>ODAI011349508.1_pt1 | contig 10152 bp, 8 predicted proteins | sample 1539321 | NCBI WGS metagenome assembly ODAI01 (sample SAMN02144231, study PRJEB22623) | gut metagenome | biome: sheep rumen | host: Ovis aries | place: New Zealand | reverse complement strand
ACCTTCCTCCTGCTCCATGCTTGGCCCTTCCGGCTCAACGATGAGGCCGTCGCGCAGGTGAATGGTTCGGTCGGTGATGCTGGCAAGCTCTTCATCGTGAGTGACGATGACGAAGGTTTGACCGAATTGGTCGCGCAGGTCGAAGAACAACTGGTGCAGTTCGGCTTTGTTCTGCGAGTCGAGTGAGCCGCTGGGTTCGTCGGCAAGAATCACGGCCGGGTTGTTCATCAATGCCCGTGCTACTGCTACCCGCTGTTTCTCTCCTCCCGAGAGTTCAGCGGGTTTGTGTGTGGCTCGGTCGCTGAGGTTCATGAACGCCAGCAGTTCTTCGGCGCGCTTCTTCGCCTCGCTGTGGCTCTTTCCGGCGATGAATGCCGGAATCATGATGTTCTCGATGGCAGTGAACTCCGGCAGCAGCTGGTGGAACTGGAACACGAAGCCGATGTGCTGGTTGCGGAAATCGGCTAGTTGCCGTTGCGAGAGGGTGGTCGTGTCGATGCCGTCTACGAAAACCGTCCCCGTGTCGGGGCGATCCAGTGTTCCAATGATTTGCAACAGGGTGGTCTTTCCGGCTCCGCTTGGCCCCACGATGCTAACGATTTCCTCTTTCTCAATGCTGAGGTCGATGCCTTTCAGCACCTGCAGCGAACCAAAACTCTTGGTTATATTCTCAATTTTAATCATATTCTTTTTTACATCTGTGAGTAGTCCCACCTGGGTTTCACTCATGTTTCCTTTTAATGTTCTTCAATGATCCTGCTGGAACTAGCCGTTTCAAGAATTTCCTCAGCCAACGCCGCATCAGGTCGTAGGCCGACAGTTCCTCCGTGTGCTGTGGCTGGGCGAAGGTCATCTCGTCCATTGCATCGCCGAACTGGTCAGGGAAAATAATCATCAGGTTTGCGCCCGAGAAGAAGCGGGTGAGCTCTTCGGGCAGTCGTTCCATGGCCGTCTTGTAGCTCACGGTGCCTTTTCGAGCCGTCACGACGACGAACAAGTGGTCCTCGGCAATTCTGGAGGCCAGTTGCGGCAACTCGTTCCAGTGTGGCATTGAGAGATATTCTGCCCTGACGTGTTGATGTCGGTTTCGCATGTATTCGTTCACGAAGGCCAGCGTGTCACTGCGTCCGTGGAACAAGATTCGGCAATCCAGGTTGTCGGCCAGTCGTGCCAGTCGCTCCAGCCAGCGGTAGAATCCAGGTTCAAACTGCGCCCTGGAGGGCACCGCCACTTGAATCCTGCGGAGGGTGTTCAGCGGTTGTCTGAGCCGTGCCATGATGATTTGTCGGTTCAGACCGTTGAAGAGGCTCTGGTGGAATTGTCCCCAGAAGCGTGCCGGCGACCCACCTCCCGCGGCGCCATGCAGTCCGATGAGAATCTCGCTGGCGCGGAATTCCTTGAATGCGTGCTTAATGCCGTTGGCAATATTCGCGGCAATGCGCACCTGCGTCTGCATCCTGACTTCGCTTGCTGCCGCCAGTTGCGCAATCTGTTCCAGCAACCGCGCACCTTGTTCCTGGTTCTTGCTGGCGTTTGTGTCGTCATAAACCACGTTGATGGCCACAAGACCGCGGTTCAGGCGCTGGTTGCGCATCAGGATAGCGAGGTTGATGAGTTCGGGCGCATATTCTGGATATTTCACCGGAATCAGCATCCGCTCGTCATCGTTCTGTGCGTCGTCCTCGCTGGCCATGTCCTTGTCGCGAATGATAATCTGCTGGGCAGCCTGTTCGGTGATGATTGTAGAGATGATGCAGGTGAAGAGAATCATGATGATCACACCGTTCAGCACGTCGCCTCCTATGAGGAACTGCCCCGGTGCGGTCTCAATCTGCATGCCCACCATCACGATGGCGATGGCGCCGGCAGCATGGGCCGAGGTCAGTCCGAACATCATGTGGCCTGACGAAAGCGGCATGCGGAAGAGCAGGCAGGCAGCATAGGACGCCAAGGCCTTGCCCGCCGTTCCGAAGAACACCATGGCGAGCACCACCCAGAGGATTCCTCCTCCCTGGAAGAGCAGGCGCAGATTGATCAGCATGCCCACGCCAATGAGGAAATAAGGAATGAAGATGGCGTTGCCGATGAATTCCAGTCGGTTCATCAGTGGCGACACGTGCGGGATGTAGCGGTTCAGGATCAGTCCCGAGAGGAATGCGCCCACGATGCCTTCCAGGCCGATGGTCTCGCTCAGTGCCGCACTCATGAAGAGCATCGACATGACGAAGATGAACTGCATGACGGCATCGCTGTAGCGTCGCAGGAACCACCGCGTGAGCCTTGGAATAATGACCAGCAGCAGCACGACGAACACCACCACCTTTGCAAAGAACCAAACCCAGAAGAAGAATCCGCCGCCCGTGTCGTGGGCTGCCTCCAGAGCAGCAAGGCAAATCAGTGCCAGCAGCAGGGCGAGCATCGATCCTCCAACGCTGATGGTCACGCTGGGCTTGTGCTGTAGGCCATAGCGGCCCACGATGGGGTAGGCGATGAGCGTGTTCGAAGCCATCAGTGAGCCCAGCAGGAACGACGCCTCGTGGCTGTAGCCCAGGAGCCAGACCGACGTGAGATAGGTCAGGACGAAAGGAATGAGGAACGACAGCAAGCCGAAGACCGTCATGCGCGACAGGCTTTTGCGCAGACCCTCCATGTCCATTTCCAGTGCGGCGAGGAACATGATGTAGTAGAGTCCCACTTTGCCGAACTGCTCAAACGAGGCGTCGCGCTCCAGGATGTTCAGTCCGTATTTGCCAATCAGCACGCCAGCCAGCACCATTCCTATGATGTGCGGAATGCGCAGCTTGCCCATGATGATTGGTGCCGAAAGGATAATCAGCAGCACCACCAGAAACGTCAGGGTCGGGTCGGTGATTGGAAAATATTGTAACAGGTTCAGCATTTCAAGTGCAAATATACTCATAAAAAAGTAAAAATCAAAGTGAAAAGTCGGTTTTTACGCGAATTTGTTGTAATTTTGTAGCCGAATAGACTTATTTTAAGAATCATGAGAGTAGCAATCGTTGGCGCAAGCGGTGCTGTAGGACAAGAATTCCTTCGCATTCTTGCTGAGCGCAATTTCCCCATCGACGACCTGGTCCTGTTCGGTTCAGAGCGCAGTGCTGGTCGCAGTTACGAATTTTGTGGTAAAGAGTACAAGGTGAAACTCTTGCAGCATAATGACGATTTCAAGGACATAGACGTGGCATTCGTGTCAGCCGGAGGGGGCACTTCGAAGGAATTTGCCGACACCATCACCAAGCATGGCTGCGTGATGATCGACAACTCGAGTGCCTTCCGCATGGATGAGGATGTGCCCCTGGTGGTGCCTGAGTGCAATGCCGAGGACGCACTCAATCGCCCGCGTGGCATTATTGCCAACCCCAACTGCACGACCATCATGATGGTGGTAGTGCTGCAGCCGCTCGAGAAGCTGAGCCACATCAAGCGCATCCGCGTCTCGTCCTATCAGAGTGCCAGCGGTGCCGGCGCAGCAGCCATGGCCGAGCTGCAGCAGCAGTACAAGGAAATCCTGAACGGCGAGCCCGTCACGGTGAAGAAGTTCCCCCATCAGCTGGCCTACAACGTCATTCCTCAGATTGATGTCTTCACCGACAACGGCTACACGAAGGAAGAAATGAAAATGTTCAACGAGACCCGCAAGATCATGCACACCGATGCCCGCTGCTCGGCCACCTGCGTCCGCGTGAGTTCGCTGCGTTCCCATTCCGAGAGCGTGTGGATTGAAACCGAGCGCCCCCTCAGCGTCGAGGAGGCTCAGAAAGCCATCGCTGCCGCCCCCGGCTGCACGTTGGTCGACGATCCTGCCAACCTCGTCTACCCCATGCCCCTTGAGACAGCTGGCAAGGACGATGTCTTCGTTGGCCGCATCCGCAAGGACCTGGCCGAAGATTGCGGTCTGACGCTCTGGCTCTCGGGCGACCAGATTCGCAAGGGTGCCGCCCTGAATGCCGTGCAGATTGCCGAGTATCTCATCCGGGTGGGCAACATTGGCTGAAGGAAACAGCCCTTTGGCTGAAAACATTTTCTATTGAGCGCCACAATCACTATCTTTGCAAAAAAAAGCCGAATGGAATCCCTGACCCGAAAACTGTCGACCTTCGACCCCATCACGCTTGAGGAGATGAGCAGCATCAAACTCATGAACCGCATCGACACAAAGTTTGTGACGACGCAGCGACAGCTCATGCAGCTCCTCGACATGGCGCGGGCCGACTATTGGGCTCAGGACATTCGCGGCGAGCGACTGTCGAAATATGACACCACCTACTTCGACACCGGCGACTTTGCGATGTATCGCATTCACCAGACGGGGCACACGGGGCGCCAGAAAATCCGCTTCCGCACCTATGTGAGCAGCGACCTGCAGTTCATGGAGGTGAAGACCAAGAACAACCACGGCCGCACGAAGAAGAAACGCATCAAAGTCACCGACATGGACCTTGCCGACGACGTGAAGCGAGCCTTCCTGGCCGAGCACCTGCGCTACGACGTTGCCGACCTGCAGCCCGCCATTCGCAACAACTTCGAGCGCATCACGCTCGTGAACCGCGCCAAGACCGAGCGGCTCACCATCGACACCAACCTGCAGTTCTTCAACCTCGTCAGCGGAGAGAATCGCCACATGGGTCCGCTCGTCATCATCGAACTGAAGCGCGACGGCCTGTGCTATTCGCCCGTGCTCGAGATGCTGCGACAGCTGCACATCCATCCGCATGGCTTCTCGAAGTACTGCATGGGCTCGGCCATGACCAACAGCCAGCTGCCCGTCAACCGGTTCAAGCCGAAACTGCGCGACGTGGAGAAGATCCTGGCGAACGGATAGCGCCGCATCACGAAACCTAAAAGGGCCATGCCCACCTGCTAACGTCAAAACGAAAACAAAACAATATGGAACATCTGCTTAATTTCTCAATTACCACCGACTTCGGCGAGATGATGGTTCGCTTCGTCATCTGCCTGTTGTTCAACTGGTTCATCATCGACCGACTCTATTACAAGAAGAGCAAGCGTCGCGACTTCTACTTCACGTTCCTACTCACGAGCGTTGCCATTTTCTTCCTGGTGTTCTTCATGATCTTCGGTCTCGACAAACTGGGCGGCAAGACCTCGATGGGTATTGGTATCGGTTTGTTTGGTATCTTCTCGATCATGCGCTATCGCACCGATGCGATGCCCGTGCGCGAGATGACCTATCTCTTTGTGATCATTTCGCTCTCGGTGGTCAATGCCATTGCCAGCTCGGCCACCACGTCGGAGATTCTGATCACCGACTTCATCGCGACCTTTGCCATCTGGATTTGTGAGAAACGCCTGCGCATCGAGCATTCGAAGCTGGTGCAGTACGATCGCATTGAACTCATCAGGCCAGACCGTCGCGAGGACCTGATTGCCGACCTGGAGAATCGCCTCGGCCTCGATATTATCAATGTTGAGGTGGGCGCTGTTGACATGCTGCGCGACATGGCCATCGTGAAGGTCTACTACAAGGGCAACAGCGAGAAGGAGACCATCTCTGTCGACAAAAAGCTGAAACTCAGCAAGGAAGACTTATTGACCGTATAAGACATAATCAGATGAACGCGATGAAAAGAACAGCATTGATTTTCATGATGTGCGTGGCAGCCATGGCGGCTTCGGCACAGAGCGACGATTTCGGCATCTGGGCATCCATCGAGGCCGAGAAGAAAATCGACAAGAAGTGGTCCGTGGGCTTTGAGGCCGAAATGCGCACGCGCGACAATGTCGGCACTGTCGACCGCTGGAGTGGCGGCCTCGACGTTGGCTACAAAATCGTGAAGGGGCTGAAACTCTCTGCCGGCTACACGTTCCTCTACGACAACAACGAGCGCATTTCCTACTATGAGGAAGGCGACGGCAAGGTGCGCCGCGAGGAAGTGGCCATTGGCGACCCCAAGAAGTGCGGCAAGTACTGGGGTCCGCGCCATCGCTTCCATGTCACCCTCACGGGCGAGAAGAGCTTCGGTAACTTCGGCATTTCGCTGCGCGAACGCTGGCAGTACACCTACCGCCCTGAACAAACCGTCGACCAGCGCTGGTCCTTCTACGATGAGGAGTGGGATGGCGAGGAACACACCTACAAAGGCAAGGGCAAGAGTGTCCTGCGCTCGCGTCTGCAGGTCGAATACAAGCTGAAGTCGCTCGGCCTTACTCCCTACGCCAGTGCCGAGATGTACAATGCCTGGTCGGTTGAGAAAATGCGCTACACCCTGGGTGCCGACTACAAACTCACCAAGCAACACGTCTTCAGCCTTTACTATCGTTATCAGACCGTTCGCGACGACGGGTTCGACAACGAGCCTAACCGCCATGTGCTGGGCGTCGGCTATAAGTTCAAGTTCTGAGCCCCGAGTCGGTTTTTTGCTGAGAAGAAAGGTCCGTTTGCTGAAATTTTTTCATGCAAACGGATTTTTTTTCGTATCTTTGCGGCAGATTATCTTGACAGTTTGAAACATTTTGAAGCAAGGAATAACGTATGATGATGAAAAAGAATTGGTTGCTTTTCGTGGCTTTGCTGCCCCTCGTGGCAGCCGCTCAGACCGTCAACGTGCAGACCGGGCAGGTGACCTATGCCTACCCCGCCGGGCAGGTGGGCGACATGACTTATACCGACGCCACTGCGCTCACCATTCTTGAGCGCACGTTCAGCATCGGCGACATCAGTCAGGTCTACATCGATGAAAGTGAAGTCGTCGACAATACCGTCAGCGTCAGCTATGGCGGCGCGTCGGCCAGCGTGCGCGTCGCAGGCAATGTGGCGCGCTATCTCAGCATTTCCGTCAGCGGAGCGCATGTCGCCATTGAGCAGAGCGACGACCTGCCCAGCGAAATCACCTACACGCTCACGGGCACAAGCAGCGACGGCGAGTTCTACATGGATGGTTCTCTGAAAGCCACCCTCGAACTCAGCGGCCTCACGCTCACCAATCCCTCCGGTCCGGCCATCAACATCCAGAACGGAAAGCGCATCGCCGTTTCCGTCAAGAAGGACACCGAAAACACACTGCGCGACGGTTCCGGCGGCGACTGGAAAGGCTGTCTGCGCTGCAAGGGCCATCTCGAGCTGAAGGGTAAGGGCGTGCTCAACGTCTATGGCAACACCGCCCATGCCATCTGGAGCAAGGAGTACGTGGAAATGAAAAACTGCACTGTCAACGTGCTAAAGGCTGTCGGCGACGGCATCAACGCCAACCAATACTTCCTCATGGAAAGCGGCGCGCTCAGCATCTCGGGTGTTGGCGACGACGGCATTCAGGTGAGTTTCAAGACCGACGACAACGATCAGATTGAGGCCGACGACGAAAACACCGGCGCGCTCACTGTCGCTGGCGGCACACTCACGGTCATCACGACTGCTGTGGGCACGAAAGGCCTGAAGGCTGAGGGCCCGCTGCTCGTCAGCGAAGGCTCAACGGCCACCTCGCTCACGGTGAAGAACTCCGGCAACGTCGATGCCACCGACACCTCCGACCCCACGAGCAGCGCCTGCATGAAGAGCGACCAGAGCATCACCATCAGCGGTGGAACCCTCACGCTCACGAATACCGGTCAGGGAGGACGTGCCATCAACTGCGAGGGCACCATCGACATCACTGGCGGCGTTACCAACGCACGCGCCGAGGGCAGCAACTACGGCTCGTCCTCAGGTGGCGGCGGTGGCGGCTGGGGTCCTGGCGGTGGCGGTCGACCCGGTGGCGGTGGCTCCACGTCGAACGGCAAGAATGCCAAGGGCATCAAGTCGAAGGGCAATCTGACCGTCAGCGGCGGCTCGCTCACAGTCTATTCCGCCAATCACGAGGCCCTCGAGTCGAAGGCTGCCATGACCATCTCCGGCGGCACGGTCTATTCCCAGGCGAAAGACGATGCCGTCAACAGCAGCGGCAACATGACTCTTTCGGGCGGAGTCGTCTATGCCTATTCCACGTCCAACGACGGTCTCGACGCCAATGGCAACATGACCATTGAGGGTGGTGTGGCCATTGCCTTCGGAGGCAGCGGAGCCGAGGCCGGCATCGACATCGACGAGCAGCACCGTCTCACCATCACCGGCGGCCAGCTCTTCGGCATTGGCGGACGTGTCGATGCGCGCTTCGGCACCTGCACCCAGTCCTACGGCTACACGTCGTCCTCGGCTTCGTTCTCGGGCAGCTACATCGTCCTTGCCGACAGCAACCAGACGCCCATCTTTGCCGTGAAGACGCCGAAGAGCAGCTGCAGCGGCATCTGCCTGGTCAGTTCGCCGTCGATGCAAAAAGGTTCCGGCTATCAGTTGGGCACGGCCACGACAGTCAGTGGCACCGAGACGAACAATTTCTGGGAGAGTCCCACAGTGTCGGGCTTTGCCCGTAAGTCGTCCTTCAACGGTCGCTGAGGCAGCCTTTCTGTGCATTCGTCATAGCGGAATGAAACGGAAATAATCGGAAATGCGGAAAACGAGGTTGCGTCTTTCTGTTCGAGTCACGAAATCTTCCAGAAAGCGCAGGGTGGAATCCCCACACACTCTAATCCATTTCCGTTTATTTCCGTTTTTTCTGTTATGAATCAAGAATTCAGGGTTTGTTTAAGACTGTTAATTTCTAGGGCTCAACTGTTAATTTGTCAAGGAAATTTTTGTCGTCACGCGCGGCTCATCTAGAATCGCCCGTGGCGTTATTAAGGCGGTTTGAGGGATCAGTTATGGGTAAAAAGTAAAGTTCTTTGACGTTTTTGCTCGATTTTTGCGTTTTTTTGTCGATAAAAGCATGTGTTTTATTGAAAGAAAGCATGCCCTTCGATGGATAAAAGCATTGAGTTTATCGAGTAAAAGCATTGAGTTGATTGAGCGACAAAATAGCAAAAATTGCAACACGTTGATAGTCAGCGTGTTGCAAAATTGCTCATTTTCGCGTTATTTCCGGCAAGAAAGTTTTTGGTGGAAAATAATGCAAGGAGAATGTTAAATCGAACTGTTAAAATCGGGGATGGAGCATCGGGCTGTCTTTCCGGTGCAGGTCTATTTTCCCAGCATGCGCGAAGCCACCCACTCGTTGAAGCGCTCGCGATAGAGATCGCCAATGGGCAAGTAGGCGGGGTCGCCTGTGGTGGCCGCACCTGTGGCCGATGGCAGGGGAGGAGCCACCACCACGCGGTTCTTGTTCACTTCAAGAATCTTGTTCAGGTTCACGATGTAGGAGCGGTGAATGCGCATGAAATACGGCGGCAGCTGCTCCTCCAGTTTCTTCATGGCGAGCAGCACGGTGACGGGCTTCTGCCCTTCGAGGAAAATCTTTACTTACTCGCTCATGCCCTCGATGTAGCGAATGTCGGCTACCGTCACCCGCACGACGCGGTGTTCGGTCTTGAGAAACAGCGAAAGGCCATGGGGAGTGAGGTTCTTGCCATTGTCCTGCTCCTGAGGGGGCGCGGCCGGTGGGTTTCGCAGTTCGTGAATCCGTCTGACCTTCTCGGCAGCGCGGCGAAACTCGTCCAGTCCGAACGGCTTCAGCAGGTAGTCGGCAGCGTCCACCTTGTAGCCCTCCACGGCATATTGCGCATAGGCCGTCGTGAAGACCACGATGGGCGGTGCGGCGAGCTGCTTGACGAAGTCCATTCCTGACAGGTCGGGCATGTGGATGTCGATGAAAATGGCGTCGATGAGTTCCGTTTCCATGATTTGGCGGGCCTCGAGTGCGCTCTGGCACTGGCCTGCAAGCTGCAGGAACGGAATCTTCTGAACGTAGGAGGCCAGCTGCTTCAGTGCGAGCGGCTCATCGTCGATGGCAAGGCATTTAATCATTTTTCTTGGCGGGTGTTTGTGTGATTCGAGTGAGTGGAATGTCGAGGCTGACGCTGTAGGTGTCGTCGCCGTCGTTGATGTTGAGTTTGTAGTCGTCGGCAAAAATCAGGTCGAGGCGCTGCTGCACGTTGGTCAGGCCCACGCCGCCCTCGCGGGGCGCAGCGTTGTCGGAAGTCTCGGGCTCTGGCTTTGAACCTTGACCCTCCGACTTTGAACCTTGAACCTTAAACCTTGAACCTTGCCCCTTTGACTTTGCCCCTTGCCCCTCCGACTTTTTTTGCCCGTTGGGTTTGCTGTTCTGGCAAAGGAAGTGCATCCGCTGTCCTGCCCGCTCTATT
>ODAI014487068.1_pt1 | contig 10153 bp, 6 predicted proteins | sample 1539321 | NCBI WGS metagenome assembly ODAI01 (sample SAMN02144231, study PRJEB22623) | gut metagenome | biome: sheep rumen | host: Ovis aries | place: New Zealand | reverse complement strand
TTAATATTTTTTTCTTCGTTTGGATAGAGGTATTGCCAAAATGCCCAAAACTCCTTCATTCGATGAAGTACTGGTTTTTCTCCGGAAAAGCGTTTTTCATATCGTGCCAATAGGTCGTTTCGAAAATCAGAAAATTTTTCGTAGTCAAAATCGGCAGTGAAGTCCGATGAGACTTTCTCTTTGGGAGTCAAATCTTTTGCGGATGGATTTTCAACGGATAACGAAGCATAGCTTTTATATTCAACTGCCAGAGACGGTCTGGTAATCAGCGCTCTGCCAATCATCACCGCATCCATTTTTCCATAGGTAAAAAGTGTCCGGGAAATATCTTCGCAACGCTTGATTTCTCCATTGAAAACCAGTGGTATATCGCAGTGTTTATAGGCATATTGAAAGAATTCCTCCCGAATGGGCTCTTTGTAAAAATCCGACTGAATACGTGGATGGATAGTCAGTTCTGATATAGGGTATTTCTTAAAAATCTCCAGAATTTCATAGAATTCGTCCGGCTCATAGCGTCCCAATCGTGTTTTAACAGAAATGGATGGGGTCTTTGCTCCTTTGCTGTCACAAACACCGGGAAGCTTTTCAAACACCTCGTACAACAGTTCATCCAGCATTTCGGGATAAAATAACAGGCCGCTTCCCTTTTTCTTTGCTACAACGGTTCCGCTGGGACAGCCTAGATTAAAATTGATTTCCCTGTAACCTAACGCTGCGATTTTACCTGCTGCCCATAGAAAATGCTTAGCATTGTTGGTTAAAAGCTGGGGAACCGTAGTATCCACCTGATTCTTCTTTGGGTCAATTTCGTCAAACTCCCGTGTAGTAAATTTCAAATTGGCATTGGGGGACAAAAAGGGTGTAAAGAATTTGTCTACGCCACCATAGTACTCTATAAATGTTTTTCGATAAATATTGTCTGTAACCCCTTCCATGGGGGCTAAATAAATTTGTTTCATAGTATTTATTTATAAAGCACAAAGGCTGTCGGGTCAATGTTTATTGACCGCATATTTAAAATTGTTTTATAATCAATATATAATTGTAGGGAATTTTTGATATTTTATTGTGGGGGGAGCAATATGAAGTCGATAAATACGAAAAGTTCTAAGGTTGTGGCGCTGGTAGGTACCATAGCAGTGCTTTTGATTCTAATATTGGGAACCTTCTGGTCCGGCAAAAAAGCCGGAGGGGATACGCAGCAGGCAGTGCGAAATGTCAGCCTGTTTTATTTGGACGAGCTTGCCGGACGTAGAGAACAGGTCGTGGCTTCTACTTTGAGCGATTATATTTCTGATATGGATGTGGCAATCGGACTTTTGACAGCAGAGGATTTAAGCTCTACCGCGAATCTGCAGGCTTATCAGTTACGGATGAAGCAGCTTTACGGACTGGAGAAATTTGCCTTTGTGGACGAGTCCGGAACAATATACACCTCCAGAGGTACGCGAAATGATATCGACCGCTATGCCTTTGATTATCAATCTCTTTCCGAACCTGAGATTTCCATTAAAAACGAAGGGGAAGAAAATATCAAGATTGTAGTTGCTGTACCGACAGACCAGCTTCCATACGAGGGTCATCATCTGGTGGTTTGCTTTATGGAAAAGGATATGGAGCAAATGCTGGATGATATTTCCCTACAGTCCGGTTCCAACAAGACAACCTTCTGCAATATCTATACATCCGAGGGCCATTCTTTAACCAATATGGTTTTAGGTGGACTTTCCAGTGACAATAATCTTTTAGAGGCTCTGAAAACCGCTTCCTTTGAGGAGGGCTACTCCATTGATACGATTATGAAGGATTTTTCCGAAAGAAATACCGGAGTCGTTTCCTTTACCTACAACGGTATCAAAGAAACCATGTATTATGTTCCCATACATCGTACAGATTGGATGCTGACCTATTTAATTCGGGAAAGTGTAATCAGTGAGCAAATAGATACGATTGCTGAGGGCATTGTTCGTCGTAATTTCATCCTGGCGGTTATGACGACCCTTGTAATGGTAGGAATTTTTCTTATAATGCTGATACTAACAAGAAAAACCACAAAGCTTATGCTGGAAAAGGAAACATCTGAAATGATGCAGCAGGAACTGGAAGAACGTATCGCCTTGCAGGATGAACTGTTGGAGCAGGAAAAGAAAAGAGCGCAGCTGGATAGCATGATTACTGCTTTGGCATCGGATTACCGAAGTGTATACTATGTCAATCTGGAGTCTGATGACGGAATCTGTTACCGTAGCGGGGCAACAGAGGAAATAGAGACAGTGGACGACGAGTTTTGTTTTTCCGAGGCTTTTACCCAATATGCTCAAAAATATGTGGATGAAGAGTACAGAGACCAGTTTTTAGAGTTTATACGTCCGGAGAATATTCAAAAAGAGTTAAAAACCAATCCCATCATAGCGTTTCGTTATCTGACAAAAAAAGACGGTATGGAATCCTATGAAATGTTACGAATGGCAGATGTAAACGGAGGCGGGGAATCGGGAAGTGACAAGGTACACGCAGTTGGCGTAGGATTTACGGACATAGATGAGGAAATGCGGGATTCACTTGCCAAAAATCAGGCGCTGTCAGATGCCTTAAAGACAGCAGAAGAAGCCAGCAAGGCAAAGACTACATTTTTGTCCAGTATGAGTCATGAGATTCGAACTCCCATGAATGCCATAATCGGATTAGATGCGCTGGCATTAAATGACCCGGATATTTCCGATTCTACAAAGGATTATCTGGAAAAAATAGGAAGCAGCGCACAGCATCTTTTAAGTTTAATAAACGATATTTTAGATATGTCCAGAATCGAGTCCGGACGAATGGTACTAAAAAATGAGGAATTTGCTTTTTCCAAACTCATAGAGCAGATTAACGTGATTTTCAGCAGCCAGTGTCAGGAAAAAGGACTGGATTACAACTGTGTTATTGAAGGTCATTTAAAAGATTATTACATTGGTGACAGCGTTAAGTTACGACAGGTTTTGATTAACATTTTGGGAAACGCTGTGAAATTTACACCGAAAGGTGGAAAAGTGGAGCTTCTGATTAAAAAAACAGGTGGATTTGATGGAAGGTCTGCCCTTCAGTTTAGGGTTTCTGACACGGGAATAGGTATGAGTAAAGAGTATCTGCCCAAAATTTTTGACACCTTCAGTCAGGAGAATGCGGGAGCCACCAACAAATACGGAAGTTCTGGCTTGGGAATGGCTATTACCAAAAATATCGTAGAAATGATGAACGGTGATATTCAGGTAGAAAGTGAAAAAAATGTCGGTACAGTTTTTATCATAAACCTGACACTTATGGATTCAGAGCGAAGTTTAGAGGATGATGAAGATATGGAAATCCATCCTCAGGATATGAAGGTTTTGGTGGTGGATGACGACCCTCTTGCCTGCGAACAGGCGAAACTGGTACTGTCTCAGGCAGGTATTGTGGCGGAGTCGGTTGAGTCCGGAAGTGATGCGCTGGAGCTGGTAAAGCTATCCCAGGCAAGACAGGAGCCATACAACCTTATCATTGTTGACTGGCAGATGCCGGAAATGGATGGTGTGGAAACTTCCAGACAAATCCGGACTGTAATAGGCCGGGATACAGCGGTTATTATCTTAACGGCTTACAACTGGGACGATATCTATGAAGAAGCCATAAGTGCCGGAGTCGACAGCTTTATTGCAAAGCCTCTTTTTACGGAAAATCTTTTAAACGAGATAAAAAATGTTATAAAAAAGAAGCACCTGGATAAAGGGGAAAAAGAAAAGGTCAATCTGGAAGGCCGACGTGTTCTTTTGGCAGAAGATGTGGATATCAATGCACAGATTATGATGGAAGTACTGGGCATGCGCCATATAGAAGCGGAACATGCCGTAAACGGAAAAGTTGCGGTGGAAATGTATAAATCCCAACCGGATGGCTATTATGATGCCATTTTAATGGATATGCGTATGCCGGAAATGGACGGTCTTGAAGCAACAAAGATCATAAGAGCTATGGAAAAACCGGATGCAAAAGAAATACCCATTATTGCCCTAACGGCAAATGCCTTTGATGAAGACGTTCAGCAGAGCTTACAGGCAGGATTGAATGCACATCTTAGCAAACCCGTAGAGCCGGATGTCCTCTTTGAAACACTGGAAAAACTCATTCATTAGAAGGGAATACAGCGAAAACCGGTTGGTATTACAGCCTAAAAATGGTATAATGCCTTTGCATTCTGACATTGTTTGAATGTAATAACCCTCATTTGGGATAGATTGGAGAATGAAAATGGCAAATAAAGGACCATACTACATGACAACAGCCATCGCTTACACATCCGGTAAGCCTCATATAGGAAATACCTATGAGATCGTGTTAGCTGATGCGATTGCAAGATTTCGTCGTCAGGAAGGTTATGATGTATTTTTTCAGACCGGATCTGATGAACATGGACAGAAGATTGAAGAAAAAGCAAAGGAAGCAGGCATCACTCCCAAGGAGTATGTAGACAATGTTTCCGGCGAGATTAAAAATATTTGGAAGTTGATGAACTCATCTCATGACAAGTTTATCCGTACTACGGATGAAGATCACGAGAAGCAGGTTCAGAAGATTTTCAAAAAGTTATATGATCAGGGTGATATTTACAAAGGCTCTTACGAGGGCTGGTACTGTGTACCGGACGAAAGCTTTTGGACAGAGTCTCAGCTTGTGGACGGAAAGTGCCCTGACTGCGGACGTCCCGTACAGAAGGCTTCTGAGGAAGCATACTTCTTCAAAATGAGCAAATATGCAGATCGTTTAATTGAGCATATCAATACACATCCTGAATTTATTCAGCCTGTTAGCCGTAAAAACGAGATGATGAACAACTTCCTCATTCCGGGACTTCAGGATTTGTGTGTATCCCGTACCTCATTTACCTGGGGAATTCCGGTTACCTTTGATCCGAAGCATGTTACTTATGTTTGGTTGGACGCTTTGACCAACTATATTACCGGTATTGGATATGACGCTGACGGAAACCACAGTGAACAGTTTAAGAAATACTGGCCTGCCGACTTGCATTTAATTGGAAAGGATATTATCCGTTTCCATACCATTTATTGGCCTATCTTCTTGATGGCTTTGGATATTCCTTTGCCGAAGCAGGTATTTGGTCATCCTTGGTTGATTCAGGCAGACGGAAAGATGTCTAAGTCCAAGGGAAATGTTATTTACGCTGATGATTTGGTAGATTTGTTCGGTGTAGATGCAGTTCGTTACTTCTTAATTCATGAGATGCCTTTTGAAAACGACGGTGTTATCTCTTGGGAATTGTTGGTAGAGCGCATCAATTCCGATTTGGCAAACACTTTGGGAAATTTGGTAAATCGTACCATTTCCATGTCCAATAAATACTTTGACGGCGTAGTTGCCGACAAGGGTGTAAAAGAAGCTGTAGATGAGGACTTAAAGGCAGTGGTTACTTCTGCTCGTGACAAGGTAGAAGCAAAGATGGCTGAACTTCGTGTGGCAGATGCTGTTACAGAAGTGTTCTCTGTATTTAAGCGCTGCAACAAATATATTGATGAGACAGAGCCTTGGGTTTTGGCTAAGAATGAAGCAAAGTCCGACAGACTTTCTACTGTTTTGTACAATTTGGTAGAGTCTATTACCATCGGAACTTCTTTGTTAAAGAGCTTTATGCCTGAAACCGCTGAGAAGATTTTTGCTCAGTTAAATGCCAAAGAAGTTGCTTATGATGATTTGAATACCTTTGGTCATTACGAAAACGGAACCAAGGTTACAGATACTCCTGAAATTCTTTTCGAGCGATTGAAGTTGGATGAAGTGATGGAAAAAGTTGCCGTAATTGAAGAAAAGCAGGCAGCTTTAAGCGGATCAGCTTCTACTGAAACAGAAGAGGAAGACGGAATTGATATAGAGGCAAAACCTGAAATCACCTTTGACGATTTTGGAAAGATGCAGTTCCAGGTTGGTGAAATCATTGCCTGTGAAGAAGTTCCCAAGTCCAAAAAGCTTTTATGTTCTCAGGTAAAAATCGGAAGCCAGACCAAGCAGATTGTGTCAGGTATTAAGAAATATTATTCAGCTGAAGAGATGGTAGGCAAAAAGGTTATGGTTTTAGTGAACTTAAAACCTGCAAAGCTTGCCGGTGTATTGTCTGAAGGAATGCTTCTTTGCGCAGAAGATGCAGAGGGAAATCTTTCCCTTATGACTCCGGAAAAGGAGATGCCTTCAGGTGCGGAGATTTGTTAAATGATTTTTGAAAGTCATGCACATTATGATGATGAGAGGTTCGATTCAGATAGAGTCGAACTTCTTTCATTGATGCAAAAGAAAAACGTGGGACGGATTATTAATGTTGGCTCTACCTTAAAGTCCAGCCAAACTTCCTTGGATTTAGCTAGGGAGTATGAGTTTATCTATGCGGCACTTGGGGTTCACCCCAGCGATATTTCCTGCCTGGAGGAAACCCCCGAAGGGTTGGATTGGATTTATCAGACGGCCAAAAAAGAAAAAAAAGTAGTGGCCATAGGTGAAATTGGATTAGACTATTATTGGGATAAGGAAGAAGAAATCCACAAAAAGCAGCGACAGCGTTTTTTGGAACAGTTGGAGATTGCAAAGAAACTGGATCTTCCTGTGATTATTCATTCCAGAGATGCGGCCGAAGAGACCTTATCCATTATGAAGGAGGCAGCAAAGCAGGGAATCCGCGGCGTGATTCACTGTTATTCCTATTCTCCGGAGTTGGCGGAAGAATATGTGAAGTTGGGATACTATATCGGCGTTGGCGGAGTGGTGACCTTTAAAAACGGAAAGAAGTTGAAAGAAACGGTGCGACGGATTCCATTAAAGCGAATTTTGGTGGAAACGGATTGCCCTTATATGGCCCCATCTCCTTTTCGAGGAGAGCGGAACGATTCTACTTTTATCCCCTATGTGATTCAGGAAATTGCAAAACTAAAAGAAATCACGCAGTCTGAGGTAGAAGATACCACAGCAAAAAATGCCTATGAGCTTTTTTCTCGGGTAAAATAACTTTCACATTTGTTTTGAAGTATGTTTTAATGATAGAAAGGAATGTATTTGAGTAATTTACATATTTCCAATCCGGCACGTACCGCCGGAATAATTGAAAAGTATAATTTCAGATTCCAGAAAAAATTCGGACAGAATTTTTTAATCGACGATCATATTTTAGAGCAGATTTTAGATGCGGCAGAGATTGGTCCAAAGGATGTGGTTGTGGAAGTGGGACCGGGAATCGGTACCCTGACAGAACGTCTTTGTGAGCGGGCAAAACATGTGCTAGCCGTAGAGATTGATTCTAATTTAATTCCGATTTTGGAAGAGACGTTGAGTCCTTTTCAAAACAAAACCATTCTCAATGCGGATATTTTAAAGATTGACGTTAAAGAGGAAGTTAACAAGATTTGTAAAGATGCTGAGATAAAAGTAGTGGCGAACCTGCCTTACTATATTACGACACCGATTGTAATGGGTCTTTTGGAAGGGGAAGTGCCCCTTTCTTCCATTACCATTATGATACAAAAAGAAGTGGCGGACCGTATGCGTGTGGGACCCGGAACAAAGGATTACGGAGCCCTGTCATTAGCGGTTCAATATTACTGTGATCCAGAGTTAGTCACCATTGTGTCCAGACATTGTTTCATGCCTGCGCCCAATGTGGATTCAGCAGTAATTTGTTTAAGAAAACATGAAAAACCTCCGGTAAATGTGGAACAGCCGAAGTTCATGTTTCAGGTGATAAAAGCATCCTTTGCACAGCGGCGAAAGACCCTGGCCAATGGCATTGGAAATGCAGCGGATATACCGATTACAAAACAGCAAACCATGGAAGTGTTGCGGTCTTTGGGCTGGAATGAAAGTCTGAGAGGAGAGACTTTGACTTTGGAAGAGTTTGCTATATTATCGGATGCGCTATATAAACGAATCTAACTGGGAGGGTGTCTCGTGGATATTAGCCTATATCAAAGTGAGATACAAAAGTTAATACAGGATATTCAAGAGAGCCGGGGCAAGGATCCGAAGCGTACCATTGCTTCTTGCAAGGAGTTGGAACAGTACGGTCTTTCCCGAAATGATAATGCACTGATTGGTTTTTCGCGGTTTTCTTTAGGTGAGACCTATTACCTTATGAACGATACGACCAATTTTTATCGTGAGATGATTATGTGTCTGGAACCGTTGAAAGCAATAAAGGAGTGGGGCTATCTTACTATGGCCAACAATATGTTGGGCATTATGTCCTTAAATCGTGGTAACGCACCATTTGCAATGGATTATTACATGCAGGCCATTCATTACTGTCAGGAGTATCAGCTTCCTGATTTGGAGTGGGTGGTTCATATGAATTTGGGAAATCTCTATTTAAATATCGGAGATCCTGACAGCGCCATCGAAAGTTTTGAGGTGGGCTATCAATATATCAATGATCATCCCCATACGGACAATTACATCAGTACGTTGACGGCAGCCTGCATCGGTTTGGGAAAGGCCTATTTGCAGATGAATGAAGTCAATGTGGCAGATGAGTTCAACCATCGTCTGCTACGGGAATGCATGCCGAAGCTGGTTCCCATGGAAAAGCTGGTGGTGTACTGTTTCGAAGCAAGACTCTATAATGAGCAGGGCCGTAAGGATGAGTGCTTAGACTGTATCAAACAGATTCGGGAGAGCTTCAACGAAGAAGTACCGATTTTGGATGTTTTTGATGACTTTTATGATTACCTAAAGATGCTTTTGGAAATTCAAAGATATGATGATTTTTCCGAGATACTTTTATTGATGGAAGGGTCTACAAAGCATACCGGTATTCGTAATTTGGAAAAGAAACTTTTGGTATTGAAGTTAAAACGCTATAAGGCCATTGGTGATCTGGAATCCTATCAACAGGCAGCGGTAAAATTCTTTGAGTTGGATCAGCTGATGGACCAGGAAACCGGCATGATGATTGCCAATACCATTGAGCTTCGAAGCCGGTTAAACGAATTGGCCAACATTACCAGAGAAGTGGAAAACGCCAATCGTGCCTTGCAGATGAAGTCGGAAACCGATGCCCTTACAGGAATGAACAATCGACTGAAACTCAGCGAATATGCGGATGAAGCCTTCCTTCGGTCAATGAATCACCAAAAGGGATTCGCTATTGAAATCATGGACATTGATTATTTCAAAGAGTACAACGACAATTACGGTCATCAGGACGGAGACCGTTGTATTAAGTTTGTGGCCAAATGTATTATGGCCCTTCAGGCTCATGAAGGGGTTTTTTGTGCCAGATACGGTGGAGATGAATTTGTCATTATTTATGAAGGTTATACCGACAAAGAAGTCTTTGATATTGCAAAAGAATTAAAGGAATCCATTTTAAAAAGTGAGTTTGAACATAAATACTCCAAAGTGGATTTAAAGATACTAACTGTTTCTCAGGGAATTTTCTGGAGTATTCCTGAAAGGGGACAAAGCCCTTGGAATTATTTACATGCGGCGGATACACTTTTGTACAAGGTTAAGAAAAAGAGCAGAAACAGTATTATGTTGGGACATAAACTGGATGGAATAGATGATGAAATCATTACCGAAGAAGGTGAAGTATGAGTCACTATACCTATATTTTAGAGTGCGCTGACGGAAGTCTCTATACCGGTTATACTCCGGATTTAGAAAAGCGGGTGGAGACCCATAATGCGGGAAAGGGTGCCAAGTACACCAGAGGCCGACGCCCGGTAAAGCTGGTTTATTCCGAGGAATATGACACCAAGGAAGAGGCCATGCGTCGTGAGTATCAGATAAAGCATTTAAAGCGAGAAGAAAAAATTGCGCTTATATCATCACAACAATAAAAAAGAAACTACTGTTTATGCAAACGGTAGTTTCTTTTTTTAAATAAATCTTTATGGTCTCGGTATTTATTATCCGAAGTAGCGATCCAACAATCCCTTGAAGGCTTTTCCGGGAAGAGCTTCGTCGCGAGCCATTTCATGAACCGTATCGTGGATAGCATCCAAATCCAATGCTTTTGCACGTTTCGCAAGGTCGGTCTTTCCTGCTGTAGCACCATTTTCAGCATCTACTCTCATCTCTAAATTCTTTTTGGTGGAATCTGTAAGAACTTCACCTAAAAGTTCTGCAAATT
>ODAI011654529.1_pt1 | contig 10153 bp, 8 predicted proteins | sample 1539321 | NCBI WGS metagenome assembly ODAI01 (sample SAMN02144231, study PRJEB22623) | gut metagenome | biome: sheep rumen | host: Ovis aries | place: New Zealand | reverse complement strand
GATCTGATTCACAATACGCTGGGTGCGTGCCTGGGGTACCTTGTGTGGAGAAAAGTGATCGACAGGGAATAAGCGTCCGGCAGATCGGTAATTGGATGGGGAAAAAGATGAAAGTGAGTAAACGTGTATCCGTAGTGCTTATGGCATGTGATTCTGGAAACAGGAATGACAAAGCGATATAATAGATGTAGCTTCGAAGATGCACCGGATCGGTGCATCTTTCAATATGTGAGAAGGTGAAGATAGTGAAGTATTGTATTAAGTGTGGGTTGCAGCTGGAAGATGATTCTATCTTTTGTCCGGTATGTGGGATGCAGCAGACTCAGCCGCAGAATGTTCAGCCACAATACCCTCAGATGGATGCGCAGCCAGAGTATCCTCAGATGAATGCTCAAGCACAGTATCCCCAGGCATATCCTCAGCAGCAGTTTGCTCAGCCGCAGTACCCGCAGCAACAGTATCAGCAACCGCAGTATCCGCAGCAACAGTATCAGCAACCGCAGTATCCTCAACAGCAGTATGGTTATGGTGCGCCTAATAATGCTGCCGGTTATGGTAATGCAGCTGCTCCTGTTTTGCCGCAGGTGAAGGCAGGGGATAAATCTGACGGTAAAGTAAAGGAAGGGAAGTCTAAGAAGAAGTTTATCGTGATCCCTGTCATAGTGGTCCTTCTGGCTGCACTTGGTGTAGGCTCGTATTTCCTGTTCTTCAGAAAGAATAAGAAAGATCCGACGGAGAAACAGGTCCAGGTCCTTGATGCATATTTTGAAGCTTTATCCGATATGGATTTCGATGCTATCTATAAGCTAAACAGCCCGAACAGTGATGAGAGGTTTAATCTCGGTACGGACAGAGTACCGCTTTCAGAACTTCTGATAGATGTGTATCGTTATCCAAGAGGCAGTCTCGATGACATGTTTTCTTATTTCCCGGATATGTTTCTGAAGTCCTATGGATTCCCCGAGCGTGACAAAGACGATATGGAAGAGTTCCGCAAAGTGAACAAGGATGTAGATCTTTTTAGAGAGCATTATAAGGACTTCAAGGCTGAATACGACCTTATCTCTTTGGAGAATGCATCCGAGTATGAGATAAGCTATGGACACGGAAGACGGCAGGTGGAAGACATGGCGGAATACATCGCCGACGATATGGAGCTTGATGTCGAAGATGTCTATGTTGCCAAGATCCATATTTATTGGAGCTACGGTGATAAGGAATACGGATATGATAGTTCCTGGTGGTACAACGATAATTATAAAAGACTTATGGAAGAATACGGGCCATATGATGAAAGCACGGGAGAAAAAGCAAAAACGTACGGAGAATGCGTGGACTACTACGATAATCTGGAGTATGACGTATTTCTTTATGAGGTGGACGGAGAGTGGTATATCTACAATATTAATATGAGAGAAAACGGGTATGGATGGAGCGTGGAATAAAGGACACTTCTATTAGTAGTTTATGAAGAGAAGTTGAAAGAAAAAGAGCACCGGATGCATCTTTTTAGAAATGCATCCGGTGCCTTTTACTATGACTGGTTGAAGCCGATGGGAGAAGAATTGATTAACCAATTGACTAATATGATTTGCAATGGTATCATAAATTAACTAAAAGGTTAATTGGAGGCAGCTGCTTGAAAATCCGGTATGCAAATGCCAAAGTGGAAAAGTATTTCTCTGATTGGGGAGAGAGTTGTGGATTATCATGGGGGAAAAGATGATTGGTTTATCTCGTGATTTGTTGATTCATCCTGGAGAGACGATTGCAGACATTCTGGATGAGAGACATATTACTCAGAAGGAACTGGCGAAAAGAGTTGGTGTTTCTGAACCATTCTTAAGTGATGTAATTCGTGGACGCAAGGATATCTCGAAGGGGATGGCTAAGGGCCTTGAGTATGCGCTTGGAGTAAAGAGTTCCTTTTGGCTAAATTTGCAAGCGAATTATGATGCTGAATTGCTTGCTTTAGATGAGGAAGACTCGATTGAAAAAGAGGAACGTGCTGTCTTTAAAAAAATGAAAGAAATCGTCCGGTTCTTGAAAGAGCAGGGCAAGATTGAAGCTTCAGGAACAGAGGGTGCGGCAATCATTGCATTGAGGAGATACTTGCGTATAAGCAGATTAACCAGCGTGAAATCATTTGCCCCTGAAGGAACTTTCCGGATCTCGAATAAAGCAACTGTTGATCCGATCGTTCTCGGAGCCTGGATATGTATGTGTAAGGCAGATTCGTCAGAACGAAAGGATATTTCCAGATTTGATAAGGAACAGATGGATGAACTGATCGCTGAAATAAAGCAGATTATGAAAAAAACGCAGGATCCGCAGATGGAACTGATGGAAACTCTTGCCGACTATGGGATCGACTTTTGCGTGACAAAGCATTTTAGAGGCGCTCCGGTTCAAGGTTATCTGGCAAAAAAAGGCGATGAGAATTATCAGGTGGTGCTCACGATAAGAGGAGCATCTGCTGATAAATTCTGGTTTTCTCTTTTCCATGAGTTAGGACATATTGCAAATGGTGATATGGGAAAACAAAGCAGCTTGATCGATGGTGAAGATGACAGCTCTGAAAGAGAAGAAGCAGCGAATCAATTTGCTAAGGACGCGCTGATCGATCCAGTCAGTTTCGACCTGTTTGTTCAGAAAAAAGATTTTGGGATCAACTCGATCCGGAGTTTCGCAAATGAGCAGGGTGTTCCAGATTATATTGTTATCGGAAGGCTTCAGCATGAGGCGATAATACCTTGGGATCGCTATTCAAAGTATAAGGTAATGTATAAATGGATGACGGAAGAAGAGCATGTTTCTTGACAGTGCGTTTGAGCAGGAAAGATTTTGCTTGCTATAATTAGGATAGTCAAGAATTTCACTTATATAAGTCGTCCAAGGTGAGAAGAATAACTTTTTCAGGAACGGCATTTTCGAGGACCCATTTCGAGTATCCGGAAAGTGAGAAAAAAAGATACTTGATTTCTTTATAGCGTGAATCAATGAGTCCGCTCCTTTCCATTAGGGCTTCGTATATGGATTTGTCGATAACCTCGTTGGTAAATTTGCATTCGCCTAGAATAGCTTCATGATTTTGCCTATTTATGGCAACGACGTCAATATCTGTTGGGATATGGTCATGTCCGATACCCCACCAACGACCGACTTCTGTTACAAGTGATCCTAGTTCTCCATCTAATCCTTTCATCAAGGTGTAGTCCTGACACATTTTTTCAAATGTATTACCCATGAATTCATGGAGTCTGTCCTTCAGAACAGCTTTGTAGAAGACTTCGCCACGATTCATTTCTATGGCAGCTTTTGCATAGGATACAAATCGGTACCAGAACCGGTACATACTATCTGAAACTTCATAATATGTCTTCTTTTTGTTTTCGGGATCAGTCATTGGACTTACTTTGGAAATTATTCCCACCGTCATGAGGTTTTTCATAGTATAGGAAAGAGTAGCTGTTGAGATATGAGCCTTGTCAGCAATCTCGTTCATTTTATTCGCACCGTTGGCACAAAGATCAATGACAATGTTGTATGTATTCACAGAACGGAATTCCTGAGTAAGAAGATTCATTGGTTCTTCGTAAAGATACCCGGAAGAAGTGAAGAACTGATTAATCAAGTTCTCGTCTAAAGAAATACTGTCGTCGAAAAGTGACAGGTATTTCGCGACTCCGCCGGTAACTCCGTAGATGATGGCTTTTTCTTCGTTTGTGTAATTTGGAACGAATTTGGCAGAATCCAGATAGTTAAACGGTTTAAGGTAGATCTGGTTTGTTCTTCTTCCGAAGATCGGACTCTTCTCGCTGAGTATCTTCTTCTCCATGAAACTGATGGAGGAGCCGCAAATAATCAGATAGATATTCTTGTTAGCGAATATGGTGTCGATGGCAACTTGAAATCTGGAGAGAAATGAGTCATCTGCTTCGGCAATGTACGGAATTTCGTCGAGAACGATAATTGTTTTCTCTTTTTTGCATGTACTGCCAATAAATCGGAAGAAGCTGTCCGGATCGTCAAATGATACTCCACTCATGTCAAGTGATAGATCTTCAATGAACTGAATAGACCACTTCTTAACGTTGTCTTCAAGCGTACTCTGGCTTGCAACATAGTAAGAGGCTCGTTTTCCCTTGATGAACTCGGAGATTAGATACGATTTTCCAATTCTTCTCCGTCCGTAAATCACGGTCATTTGGAATCCCGGCTTTTTATATGTTGTTTCTAACACGCGCAATTCGCTTTTTCTTCCGATAAACATACAGGCCTCCACACTCAGTTGCATTTTACTAAAACATGTTTTAGTTGATTACATTTTACTATGCGAAGGAAAAAAGTCAAGAAGAAGTCGAAGTCTGTGAAAGAACTTTGTACGAAGGTTCTGGAAACAGGAAGGATAAAGAGCTATAGTTATAGTATTGAAGCGGCGAAAGATGTACCAGACCGGTGCATCTTTAACCGCTTATCGGATGGAAATGAGGAAAAATAGATGAAGATTGCATTTTTCGATACAAAAGAATATGATAGAAGTGCTTTTGAAGAGGCAATGCCGGAGGATATGGAGTTTAAGTTCTTCGAGACGAGATTGACTCCGGATTCGGTGGAGCTGGCCAAAGGATCGGACGCGGTCTGCGTGTTCGTCAATGATGAAGTCAGTGCACCGGTGATCGACCGACTCTGTGAACTGGGGGTAAAGGCGGTAGCGCTTCGCTGCGCGGGATATAACAATGTGGATGTGAAGCACTGCTTCGGAAAACTCCATGTTTTCCATGTGCCGGCTTACTCTCCGTATGCGGTGGCCGAGCATGCGATGGCGATGCTTCTGACGTCGATCCGAAGGATCCATAAAGCATATATAAGAACGCGTGACTTTAACTTCTCGCTGAATAACCTTACCGGATTTGATCTTCACGGAAAGACCGTGGGCGTCGTCGGAACGGGAAAGATCGGAAGGATCTTTATCTCGATCTGCAGAGGATTCGGCATGAAGGTCCTTGCCTATGACAAATTCCCGTCTCCGGAATACGATGGTGCGGAAGATGTTACCTACGTTTCTCTGGATGAGCTTCTCGCAAAGAGTGACATCATTTCACTTCACTGCCCGCTGACGGAAGATACCCTCCACCTGGTCAATGCAGAATCGATCGCAAAGATGAAGAAAGGTGTCGTACTGGTCAATACCAGCAGAGGTGCCCTGATCGATGCGGAGGCGCTGCTGGCGGGGATTAAAGAACGTCAGATCGGCGCGGCCTGCCTCGATGTCTATGAAGAGGAAGCAGATATCTTCTTCCAGGATTATTCCGGACATATCTTGAGTGACGACGTGCTTGCGAGACTGATCTCCATGCCGAATGTTATCGTCACCTCGCACCAGGCGTTCCTTACGAAGGAAGCACTGAAGAATATCGCGGATACGACGATCGGGAACCTTCGGGAATTCGAGAAGTCCGGCATGTGCGACAATGAACTGTGCTACCAGTGCGGAAAGGTCGATCAGTGCCGGCATAAGAGAAATAAGAAGTGCTTCTGAGTCCGGCATCTTTTATCTCCCGTGCCGTGACTGACATTGTCGATCGAATACTCTTTTCTGAAGTAAAAAGGTATTTCCTGAAACTGCGTTACTTCGATCCTTTTCTTGTTATCACCACGATGATTGTTTTGATGAGTATCTTTAGATCCAGTAGGAGGTTCCAGTGGTGAATGTATTCTGTATCCAGACGTACAACTTCTTCGAAGTCTGTAATCTCGCTCCTGCCGCTGACTTGCCATAAGCCGGTGATGCCGGGCTTGACCGCAAGCCTTTCACGGTGATGTTCACTATATTTCGCATATTCATCCAGCGTTGGCGGTCGGGGACCGACGGTGGACATATTGCCGATCAGCACATTGAAAAATTGTGGGAATTCGTCCAGTGAGGTCTTGCGGAGGAATTCGCCGAAGCCTCTTTTCCGGGTTCCATCCGGAAGGATCTTATTGCCGATGATTCTTGGATCAAAATCAACATTGAGCATCAGGCCGTCTTTTACTTTGCTCTGTATATTTAGCTCGTCTCTGTGCGCATCTGCGTCCCGCTGCATGGAGCGGAGTTTATAGGCCCTGAAATGCTTCCCGTTTTTGCCGACGCGTTCCTGAGTAAAAATGATCGGGCCGGGAGACTGTGCCTTTATGATGGGACCAAGAATGAGGATCAGGATCAATGCGATAACACTCCCGATGATCCCGGCAAAGATATCGAAGAGGCGTTTTAATGCTAACTGGATCTTCTTGCCGCATCCTGACCCTTCGGCAGCGTTATAGATCACGATGATGAGTAGAAGAAGGATGACAGCGGCTATGCCGTCCAGGATGGAGTGCTGCTTGAGAAAACAGGTCGCCAGGCAGATCAGGATCGTGAGTGTGACTGTAAATGCACGGAAGACCTTGCTGCGGAAGAGCTTGCATTCTCCGATGAATACGCCGTAAAGAAGGACGAGAGTGTCATATACGTGGATGCTGGGAAAGACATTGGTAGGGGGATCGATCTTGTGAAGATACCGGACCATGGCGCTGCAGATGTCATCTCCCGGAACGTTTTCCGGACGAAGGTTCAGCTTGGTCGGAAATAAAAAGGAGATGAGGATAAAAAGACTCATACCGATCATGAGAAAACGGCTGATGCGGACATATGCTTTTTCATCTGTGAAGAGCGCCCAGAGGCAGATGAAGGGGATCCACGGGAACCATAGAACATAAGGGATAATGAATGCAGGGATGAAAGGGATCTTGTGATCAAGGGGCACTTCCGGCACATAGTAGGAGGTAGCATCGATTCTTTCTATTAAAAAGAAAAAGATGAGATAAATGACGAGAAAAAACAGCATCGGCATAACGACACGAAGCTTCCTTCTGAGATCAGTTTTTTCCAAATGCATATTGATTCTATTTCCTTTCATCTTTGCCCCGAAGAAAAATAGCACTTTCTGAGGAAAATGGCAACGGTATGCGGTATAAATCAATGGAAGAAGGATTCATTGTAAATAAGGGAAAGTGCTTTTCCACCCGTAAAATCAGTGGGATTTTTTCCCGGATTACGTTGTAAATCGCGAAAAATCGTTTTTACAACGTAATTTGATTGAGTTTCAAGTGGAAAAGCATCGGAATTTACGGGTGAAAATGCTGTTTGAGTCGATTCACAATGAATTTCCTCAAAATACACCTCGGAAATTACGGGTCGATTCCCTGTTTTAGTCGATTCACAATGAATTCTCCTGTGTGACGGGAGGAATCACACCAGGGCGGTGACCTGCGGGACCTTGTCTTTGAGGTAGGAGACGAAACGCTCGAGGTCAGCAGGATAGAGGGTGAAGACGATCTCGGAGTCGCTTCCGGCGCCTGAACCGTACACGAATTTATATGCCTTATATAGCGGAAGAGCGGGTACGTCCATGGTATCCCAATCGTCGGATTTTGTGTTAGTCGGTATAAAGTGTTCGGAAACTGTGACCTTCCGGATCGCATTCCACTTTAGGATCTGCTTATAGGTGAAGATGGCATAGTCGTCGGTAAATACGATGAAGGTCCCGATATCGTTTTCGTTTTGGAAAAACACTTCCGCCGAAGAGGAGGTCATCTGGGAGATAAGCTTCTCATGACCGATCTCTTTTGCTTTGCGGATATAGTTGTCGCGGGTGATCGTGGAGCGGCGGATGAAATGGATCATGATCAGACAGAATGCGGCCATAGGGCAAGCGAGGATGATGCGACGGGAAATCGCAGTCGCATCTCCGAAATACCGGATGAATGAATAGGGCAGAAAAGCGAGAAAGAATATAAATAGTACCGTGAAGAATGTCGCGGGGATCTTGACGTTCTTTTTATATCTTTGCTGTTCCTCCGAAGTCGGCCAGTACTCCAGAAGTGCTTTTGCTTTACCTTCGGTAAGATGGTAGGAGTCATCTCTTCCGGAGAGGGGGTCTTCGTTCAGTTTCTTAAGGAGATATTCGCTGAAATCATCGTCCGTCTTCCCGGTGAAAACGATCCCGTTTGTGCCGAGGTAGGCGATCGTCACGAGGGGTTCGCCGTCTCTCATGCGCGAAAAGTCGAGGTAGGCGATGTTCCCATCGTCGTCACAGAGATTGAAAAACGGAAGAAGGTACGGCGGGAAACCGGCATTTCTGGCTTCGAGGGCAACGGCCAGAAGATTAAAGTTCGCGTCCTCGGTGTCGTCCGGATCCAGAAAGAGGACGTCTCTTTTCTCAATCGTCAGATCCCCGCACTCCGTATAGAAAAGGATCATCTGCTCAGAAAAATCGAGTCCGAGTTTCTTCTCGACGGAAGCGATGTCCTCACGGCGGACGCAGCGCTCCGGCCAGAGAAGACCTCTGTCCCTCGCAATTCTGAAAAGCTCCTGATAGTGTGCGATGCTCATGTTCCGTCAAATCCTTTTCTGATCGGTCTTCGTGTGATTTCAAAACTTATATTACCATTTTTATCCGAACATGAATATCTGGGGGAGACATTTCGGAACATGCACATATAAAGAGAAAGGTATAGCGGATCCGGGTGCTTTTGTAATTGAAAATTGAGGTTTTCCATGTCATAATGAATATGTATTGGTTTGGGGTTGATTATTTATTTCATTAGTATTGAAAAAACAGATTTTATAGGAATAAGGGGGTACTCTCTATGAAGAGAAAAAGTAAAGTTCTCATCCGATTGTTGACTGCTGTTCTTTGTATCAGTTTACTGCCGGTGACGGTTATGGCAAGCCCGGATGATCCAGCGGAAGATCCGGAGCAGGATATCGGTATTACGGACACCGAAAACAATTTTAAGGCATGGCCGGCCAATGAGGATCCGAATGTCGATACTACACTGATTCCTGTGCCTCACGGAAAGACAACTGTACTTGAAGTTGCTGTTGAGGCGGATGACGTTAGCGGAATATCCTATCAGTGGTATAAGTATAATGTTTCAATCGGTGAAAGAACCACTCTTGACGGTGAGACGAACAGCACACTCACTACTGATACGGTTGAAGGAAGACTCGATTATGGCTGCGAAGTGACCGATGACATTAGCGGTATTACCCAGTGGCTGTTTTTCATCGTGACAAGAGAGAATCACCTGATGGTAAATCTTCAGGGAGAAGAAGGAACTTACTCCATACTTTCCTTTAGGCCGGGTAATCAGATAACACTTACCCTGGACGTATCGGCAGATGATATGGACGGTATCCGGTATGTATGGATAAAAGATAACCAGACAGCCGTCGGGGATGGCACGAACGTTCTCGTTACAGATGAACTCTATGAAAATACACTTTATTCCTGCCATGTGTATGACAAGTTTGGGAACGAGTGTACGGTGGATATTTACCTGACGCAGGATAACCTGTTCCATGTCTGGCCGGCAGATTCTGAAGATAAGGAAAATATCACGATGCCCTATATGCTGGAGCAGGCCGGTGATTCCAAAGAGCTTAGAGTTTCTTATGAAGCAGAAGATGACAGCCAGATCTCTTTCTGTTGGAACCTGTGGGATGCGGCTGCCGATGACTACATAACGATAGATGGAGCTGACGGATCTACTTATCTCGCGGAGAATGTCGATTCCGGCAGAATGTATCGCTGTTGTGTTACCGATGGTATAAGTGACGAAACCCAATATGTGTATTTCAATTTATCGATTGAAAATCACTTTCAGGCAGTGTGGGCAGGCAATGACGATACTTATATAGAATTATATCGTCCTATTGGATCTACTGCGTATTTTGAGGCGTCTGTGAGTGCAGATGACATGGCTGGCATCACATACAAATGGTATATTAACGACGAACTCGTAAAGACCGCGACCGGGAGTTTCCTCATTATAGACAGTGTGGAAGATGAAGCCGAGATTCTCTGCATGATCGAAGATGGGTATGGAACCATTCTTTATCTTACTGCGTTCCTCGGAATCGGCACGGAAAACCACCTCGAAGTCTTCTCTATGGAAGAAGAAGGAAACTCGGTGAACATCACCACAGATGATGATTCCGCTACGATCTATGTGCGTGTCTCCGCAGATGATATGAGTGGTATTTCCTACGATTGGTATGTGTGGAATGAAGAGAATTCCGAATATGACCTCATTGAAGGTGAAAATGAGAGTTCTATTACAG
>ODAI011631695.1_pt1 | contig 10153 bp, 10 predicted proteins | sample 1539321 | NCBI WGS metagenome assembly ODAI01 (sample SAMN02144231, study PRJEB22623) | gut metagenome | biome: sheep rumen | host: Ovis aries | place: New Zealand | reverse complement strand
TTTGTGATCCTTCTTAAAAGCGATGGCGACATCCGTATCGATCCCGGGAAGCTTCGTGTGAATAAGAAGATATTAATGAGGATCCTTCGCATAGGAATTCCCGCAGGCATACAGGGAATGATATTCTCTCTTGCAAACATCATTATCCAGTCCGCGATCAACAGCCTCGGAACCACAGTTATCTCGGCATCGGCGGCGGCCTTTAATGTAGAGATCGTCGCATACTATGTTGTCAACGCTTTCGGTCAGGCGTGCACCACCTTTACCGGTCAGAATTACGGTGCGGGGAATACTGACAGATGTAAGAAGGTCCTTAAGTGGAGTATAGTGCTGGCACTGTTATTCACAGCTGCTTCCTGCGGGATTATTCTTCTTTTCGGTAAGCAGATACTTCATCTTTTTACCGCGGAAGACGATATTGTCGATACCGGATATATTCGTCTTGTTTATATCTTCTCGTCCTATCTGTTCTCGCTTCTCGTCGAGGTCATGTCGGGATATCTTAGGGGATTCGGAATGTCGATGCTGCCTGCACTCTCGACGGTGATAGGCGTATGCGGTGTCAGGATTCTGTGGATATATAACGTTTTCCCTCACTTTAATACCTTCCCTTCGATAATGGTGGTGTATCCGATAAGTATGTTTGTAACGGCATCCGTCCTCTGGAGCATATTCGCGTTCAAGCGCAAGTCCATGTATAAGGCATAGAAAAGAATCGGGCATTATCGTAAAATTAAAACGATGTTTCATAGAGGGAGGATATATATGAAATACTCGTTAAAGGATATAAACAGATTTAAGATCTCTTCGGTTATAACCTTTCTTATCGGCATAGTAGCTCTTATCGCAGGTGCGCTCTTCGCACTGGGGATCATCGAGAATGCCAACGGATTGGCGTTCCTGGTTCTCGGAGGATGTATTTTCCTTATCGCGGCGATCATGTTCTTCTCAGACCTTTACGGCTACAACAAGATGAAGAAGAAGATAGCTTCCTTCGATGAGAAGGAGATTCTGGATCAGTTGAATTCACACCTTCTGCACGCTCACACGAATTCAAAAAGCGGCAGGATCTCATGCTTCTTCACGGAGAAGTATGTAATAAGTGTAGGCAGTGATATCATTCCCGTTGATGATATCGATTGGACTTATGTGCAGATACAAAACAGCACGCCCTACTACGTCATCAGGCTTCTTAATAACAGGGAATTCCGTCCGGGCGTACTCGCGTATAAGGATGCGGTAAAGCCCTGCGACAGCGCGCTTCTTAAGGCGAATCCCAAAATCCTTGTCGGCGCCACGAAGGAGAATTCCGATAAGCATAAGGAACGTGTAAAGGAATACAGATCCGGAAAGAAGGACTGATATGGGAATCAAAGATCTCTTCTCAAAGCTATCGGGTAAGACAAAGGATGTTCCCTCCGAAGATAATGAGGAACCGCGTAAGGTCGTAAACGGATACCTTCAGACATCCAATACGAAGACGATAAGGCCTGTCTATTCGAATACCAGGCAAGCCCGCGCCGCTCAGGAAAAGAAGACGGAGACCGATCGGGAAACCGGTAACAGCTGATGAGCCCGTTAACTTTTTTGTATCTTATATTCATAGGACCGTTAAAGCTTCTGTTTGAAGTATTGTTTTCGGTAGCTTTAAGGTGTGTGGATAATCCCGGCTGGGCGGTAGTTGTATTAAGTCTTGCGGTCAATCTGCTGGTGCTGCCCTTATATAACCGTGCCGATACGATCCAGAGGAGATCAAGAGAGCTTAAGGCTTCGATGAGTGACGGGATCGCACGAGTCAGAAAGGCCTTTAAAGGCGATGAGCGCGTGATGATGCTTCAGGCGTTTTACCGCGAGAATGACTACAGTCCCGTCAAGTCCCTTAACAGTGCGGTGCCGCTTCTTTTACAGATACCTTTCTTTATAGCGGCTTATGATATGCTCTCGAATCTGTCGTGTCTTAAAGGCGTGAAGTTCTTTCTGATCGATGATCTTTCCAAACCTGACGGCATACTCGTCATAGGAGGACTTGCGGTAAATATACTTCCGATCCTCATGACTGTCATCAATCTTCTGTCCGGTGCGATCTATAACCGCGATTTTACACTGAAGGATAAGATGCAGACGGTGTTGATCGCAGCCGTATTTCTGATTCTTCTTTATAACTCTCCGGCAGGTCTGGTTTTCTATTGGACGCTGAATAACGTGTTCTCGCTTGTAAAGAACATTGTTACATTTATACCGAAGCGTAAGGGCCGCGCAGGGCACGGTCTTTCGGTATTATCGAAGCTGTGGTCAAAGGTTCCTGCCGCATCCCGGGGAGGAAGGTTCGGGTTTACGCTTGCGGGTATTGTCCTCTCTTTATTTATCGGTCTGTATATTCCTTCAACGATAGTTTCAAACTCTCCTCTGGAGTTTCTTGATCCTGTTTTGTACGATAATCCGATTAAATATGTTTTATACTCTTTTGCCCCGGCGATCGGGATATTTATTGTCTGGGGCTTGATAATCTACCATCTCGCTTCGCCGAGAATCAAGACTTTGCTCGAGGCTGTTTGGGGAGGTCTTGTATTCTTTACAATGTATTCCAATTTTGCCTACGACGGTGCGATAGGTATTATCAATCCAAATATGGCTTATTACTACGGCTTTAATGCAGTGTTTACTTTAATGCAGAAGGTGACAGACATCCTTGTGCTGGTATTCGTCCTTGTGTTCTCTTATCTTTTCATCGTCTTTAAGCGCCGCTATCTTACATTGATACTGACAGTATTTCTTATAATCGATATCGCTATACCTGTTATGGAATGCCGCAACATCTTTGAGAAGTATAACGGATTTGAAGTTCCGTCCAAGATTGGCATGAACATTGACCTCTCGAGGGACGGCCGGAATGTTGTTGTAATTATGCTGGACAGAGGATGCGGTTTTCTTATAGACGATATCTTTGAACAGGATGAGGATATGAGGGAGGAGTTTGACGGCTTCACGTTTTATCCCAATACCGTGTCGTATGGAATGCATACATATCTTTCGACTCCTTCGGTGTTCGGAGGTTACGAGTACACTCCTGACCGCATCAACAGAAGGACCGGAGAATCGCTTATAAGTAAGCATAACGAGGCTTTGAGCGTGCTTCCCGTACTGTTCCGTGATAACGGATACACCGTGGATGTGATAGACCCCCCGGACTTGGGATATCAGGAGATCCCCAAGACTTCGGTCCTTGATTCGCTTGACGGAATTGATTGTTACTATACGGGTGCGGCCTTTACCGATGAGAATATCTCTCTTAATGCGGTAAGGGCAAGAGAGCGTAATCTGTTCTTCTTCAGTATCTATCTTACGTCTCCGCTTTGCCTGAGGGATCTTATCTACGACGGAGGACGCTTTAACAACCCCGAGTCGGAGCAGTTTGTAAACCAGTCTCCGGAGACCGCTTTGACGGCTTCCGGTATTCCATATACGACCGTCACTTCCTACGATACCATGAGCAGCATGATAGAGAATACAACCGTCAACGAAAGCGGGGATTGCTTTGTGGTGTTCCAGAATCTGCTTACGCATGAGCCTGCGCTGTTTGATACCGAGACATGGACCCCGCAAAGCGTTGTGAATAACACGGACGATATATTTGCGCAGATGGCGGACGGAGATATCGTTAAGACCACATACTACCACAGTGCGTATGCTTCCTTGCTGCTGCTTTCCGATTGGTTTGATTACTTAAGGGAAAACGGTCTTTACGACAACACCAGGATCATCATAGTGTCGGATCACGGTTACTGCATGAATCCTGACGGTATCGAGAGCATCGACGACCTCGCCGATTCCTATAACGCGCTGATGCTTTACAAGGACTTCGGAAGCCACGGTTTTAATGTGTCCGATGAGCTGATGACTACTGCTGAGACGGCTTACTTTGCGGTAAACGGACTAATAGAGAATCCGATAAATCCGTTTACGGGCAATGTCATAAGCAATGAGGAACGTCTCGACGGTCAGGTTATGCTAAGTTACGCCGATCATGAATATATACAGCGCATCGGGGAGGACCGCGATGCATTCTCGCCCAACGGCGGCTGGTACGTCGTTCAGGGGAACGATATCAGGGATGCGTCAAACTGGGGGCATATTTCCCAGACCGATGAACAGTAATAATCCCGTGTGGATAATAAAGAAAACGATACCGCAGACGATGAATTTGATCTTGCGGATCTTATGACGGAACGCGGTCATTCCGAGTAATGCGCCATATACTCCGCCCAAAGCCATGAAGGAGATGAGGACCTTCTCCGGTATGCGGTAAAGCTTTCTCTTCGCCTTATACTTATCGACACCGTAAGCTGTAAAGGCGACGACGCTTATCAGAAGATAGTAAACAAGTAAGATCAAAAAAAGCCGGTCCATGCCTTTATGGTAATCCTTAAGGTGCGAAGGTACAAGCGGCCGAGAAGACTATAAATTGCTCTTCAACAAAAATATATCGAAAAACAATAAAAAACTCTTGCAAAACAACAAAACGCGTGTTAGCATATAGCCATAAAGCTAGCTTGATTTAAGTTTTGGAGGTTTTTCTTATGGACCGCAAATATAACACTAACATCATAAGGTATTCCAAATTTGCAACGATCCTCTTCATTCTGATCGTAGCTGTCGCAGATATATTCGGCTGGGTCATCTCGAAGTACATCTACACATTCTGGACCGACCAAAAGGGAGACGGGGCGCTTATACTTCTCACCGTTGTCTTCTATCTCGGTACGGTAGGTGCATACGGAATACTGTTTAATGTTTACAGACTGCTCTCAAACATGGATAAGGATATAGTCTTCGATAAAGTCAATACCGGGCTGATGTTCAACATCGTGGCTGCACTTATAGGGATAGCGGTCGTCTGCATTCCCGGCTCATACGCATGGCTCGGAAGCTCGTGTCTGTCGATACTTGCGCTTTTCATGGCATTGATAGTTATGTGCGTTAAGGTCGTCTTCGATAAGGCTATCGATATGAAGAACGATCTTGATCTTACGATTTAAGGAGGCGGGGAAAATGGCTATTATCGTTAATCTTGATGTAATGATGGCGAAGCGCAAGATGTCCTCCGGCGAACTTTCCGAGAGGATCGGAATCACTCCCGCCAACCTGTCTATCCTGAAGAATCAGAAGGCAAAGGCCGTAAGATTCTCCACTTTAAACGACATATGTAAGGCTCTCGACTGTCAGCCGGGAGATATACTCGAATATCAACCGGATCCCGAAGAGTAATTAACAGAGAAGGATAAATCACATGGACAAGACAAAACTTTTAAGGGCGGGAGTTCTCCTGCCCTATCCCTTGGCATACCTTTATTTGAGGTTTGTGTTTGACTCTCCTTTCACGTATGAAAGTATAGGAGTAACGATCTTTACGGTGCTTTTCGTACTGGTAAATGAGCTCATTTGCATAGGGCGCGGCAAGAAGATAACCGCAGAGACTATCTTCTGGTATGTCGTACTGGTGCTGACGGCGGTCACTGCGGATATGGCGCCTTCCTATGCTGTTTCGATGCTCGGGCTGCATCTGTGCGCGGTCTATGCCGTACTCGCGTCGGGAGGCGTCCTGACGGAGGGGAAGACGGGAAGCTTCATCCTTACCGATCTTTTACAGGGGTTCTTCGTAAGGACGTTCCCTAACATGGGGCTCCTGTTTGAGGATATAAAGGAGTTTTTCGGCAAGAAAGCAGACGAAGCACAAGATGGGCATGTCTCGAAAAGCTTATTCTCACTTCTCGGCGCGGGAATACTTCTTCTGATGCTTCCGTTGTTCTTCCTGGCGGTGAGCCTGCTTGGTGATATCAATCCCGCATTCGCCCGTGCCGTAAATGATATTTGGAATCTGTTTGATTGGGATATCGAGATTTCCAATATCATGATCAGATGCATCTTTGCAGTGCCGGTCTGTCTTTACCTTTACGGCCTTATCTCATCGTGTGCGAAGGATACGGCTCTTAACGCGAAGATAAGACTTGAGAAGGCATTGAAGGCCCGTGAGGGCAGGCGTAATGTGCCTTCCGGCTTCACCTGCTTTCTGGAAATCGCGTTCGCCCTTTTGTATCTTGTTTTCTTTGTATTTGAAGCAGGAACGTTAAGCACATGGTTCCAAGACCGTTTCCTCGTTGTCGAGTATGCAAGAAGAGGTTTCTTCGAGCTCGTCGGCATAATGGTCATCAACATGATCATCTTCTTAGTCGCGAACACCTTTGCCAAAAGAGAAGGGATCGCTTATAAGCTTAACCGAATCTTCCTTACGGTGCTTATGTCAGAGAGCGTCGTATTCTCCATGCTCTCGTTCCTTAAGCTTTATATGTACTTTTATAAGTGGGGATATACGATCAAGAGAATGCTTGCAATGTGGGGCTCTCTGGTCCTCGGTGTTGCGGCTGTACTGGCGATAATCTCTATAGTAAAGAAGAAGGACAGATCCGGTCTGTGGATCAGGTTTACGGCTGTTTCCTATGTGGTGATGTGCTTGGCAACCGGTCTTTGCACCGTGCTCGAGCTGTAAGGAAAAATCTTTGCCGCTATTGAAAAATGCGGTTTACGACATCCTCATAATCGGCATATTTCCGGGTCTTAAGAAGCTTCTTGATCTCCCGGTCCTTCCCCTCGAACTGAACCCTCCAGTAAGTCCATAGCTCCTTCATCTTATAAAGCACGTTGATGTCGGGGGACATGACCTTCTGATATTCGTGATATAAGGTGTCATGAAAGTTCTTAAATCTGTCGGGCGAGGTTTGAGGGGATTTTTGCCTAAGCTTATCTGCAAGAAGAGGGTCGCGGATAAGCCCTCTGCCGATCATAACGGTATCAAGACTTCTGTTAAACTGCCGGCACAGATCCTCATAATCTTCCGCGGTATAGATGTTGCCGTTATATATAAGAGGGCATTTGACGTGTTCCAGGGCGTATTCGAAGTATTCCTTCCGCGGCTCGCCCTTATAAAAATCGGCTCGTATTCTCGGATGGACGATGAGCTCGCTTACGGGAAATCTGTTAAAGATCTCCACAAGATCGTAGAACTCGTCCGGGTCGAAGTAACCGAGTCTCGTCTTTATTGATATCTTAAGACCTTCGGATTCCGAATATGAGAAGATATCATCGAGAAATCTTTGAAGCTCGGCGGTGTCGGGAAGGAAACCCGCACCTTTGCCCTTCGCGCAGACAGTGCCGGACGGGCAGCCGAGATTGAGATTTATCTCTTTGTAGCCCATATCGAAGAGCTCTTTGGAGGCCTCGATAAAGCAGTCTGATCTTCTCGTTAGTATCTGCGGGATCAGGTTTATTCCGCGATTGTTTTCCGGGACGATATCCTTACGCTCCCTCGGCGTTATCGGACAGTTCTCGGAAGGGGATATGAAGGGTGCAAAATACTTGTCTATATGTCCGTAGATCCTGTCGTAGGTATTACGGAAGATATAACCCGTTATGCCTTCAAGCGGTGCGAAATAGATCTTCTTATTATCCATGTCTTCATACTACCCGATTTTGAGTATGTTTTACATAGGTTGTGAAGGTTTACTGTTTGTTAAAATTTGAATGATATAATTCCAGTATGAAGAGGGTGTCACATTTTTCCGGAATTATCGCCGTTACAGTGGCGGCGTGTATTGTCGCAGGTTATCCTTCGGCGCTTTTAAGAGCTGCCGAACAGGGTTCGGATACGGCTGTTCCCGCGGAAGCGGCAGAAGATCCCGGCGATCTTGATACTTCGGCCGATGCAGCGGATGAAGCTGCTTCTGACAATGTCGATGCCGTAAGAGAATTTGTGGAGAGACTATACGGATACTGTCTTTCCCGTAGTTCCGATGAAGAAGGTCTTGAGTACTGGTCGAACGCCCTGATCGATGATGAGATCGGCGGTTATGAGACTTCGTTGGGATTTTTCAACAGTGATGAGTTTACTTCAAGAGACATAAGTACCGAGGAGTTCGTCACGATATGCTATAACACATTCCTTGACAGAGCTCCCGACGAGACGGGATTGGCTTACTGGGTCGATGCGATCGATTCGGGCGAGTTAACGAGGAACCAGACCATAAGTTCATTTTGCAGTTCAGAAGAGTTCACAGAACTTTGTCAGAACATAGGTATAAGAAGCAGATTTCCTCAGATACGTAATGTCTATCCCGAGGCCTGTGCGGTCCTCGATTCGGTCGGATGGGACTTGAGAGCGGCTTACGATTGGTGTGTGCATAATATCTCTTATGTCAGAGATCAGAGTATGAATGATACCAATTACACATCACATCAGCTTGCCAGAATAGGATTTACGACGCACGGCGGAAATTGCTATGTATATGCGGCTTGTTTTTATGAGCTTGCGATGTGCCTCGGATACGATGCTCATCAGATATCGGGAATGGTTCCGAGCAGAAGAGGCGGTAATACCATACACTCCTGGGTCGAGATAGATATGGATCAGTCTATGTATGTCTTTGATCCGGAGTTCGAATATGTAGATCCCGTAAACCGTGACGGCTGGCAGTTCCATTACGGAAGGCCGGGGACATGGGTATATGTTTCACATTACAGGATGAATTAACCGCTTCGTTATCTGTCGAAGCATCCGGAATACATATAGTAGTAAACCTGATCCTCTCTTATCGAATTGATCGAACGGATCTGAAAGTCCATGGCTCCGGTTCTTGCTTTTATCCTGTGATTCCCGGCGTTGTCCTGGAAATGCCACCATTCTGATGCTATCCCCGTCATTCCGGCTTCGGTAAATATATCGTTAAGAAGATCCCCTCTTCCTTTAAGCGAGACCGTGCTCAGCTCATGCATGGGACTTGCCATGGTTATCTCTTCGCCCGTCTCAAGGCTTACGAGAGTTACATCCAGCGCCGATCCTGTGTTGTGCGCAGACGTGCCCTGTGCAAGATACCACGACTGCCCCCAGTAGGAACCGGTGTTGTCGTAGTCTATGTTGTGCCTGATGCTGCTGTTGGATCTGTAGAACTCTCTTAACCTGTCTGCGGCAAATGCCGTTACCGAATGAGGTCTGTAGGTGTCGTAGATCTTGAGCGTGTAACCCTGCTGACGAGCGAGGTACTGTGCTTTGGCTACCATTTTCGCCGTGCTGTAGAGCATCGGTGCCGCGAATTCCTCGCGATCTAAGCGGTAGTTGTACTGACGGCCGAACTGATAGAGCTTCGCTCCCGTGAGCCCCGGAATGTTCTGATACGAGCTTCTGAAAATGGAGCTGTAGGCATTCGTGATGTTGTATTGAACCGACGGAAGAACATCCGGCAGGTTAATGAGGCAATAATTATGGTCGATGTAGTACAAGCGGTTGCCGTAAGCGATCTTCCAGAAATCCTGCTCCTCTTCTATGATGCAAAAGGACTCTCCCTGAGCGATCACGGATACGGGCTCCGAGTGGGGATCCGCTTCCTGACGAAGCTCGAGGTCACAGCAGGCCCATCCCGTGGCGCCTGTTATCGACCTCTCGAAAAAGTAATCTTCCTCGGCGTTCTCCGGAAAGAAAGTTGTGCTTATGATCAGCAGGAGGCTGAGCAGGATGCGGATGTGTTTCATTCCATAAGCTCCCAAAATAATAAATATATCCTCTTCGCAAAATATAACAGCTGTTGGTTACGCGGTATTTACAAAGAGATTAAATTCTCTTTTTATTGTCTTTTATCAATAAAAAGGGCGGGGATTCTGGTGTAACATTACCTCGATAAACCGCAAGGGGACTTAAGTCTTGAGAAAGTACAGAAACTGGGAAAGAACGATCTATAAGATCACGGCTTTATGCCTGGCGATCTCGACTACGATAGCTGTCATGAAGATCATAGATGACAGCAAAAGTTCCGGTGCGCATAAGAACAACAATTCCTTGGCGGACGACAACACGAAGCCGTTTACATTCGAGACCATCGAGACCCGCTCCACCGAAGTGCTGGAAACGATCGCAGAAGCCTTGAATCCGATAATCGAGGATACAACGCCGCCCGTGATCTCGGGGACTCGTGATATGGAGATCTTCATAGGCGATCCGGATCCGTTTCTTAACGGCATTACCGTGACGGAGTACAGGGATGCTTCCCCTCAACTCGGCGTTGATTCCTGGGCGGTTCTTATGGATACGGAGGGTACATACTCCATGATT
>ODAI011246772.1_pt1 | contig 10153 bp, 10 predicted proteins | sample 1539321 | NCBI WGS metagenome assembly ODAI01 (sample SAMN02144231, study PRJEB22623) | gut metagenome | biome: sheep rumen | host: Ovis aries | place: New Zealand | reverse complement strand
GTAACGTTTGCCGGGATAACCCTCGGCGTATTTGTTGGTCATGACAGAACCCATAGCCTCCAGAACTTGCTCACTGACAAAGTTTTCCGAAGCGATGAGTTCGATTCCGTGCATCTGACGCTCTTTCTCTTGGCGAATCAGATCAAAGATTTTCTCGTCTCTTTTCATATTTGTTGAATTGTTGATTTGTTGAATCGTTTAATTGTTGTTTTTCTTGGGAGATAGCGGATCAAGTCCGCTATGACGTCCTATGGTAGGACTGCCAGAGGCTAATCCGCTGCAAAGTTGCGAAATTTTATCGAGTCTGCAGCAAAAAATCTAACTTTTACTATTTTTGCCAGCCTAAAACCCTTTCATTCTATGAAAAACAAGTCTTTTTTTGCCTTTTTTTTGGTATTAATGACGGCCACGGCCTTTTCTTGCAAACAACATCCACAACCAGTTGAAACCACCATTGACTATTCCGACACCATGTATTGGTACAGTTGTGGCGACGAAAGCCATTCCGCCGATGTGTTCTATGTGTATCCAACCGTTTCGACCATCTCCTTTGCCGATAACGACTCGTCGTGGTTTGCCGATATCCGTCAGCCCGAAGTGCGCGAGGAAGCCAATGGTAATCAGAGGTTTAACAAGATGCTTTACGGCGAGTACAATTTCTATGCGCCCTATTATCGACAAATGGTTTTTGAAGCTTATAGCCAACCCACCTCCATTTTGGACTCGCTGGCGCAAATCGCGGCGAAAGATGTCAAAGACGCTTTCCAATATTACATGGCTCACCACAACCAAGGCCGGCCTTTCTTCTTGATGGGCCACAGCCAGGGCTCGCAGATGCTTATCGAACTGCTGAAAGACGGCATGACCGAGGAGCAACGGAAACAAATGGTGGCTGCCTATTGCATTGGTTATCAAGTTACAGCGGAAGACTTGGCCAAGTATCCTGATGCCTTGAAGCCTGCCACCGACAGCCTCATGCAAGGTCTGGTCGTTTTCAACTCCGTGACCGACACAACGGCCATAGGAAGAGTTTCGCGCAACGATGTTGTGGGCATCAACCCCACGACTTGGACGATGGCGACGGACACCGTTCCCGCCGAGTTCCATTTGGGCATGGCCCGATACAACGAAGCCCGCGACAGTGTCCTCGTCGTGCCTTGCCCTACAAGGACTTACCTCTTCAAACACAACACCGTTTGCCCTGATCTCGACCCAGAAATGGTCTTCATCCCCGCCTACGAGCAGATGTTTCCGAAGGGCAATCTTCACTTCGCCGACTCGTGGCTATATGGCGGCAATGTTTTGGTGAATATGCGGTGCAGGTTGAGGAACCATTGAATAATCTTTTGTTTTTGCACCCCACCAAACAAGATTTTGGTTTCATTCATCATTATTCTCAAAATTGTGTAATTTTGCGCTTCAAATCTAACAACATGGCACGAATCATGGCTATCGACTTGGGCAGAAAACGTTGCGGCATCGCCGTGACCGACCCGTTGCAGATTATCGCCAACGGGCTGACCACTATACCGTCGTCGCAAGTTGTTGATTTTATGCTTAATTACTTAAAGCAAGAGGAGGTGGAGACCCTTGTCATCGGCGAGCCCAAGGACATGAATAACAACCCTTCCGACTGCTCCAAGTACATCGATCCCATCGTGAACCGCCTGAAAAAACTGTTGCCCACGATGAACATCGTGCGCTACGACGAGCGCTTCACATCCGTGATGGCGCACCAAACCATGATTGACGCCGGCCTCAAGAAATCCAAGCGGCAAGACAAGGAACTGGTCGATACCATCGCCGCCACCATCATCCTGCAATCGTATATGGAATCCATAAGAGTTAGGAGAGAGGAGGTGGGAGCGAGGAGCAACTTCACTATACTCCACACTCCTAACTCCACACTTCTAACTCCACACTCCCAACTAACTGATAACTAGACAACTGACAACTAATAACTAATATGATATTACCCATCGTAGCATACGGTCACCCCACGCTGAAGGCTGTCGCGCAGCCCATCACGCCCGACTATCCTGAGTTGGACAAACTCATTGCCGACATGTGGGAAACCCTCGCGCACAGCGAAGGTGTCGGCCTCGCAGCACCGCAAGTGAACAAGTCCATCCGCCTCTTCCTCGTCGATGGCAACCCCTTCTATCCCGATTATCCTGACGGCAAGGACTTCAAGCAAGTCTTCATCAATGCTGAGTTGATCGAAACCTTTGGCGACGAAGTGCCGTTCAAGGAAGGTTGCCTCAGCTTGCCCAACATCTATGAGGAAGTGATGCGCCCCGAAAAAATACGCATAAGATACCTCGACGAGAGCTTCAACGAGCACGAGGAAGTCTTCGAGGGTGTCCGCGCACGCATCATCCAGCATGAGTACGAACACCTCCAAGGCCATGTCCTTGTCGATAGCATCGCACCGTTGCGCAAGACCTTGCTGCAAGGCAAGTTGAGAGGCATCATGGATGGCCGTTGCGATGTGGATTACCGTATGGTTTTCCCCAACAAGAAAAAACGCAGATAAAAACCAAAGGATATGAACAAGACCATGAAATTGATGTTCGTCGCACTGCTGGCCTTCGGAATGATGGCTTGCGGCGAGAAGAAGACCACTGAAGAAGACCTGAAGAAGGCCGAGGCTGCCTTGTTTAACGACGACATGACGGCCAATCCCGAAGCAGCTCCCGCTGCAGTGAAGGCTTTTTGCGACTTCGCCAAGCAAAACCCCGACGACCCCGCTTCGCCCGAATGGCTTTTCAAAGCACTTGAAATCGCTGTCGGACAAAAAGATGCAGCCAAAAGCGAGGAGATTTGCCAGCTGATGATGAAAAGGTACCCGACCTACGAAAAAACGCCTTTTGGCATGTTCATGCTGGCTTCGATGGTGTATGACGACCAACAGAAAGACCTCGACAAGGCTCGTGCGATGTTGGAGAAAGTCGTTTCAGACTATCCTGACAGCGAAATCACGCCCTCGGCTGAGGCCATGATACAGTTTCTTGGGATGACACCCGAGGAAATACTGAAACAATTCGAGGAGCGGGACGCTGCAGAAGAATAAAAAAAAGAAGCCGCCAAATCACTATGGCGGCTTCTTTTTTTGATGTTTATTTCGCGTATTGAACGGCCCTCGTTTCGCGTATGACCGTAATCTTGATTTGACCCGGATAGGTCATTTCGGTCTGGATTTGTCGCGAGAGGTCGTAGGCGATACGGTCGGCCTCTTGGTCGTTCACCTTGTCGGCACCTACGATGACGCGCAGCTCGCGTCCTGCCTGGATGGCGTAGGTCTTCACCACGCCAGGATACGACATGGCCATGTCTTCCAGTTTGTTGAGGCGTTGGATGTAGGCTTCCACCACTTCGCGACGGGCACCTGGACGGGCGCCTGAGATGGCGTCGCACACTTGCACGATGGGCGAAATCAGGTTGTCCATCTCGATTTCGTCGTGGTGCGCTCCGATGGCGTTGCAGATGTCGGGTTTCTCCTTGAGGCGTTCGGCCACCTTCATGCCAAGGATGGCGTGCGGAAGCTCTTCCTCGTTTTCGGCCACTTTACCGATATCGTGGAGGAAGCCTGCGCGTTTGGCGGCTTTCACGTTAAGGCCCAGTTCGGCGGCCATGGTGGCGCAGAGCTTGGCGGTCTCGATGGAGTGCTGAAGCAGGTTTTGTCCGTAAGAGGTGCGATACTTCATGCGACCCACCATCTTGATGAGTTCGGGGTTGAGGTTGTGGATGCCAAGGTCGATGGAGGTGCGCTTGCCGGTTTCCATGATTTCTTGATCGACTTGTTTCTCCACTTTGTGAACCACTTCCTCGATGCGTGCGGGGTGGATGCGTCCGTCGGTGACGAGTTTTTGGAGCGAAAGCTTCGCAATCTCGCGGCGGATGGGGTCGAAGCCGGAAATGAGGATGGCATCGGGGCTGTCGTCGATGATGATTTCTACACCGGTGAGGGCTTCGAGGGCGCGGATGTTGCGGCCTTCGCGACCGATGATGCGGCCCTTGATTTCGTCGTTCTCGATGTTGAACACGCTGACGGTGTTCTCCACGGCAGTCTCAGAAGCCGTGCGTTGGATGGTTTCGAGCACGATCTTCTTGGCAGTTTGTGCCGCGCTCATCTTGGCTTCCTCGGTCACTTCTTTCACATAGACCATGGCATCGGCCTGTGCGTCTTCCTTGATGAGTTCGATGAGCTGTTCCTTGGCTTCCTTGGCGGAAAGGCCCGAAATGGATTCCAGTTTCTGGGCTTCCTCCTTGTAGATGCGGTCGAGGTCCAGCTTCTTCTTGTTGAAGCTCTCCATTTGGGCCTCGATTTGCTGTTGTACGGCTTGCACTTCCTTGGCCTTGCGCTGTGCCTCTTCCATTTTCTTGTTGGCGTCTTGCTTCAGTTGGTTGATGCGGTTTTCGGCGCTGGCCAATTCGCGCTTGCGGTCGTTGCAGGCTTTTTCATGCTCGTCCTTCATTTGCAGGAACTTCTCTTTGGCTTGCAGGATGCGTTCTTTCTTGATGACTTCGGCTTTTTCCTTGGCTTCTTCGAGCAAGGCTACTTCTTCTTTGGTGACGGCTTTTTTCAACAACGTTGAGGTGATGAAATAGCCGATGGCCAAGCCCAAAATGAGGGCTGCGATGGGAATGATGATGTTTAATGCGCTGAGTAATAACATTTTGGATAAACTCTGTTTTACCCGATTTGAGAGGGAAGAAACAAAAGAAACTGCCTGTCCTTAGGAAGTGTGTAAACTCCAAGTGAAACGCTTATGGTCACCACGTTGCGCAAACGTCCACCGGTGCCGAAGCACTTCCCCGAAAGGAATGAGGCCTGTTTTTGCAGTGCGCGAGTAAACCGATTGATGTGATGATAATGTTGAGTTTACCAAATGCGTTGAACAGGCAGTTTCAGCTCTTCAAAGAACCACATTCCGCTTTTTCTTGGCGGATTATGCTGTTGGGTCACTCAATAAGGCGTTAAGTTCGTTCAGCTTGCGTCCCAAATCTTGATCCTTGAAGGTCAATTCAGACTCCATCTTGACCACGGAGGTGGCAAATTGCAGTGCTGTCATCGAGAGCAAGTCCTGCGCGTCCTTGTATGCATAGTGCTTCGCGTAGAACTTTATCCTCTCGTTGATAAGCGAGGCTGCCTTCCTGACCCTTTCCTCGTCAGCGCGGGCCACGGCCAAACGAAAGGGCCGGTCCAACAGGGTGATATTGATCGTGATTTCATCCATCTTGCTGACTATCAAGTATCTGAATTATTCCTTGCTGTTCAAAATCGAAACGCATCGGTCGATTTCTCTCACCAACTCCTTAATGAGTTTCCTTCCTTCTTCTACTTCTCCCTCGTTGTCGAGTGCGTTAACAATTGTAGATTTATTTATTTTTTCTTGCAACTCCACGGCGGACTGACGCAAGGCGGCATTCTCGCGCTGCAAAGCGTCGTTTTCCTCCGCAATCCGCTTGTTTTCAACGGACAACCGGTTCTTCTCATCAATTAATTTCCGCAATTTGGTTTCGATTTCGGATACTATGACGCTCAAATCGGCCATCGGGCAAACGGGTTTGGAATTGTGGCACAAAAATACGGATTTTACCCTTTCCCGCGTATGTTTTTCGATTTTTTTTCCAAAAAACGTCGCACATACCCAAAAATACGCTACTTTTATCGCTCAAAACCCTTTACAATGAAACGACTTTTTCTCATGACCATTATGACCGTTCTCTTGGCCTCATGCGCTCCCAAAGAAACCACCTTGACTTTTTTGGAAACCACTGACACCCATGGGCGTTACGACGAGTTTGCCAACGATGCCCACCTTATCAAGACGATGAAATCCAAATTGGGCGACAAGCTCATTTTGCTTGACAACGGCGACAATATGCAAGGCACCGTGTTTCAGTATTGCTCCAACCACGACCCCGAGCATCCCAATCTCGTTTCAGAGGTGCTCAATTATTTGCCTTACGATGCCATTTGCGTCGGCAACCACGACATAGAGGCGGGCCGACGGGTGTTCGACCGCGTTTATTCCGAGGCTAAAATGCCCGTTTTGGCCGCCAATGTCATTGACGAGGCCACCGGCGAGCCTTATTTCGTCCCTTATACAATAATCGAGCGCGACGGATTCAAAATTGCCGTTTTAGGCTTGCTGACACCCTACGTCGTCACTTGGGTGCCCGACCGCTTGCGCCCAGGGTTGCGTTTCGAGCAATTGGAGGCCGCCGCCGAAAAATGGGTGAAACACATCCGCGAGAAGGAGCATCCCGACTTGATGGTGGGGCTTTTCCACTCGGGATGGGAACCCATGGCGCAAAACTTGCCAACCGACCACCCTTTGGGACGCGAAAATGCCACGAAATGGGTAGCCGAAAACGTGCCTGGATTTGACCTCATCTTCTACGGCCACGCCCACCGCGCCAAGGCTGAAAAACGGGTGAATGTGGCGGGCGACACCGTGTGTGTGCTCAATTCGGGCCACAGGGCGCAATGCTTGGCCAAGGCCGAAGTGAAGCTGAAGAAAGGCCACAAGCCACAAATCAGCATCGAAATAGTGCCCTCCGACGGCGAAGAGAAAGACTCCGAATTCCTCGCCATGCTCCAGCCATATCTTGACCGCGCTCGCGAATACCAAGGGCAAATCGTGGCCGAATTGCCCGTCGATGTTTTCTCCGACGACGCCTTCAAAGGCCCGTGCCTCTGGGTCGATGAAATCCATCGCTGCCAGTTCGATGTCGTCGAAGCCGAAGGCATACACGCCGACATCTCGATGGCAGCCCCGCTGAGCGGCGGCCAGCCCCTCCAAGCCGGTAAGCTGTTCGTCGAAGATTTCTTCACTTGGTATCCTTTCGAAAACGCGTTGGCAGTCATGGCCTTGACGGGCAAGGAGGTGAAAGACTATCTCGAATATGCATACGAGATGAAAAACCCGATTTACAACTTCGACTCGGGCGCGGGCATCATCTATGAGGTGACCGACAAAAAGCCCATGGGCGAGCGCATCCGCATCGTCGGCATGGCCGACGGAACGCCTTTCGACATGGAGCGTACCTACAACGTGGTGATGAACTCCTACCGCTCGATGGGTGGTGGCAACCATCTCATCAACGGCGTGGGTTGGGCACAGGAAGACATCAAGAACCACGTCGTTTGGCAAAGTGAGAGCGACCTCCGCTCCCTCTTCATCGAATGGGCCGCGGCAAAAGGCGACCTCGACAGCGAACCGCTCAACTGTTGGAAAATCAAATGAAAGAAGAATTTCTATACTATGTTTGGGAAAACCGCCTGATTGACAAAGACTTGCAAACCATAGAAGGCGAACAGGTCGATATTGTGGAGACAGGCTACCGCAACACCAACTCGGGGCCTGACTTCCTTGAGGCCAAAATACAAATCGGCGACAAACTTTGGGCCGGACATGTGGAAATCCATGTGAAATCCAGCGACTGGAACCGGCATCACCACCAAAACGACAAGGCCTACAAAAACGTCATCTTACATGTCGTTTATGAAAACGACGTCGTTGTTGATGGCATCCCAACTTTGGAGTTGAAAGGACGTTTCGATGCCGCGCTCTTCACTAATTATCAGCGGTTCGTCGGGTCGAAAACTTGGATTCCTTGTTCCAATTCCATAGCTAAAGTCCCCGTTTTCACCCGCCTCTCGTGGCTCGACCGAATGGCCGTGGAACGCCTGGAAGAAAAGTCGAAAAACGTCAATAGAACTATGAACGCCAATCAGTTCGACTGGGAAGATACGCTTTATAAACTCCTCATGCGCTATTTAGGCTTGAAGGTGAACAATGAAGCTTTCGAGACGTTGTCCAACCTTTTGCCTTTCAAGACTTTGCTGAAACACGCCGACAACATCCTGCAAGTGGAGGCCATGCTTTTCGGCTGTGCAGGTTTGTTGGACGGCAAGTGCAGTGAAGAGTATCCGCAACAGCTTCAGCGCGAGTTTGCCGCGATGAAGGCCAAGTTCAACCTTGTCGCCATGCCAGCCGAGCGATGGAAGTTCATGCGAATGAGGCCAAGCAACTTCCCCACCATCCGTCTAGCCCAGATGGCACAACTCATCCATCGCAACGGTTGCCTGTTCTCCAAAGTCAAGGAGGCAACAACAACGGCTGAGGTCAAGGAACTGTTTGACGTGGTGGCCTCTGAGTATTGGGACACGCATTATCGCTTTGGGTTTCCCACCGAAACGAAACCGAAACATTTGGGCGAAACCACCTCCGACATACTTATTGTCAATGCCGTGGCACCTTTGTTGTTTTGCTTTGGCAAGCTGCACAAGGAAGAGCTTTATTGCGACAGGTCCATGCAGTTTCTGGAAGAAACCGCCGCCGAGCGCAACAGCATCATCCGTCACTTTGCCCAAAGCGGCATCGAGGCAGAAAACGCCATGCAAACACAGGCCATGCTACACCTATTTAATATATATTGCAAGCGGAAACGCTGCTTGGAGTGTCGTTTGGGCCATGTCTTGTTGCGATAAAATGCCACTTTGTCACCTCAACTGACAAAACCCTGCCATTTTCAACTTTGGCACGAAATATGACAAGCACCCGCCGTCATTCAATTTATTAAACCTGAAATTTTAAATTTTAAATCTGAATAATTATGGCAAAACTATCAATCAAACCTTTGGCCGACCGCGTGGTCATCGAGCCCGCCGCCGCCGAACAGAAAACCGCAAGCGGTATCATCATCCCTGACACCGCTAAAGAGAAGCCCCAACAAGGTAAAGTCGTGGCCGTAGGTCCCGGCACCAAGGACAACGCCATGACCTTGAAGGTTGGCGACAATGTCATCTATGGCAAATACGCCGGCACCGAGTTCCACCTCGACGGCAAGGATTACATGATTATGCGTGAATCTGATGTCATTGCTATCATCTAATCTGTTGTAAAGACGTAGCGCGCTACGTCTCTACAAAACAACAATTAAACACTTCAACAGTCAACAATTAAACAACGAAATATCATGGCAAAAGACATTCTTTTCAATATCGAATCGCGCGACGGCCTGAAGAAAGGCGTCGACGCTTTGTCAAACGCAGTGAAGGTGACCCTCGGCCCCAAAGGCCGTAACGTGGTCATCGAAAAATCGTATGGCGCTCCCCAAATCACCAAGGACGGTGTGACGGTCGCCAAGGAAATCGAACTCATCGACCCCGTCGAGAACATGGGTGCCCAACTCGTGAAGGAAGTGGCCTCCAAGACCAACGACTTGGCTGGTGATGGTACCCCCACCGCCACCGTGTTGGCCCAAGCCATCGTTGCCACGGGTCTGAAGAACGTCACCGCCGGTGCCAACCCGCTCGACCTGAAGCGTGGTATCGACAAGGCCGTTGCCGCTGTGGTCGCATCGCTGAAGAAGATGTCGGTGAAAGTCGACGGCGACAATGAGAAGATCAAGCAAGTGGCCACCATCTCGGCCAACAACGACAGCACCATCGGCGGCCTCATCGCCGAGGCTATGGGCAAGGTGAAGCAAGAAGGCGTGATCACCGTTGAGGACGCCAAAGGCATCAACACCTACGTCGACGTCGTCGAAGGTATGCAGTTCGACCGTGGCTACATCTCGCCTTACTTCGTCACCAACACCGAGAAGATGGAAGCCGTCTACGAGAATCCTTACATCTTGATCTACGACAAGAAGATCTCCGTGATGAAGGACTTGCTGCCCGTGCTCGAAAAGACCCTGCAAACCGGTCGCGCCCTCATCATCATCGCTGAGGACATCGACGGCGAGGCCTTGGCTACCTTGGTGGTCAACCGTCTGCGTGGCTCGCTGAAAGTGGCTGCCGTCAAGGCTCCTGGCTTCGGCGACCGTCGTAAGGAAATGCTGGAAGACATCGCCATCCTGACCGGTGGCACCGTCATCAGCGAAGAGAAGGGATACAAGCTTGAAGATGCTACCCTGCAAATGCTCGGCCAGGCCGACAAGGTGAGCATCAACAAGGACAACACCACCATCGTGAACGGCCACGGCACCAAGAGCGCCATCGAGGCCCGCACCAACCAAATCAAGGCCCAAATCAAGACCACAACGAGCGACTACGACCGCGAGAAGCTGCAAGAGCGCTTGGCCAAGTTGGACGGTGGCGCGGCAGGCAGCCATGTGGGTGACGCCTCTGAGCTCG
>ODAI010049516.1_pt1 | contig 10153 bp, 10 predicted proteins | sample 1539321 | NCBI WGS metagenome assembly ODAI01 (sample SAMN02144231, study PRJEB22623) | gut metagenome | biome: sheep rumen | host: Ovis aries | place: New Zealand | reverse complement strand
GGGTTTCTCGGCTCTCATCGCCAAATTGAGGTGGTGAAGCAGTTCTTTGCTCTGTTCAAAACGGAGGAGACCGTTGCTGTGGTGGACCCGGTGATGGGGGATTACGGCAAGCTGTACCGAACCTGCACCATGGAGCAGGCCGAGGGCATCCGGGAGCTGACCTGCCATGCGGACATTCTCACCCCCAATCTGACGGAGGCCTGCATCCTCACCGGGCGGCGCTACGACCCCAACCTGTCCGAGCTGGAGCTGGGGCATATCTGTGAGGAGCTGAGCGGAAACGGGGCGAAAAAGATCGTCATTTCCGGCCTGTATTACGGCGACGATCTGGGCAACTTCGTCTATGAAGAGGGAAAAGCCCCCTGTTTGCTGAAGGAGCGCCGGGTGGGCAGTCCCCGCAGCGGCACCGGCGACGTGTTTTCTGCCATCATCACCGGCTGCGCGGTAAACGGTGTGGATTTTACGGAGTCTGTGGCGCGGGCGTCCTCCTTTGTGGCGCGGGCCATTGTCCGATCCGATGAGATGGGCATTCCCACCACCGATGGAATCGCCTTTGAGGAGCTGCTGGGGGATCTAATTCCCTGAACCAGGAGGAATTTCTAATGACCATTACCTATCAAGTCAGAAATGGTATTTATATCAATATGACCAACCGGTGTCCCTGCGCCTGCACCTTCTGTCTGCGCCAGAACGGACCTGGGGTCTACGGCTCCCGATCCCTCTGGCTGGAGCGAGAGCCCACACTGGAGGAGATCTGCGCGAGCCTGGACAGCTGGGAACTGGAGCGGTATGATGAGGTGGTGTTCTGCGGCTACGGAGAGCCCACCGAGCGGCTGGACACCCTGCTGAAGGTGGCGGCGTACATCCGGAGCAAGTCGGACATCCCCATCCGCATCAACACCAACGGCTTATCCGACCTCATCAACGGGGAACCCACCGCCCACAAGCTCCAGGGGCTCATCGACACCGTGTCCATCAGCCTGAACACCCCCAACGCCGCCGAGTACTTTGCCATTGTCCGCCCGAGGTTCGGCAGAAAATCTTACGAATCCATGCTAAACTTTGCCGGGGACTGTGTGCGCTATGTGCCCAATGTGGTGATGACGGTGGTGGGCGAGCCGGTCACCGGCAAGGAGGCCCAAAAGCAGTGTCAGGAGATCTGCCACCGGCTGGGGGTGACGCTGCGGGTCCGGCCGTTTGAGTCATAATCTCAGAATCAAACAGGAAAGCGGGAAAAGCACAGGCTTTTCCCGCAGTTTTTATACATGGAATTGGACGGATTCAGTATCCCTGCCGAAGGGCCTCTGTCATTTTCACCGCCCGGAAATTGGCTTCTACATCGTGAACCCGGACGAACATACAGCCCTTCAGCGCAGCAAACACCGTGGTCACCAGCGTGCCCTCCAGCCGTTGCTCCGCAGGCAGATCCAGCGTCCTGCCGATGACGGATTTCCGGCTTGCCCCCAGCAGCACCGGATATCCCAGGGAGGACAGCTCCTCCAGACGGTCGATGACCTCCAGATTCTGCTCATGGGTTTTGCCGAAGCCCACACCGGGGTCCAGAATGATGTGATCCTCTGAAATACCCGCCCGGCGGGCGATGTCCAGGGTCTGCTCCACGTCGCGGATCAGATCCACCATAAACATGCTGTAGTCCGGCTCCTTCCGGTTGTGCATCAGGCAGCAGGGGACCCCAGCTTGTGCGATGACCCTGGCCAGAGCCGGGTCGTATTTCAGACCCCAGATATCGTTGATGAGGTCCGCCCCGGCGGCAAGTCCCGCGCTGGCCACAGCGCTTTTGCAGGTGTCCAGGGAAATGGGCACATCAAAGTTCTGCTTTACCCCCTCAACAATGGGAACCACCCGGTCGATTTCCTGCTGAATGGGCACAGGGGTGTACCCCGGCCGGGTGGATTCGCCGCCGATGTCCACGATGTCCATGCCCTGCTTCAGCATGGTCTCCACATGGGCCAGGGCGCGGTCCCGGTCGTTCCAGCGGCCGCCGTCGGAAAAGGAGTCCGGCGTCACGTTTAAAATGCCCATGATATAGGTGTGTCCGCTGGTGCGGAAGTCCTTGCTGCCGATTTTCATAATAACCATCCTTCTGTGGCGGTGGATTGTACGCTTTTTCTCTGGCGCGGAAACACTGCCCGCCGCCTGCTGCCTCCGAACGGAGCCCATGGAGGGGAATCAGCTCAGTCTGTACGCAAACTCAAAGGCCAGCAGGGCGATCTTTTCCTTGTCTGCCAGCCGTGCCGTTCCGGACAGGCTGCGGGGATCCCAGCCGGAGTGATCCAGACTGTCTCCGGCATAGAAGAACTGAAAGAACTCTGCACCCCGGAAGCAACACAGCGCTTGCATAGCGGCGCACTCCATCTCTACGCACACCGCGCCCATTTGCTTTCTTGCCGCCACTTTCTGCGGTGTTTCCCGATAGAATGCGTCAGTGGTCCAGGTGGTGCCCTCTATGTAAGGATACCCGAATTGCTCACAGACCTGTTTGAATACGTCAACGTGGTTTCTGTTGACCTCAATGGTATCCGATGCGGGGGCGTAGTGGTAGCTGGTGCCCTCATCCCGAATGGCCCTTCTGGGAATGATGATCCCGCAGTCCTCCACGCGCCGGTCCAGAACGCCGCAGTTGCCCAGAAGGATGATCCGTTTACCGCCCATGGCGAGGACGTCCTCAAAGGTACTCACACAGGCCGGAGCGCCCAGCCTTGCCTTGACAAAGGCAAACTTTTTTCCCCGGTATCGGACTTCATACACTGGCCAGGCTCCGTCTACATCGTGAGTCTGGCTGATCTCTTTCCCCTCAAAAAAGGCGAGCAGCCGGTGAAACAGGTCGTAGGAAAAAACCGAGACAATGGTGTCGGGAAAACCCTCCAGCTTCTGATGGCTCATATCCGGATTGATGACGGCAGCCTTTGCCGCATCGAATTCTTCCAATATCATACTAAAATCTCCGCAGATACGTCGTTTTTGGTTTATCTTTACCGGATGCGGGGCTTTTTCAGCGCCCTCCACTGGCCGCTGAGTACCGCATTCTGCACCATGGGCAGGCCGCCCCAGAGGATGTTTTCCAGCAGGGGCGTGTTGGGCCCTTCGTCCAGCAGGCGCAGGGCGGACAGCGCCAGATTGGTGGAGTGGAGCAGGGTACGGCGGACGCTTTCACCGGCGGGACTGTCCGGCGCCGGGGCTTCTGTGAGGGAAAAGCGCAGCACCAGGGGGTTGTAGCTGCCGGATTTCAGGTCCTCGTTCAGGTCGTCCCACGCATCGATCAGATAAATCCAGCGCCCCACGTGGTACAGCAGCTGCTCCATCGACCGGTCCCGAAAGGCATCCCCGGCAGCAGGCACCGCCGCCGTCAGAATCCGGGCAAAGGCATCCGCCGGCCGGTCCATGGAGGGACAGCCCTCTGTTTCCAGCCTTCGCAGCGCCTCCAGCTGTTCCCGGACCACTTTGTCAAAGGCGGGCTGACGCTCCGATGCCCTTCGGTAGGAGCGTCGGAACAGCAGGGACAGAAACCGGGCAAGGAGTTTTTTCCACCCGGACTCGTCCTCCAGCTGGTCCTGAATTTTCCACCAGCTCAGGATCATGCTCTCGTCCGCTGCCAGCTCCAGCGCGGCGTTCTGCGTCATACAGCAGCGGCCACGGCAGGGAGCGGCGGGACAGCGGCAGCGCCCCTGGGGGCTGTCTGCGCCCAGCAGCAGCGCCAGAAAGGTGAAATCATAGCTGAGCAGCAGCCGGGACAGCGGTCCGCAGCGCCTGCCCATGGTGCGGCACAGGCCGCAGTACACGCTGCGGAACCGCTCCCAGTCCTTCACCTTCAGCTCATCCCGCAGGGGTAAAATATAACCGAACATCGCCTTATCTGTTTATTCTTCTCTCAGGTCCAGGGTGACTTCACATTTGTCAATGGAGCCCAGCTCGGACATTCCCTTCACGGTGATCGCTGCCGGCAGGGTGATCTCCCCCTCTGTTCCGGCGGAAACATCGCTGAGGTCCACCTCTGCGTACACATCGCCGGGAACCAGCAGCGCCATGCTCTCCGCAGCGCCCCGGATGCGCACCTCCAGATCCTCTGTCAGCACCTCGGCAGACAGCCCTTCGGGCACGTTTTTCAGCCGGATGTGCTTCTTCCTGATGGTGACCTTGCGGGTGGACAGGCGGCTGTTCATTTTCACCGTCACAGTGGCGGCAACGGAGCCGCTGATGTTGGTCAGACCCTTGGGCAGCTCAATGGGGAAGGACTGCTCAGAGGTGGTGATGACCTGAGACAGGTCAATGGTGCCCACGCTGAAGGTGTCGCTGTCCATCCCAGACAGCGCCTCCTGGGTGCCGGAAACTTTGATGGACTCCGGGGCAACGGAGACGCTGACGTCCTCTGCGGTTGCGCCGCCGCCTTCCTCCAGCGTCACGGTGAGGCCGATGGTGCGTACGCTGGTCACCGGGAACGAGGCGGTGACGGTCTCCGGACTGATGGTCAGGCTGGATGCGTCCACCTCTGCGCCGTTTGCGTCCACCAGCCGCAGCGGAAGAATTCCCTTCCAGGTTTTATCCAGACGGGGTTCAGACAGCACTGCCTGAGCGTGGTCCACCTGCTTCACCAGAGAGTCCTGGCCGGTGATGGTCACTTTGTTGGGTGTGGCAGAGAAATCCTTAGAGTTGTAGCGGAAGCCCTCTGCCACCTGACCCTCAAAGACGCCTTCGACGCTGATGGTCTTGCTGCTCATTTTTACAATGTTCACCGGAATCCGGTTCTGGCTGGTGCTGCGGACCCGGACACTGTTCACATTGAGGCTGGAATCGTAGGTGACAGTGTAGCCCAGCTCCTGCCGGCCCTCCTTGCAGCCGCTCAAGTCGACGCTCACGTAGACATTGTTCCGGTTCAGACGGGAGATCTCCGTCCGCACGCCGGTGAAGGTCAGGCTCAGGGTGGGGGCCTCATCGTCCTCGATCATCAGGCCCTGACGGGTCAGCGTTTCAATACCGGTCATCTGAACCGGGATGTTCCGGATGGTTCTGGGGGTGCGGGGCTCCTGTGCCACATCCACATAGAGCCAGCACAGAATGGCGCAGATTACAGAGAGAAGAATGTAAAAATACCTGCTTTTTCTGAACTTATTCCACATGGTCAGAGTCCTCCTTTCCGGAGCGCAGCAGGTCTCGCAGGCTGAAGTTGTCCAGCCGGCTCAGCAGCTGGCTCATGCGGGCGCTGCCCTTGTCCGATCCGTCCCCGTGATTGGTGTCGGAGAGAAGCTCCTTGCGCAGCATCCGCCGCAGGGTCTCCGGCGCCAGATGGCGCTTGAGCATACCGCCCACCGCAACGGAGATGGAGCCGGTCTCCTCTGAAACAATGGCCACCACCGCGTCGCTGTGCTCGGTGGTGCCGATGCCCGCCCGGTGGCGGGTGCCCAGCTCCCGGCTGATGGTGGTGCTGCTGGACAGAGGCATGATGCAGCCCGCCCCCACAATGCGCCCGTTGCGGATGATGACAGCCCCGTCGTGCAGCGGCGCCTTAGGCCAGAAGATGTTCTTCAGCAGCTCGCTGGACACCTCCGCGTTGAGGGCGGTGCCGGTTTTGATGCTGTCGTCCAGAATGCTGCTGCGCTCAAACACCGTCAGCGCGCCGATCTTGTCCCGGGACATGGAGGCGTAGGCCGTCACCAGCTCCTCGATGGCCTCCTCGTTGGAGTCCGTGCCGATGGGCTTCCGGGAGAACACGGCGGACATACCCCGGGCGCCGATCTGCTCCAGAAAATGGCGGATTTCCGGCTGGAAAACGATGACAATGGCGAGAACGCCCAGCTCCAGCACCTTGCTGATCAGGTAGTTCATCATGTACAGGTGGAAGGCGCTGGTGGTCCAGAGCATGACGAAAATCAGCGCAATTCCCTTCAGAACCTGTCCCACGTTGGAGTTGCGCGCCCACATGAACAGGCGATAGAGCATATAGGATAAAAGGGCAATGTCCAGAACATCCGTGATCTGGATGGTCTGAAGGTAGCCCAGGCACCGCTGTGCCACAGACAGAATCACGTTCATAACTTCACCGCCGATATGGTTTTCGCCGCCGGAACAGCCCGGTGGCGTTCTACTTAAAGTAATACAGATATAAGTATAAACCAATGCCTGACAAATGGCAAGGGGACGAAGGTTAAAAATCCGTTACAAATTGTGCCGAATCCGGGGAGAAAGGGAAAAACCGTCACCGGGAACGGAAAAAAGAGGCTGCTTCTCCGGTCAGAAACAGCCTCTCTCAGGCTCATTCCCCGTTTCCCTCTGTCCGCCCTTTCTTCAGGCTCCTGCGCAGCACCGAAGCCGCCCGCGCTGCTTCTGAGGCGCGGTTGAAGGCGGAGAAGCTCAACCGGACGGTGCCGGTTTCCAGTGTCCCGGCGGTGGCATGGGCCAGCGGCGCACAGTGGTAGCCGGAGCGGACGCAGATTCCCTGCTGTCCCAGCGCTTCCCCCAGCGCCTCCGGGTCCATCCCCTCCGGTACCAGGGAGAGCACGCCGCTCTGAAGGGCGGGGTCCGAAGAGGCCATCACGCGCAGCCCGGGTACCCCCCTCAGATCTTCTGCAAGCCCCCGGCACAGAGCCTGCTCATGGCGGAGAATGTGCTCCGGGCCGGTGCGGAGCACAAATTCCATGCCTGCGGTCAGGCCTGCGGCGCCGGGGACGTTGTGGGTTCCGGCCTCCAGGCGGTCCGGCAGAAACTGGGGCATGGTCTGGAGCAGGGATTCGCTGCCGGTGCCTCCGGTGAGCAGGGGAGCGGGCTTTGCCTGGGTGGAACACAGCAGCAGGCCGGTGCCCTGGGGGCCGTACAGACCCTTGTGACCCGGCATGGCCACGTAGTCTGCTCCCAGCTCCCTCAGGGATACGGGCAGGCACCCGGCAGACTGGCTGGCGTCCACCACCAGCGCCACAGAGTTCCGGCGGCACAGCTCCGCAATCTCCTTCAGCGGCAAAATATACCCGAATACGTTGGAAACGTGGGTGCACACTGCGAAATCCGCTCCGGGAAGCAGCTGGGCGAAATCCTCCAGCAGTTCATCAGGCTGAAACAGCTGCCCCCGTGCCACATCCACCCGTACAGGCAGGGCAGCCAGCGTCCGGGTGACGGCGTTGTGCTCGTAGCCGGAGATGACACAGCGGCTGCCCGGCACCGCCAGAGAGCGGATAGCGATGTTCAGGCCGTGGGTGGCGTTGAAGGTCAGCACCACCTGCTCCGGACCGGGCACATCAAAGAGCCGGGCGGCAGTTTCCCGGCACCGGAACACCAGCTCCGCCGCCCGCGCCGCCGCCGGGTACCCTCCCCGGCCGGGACTGGCGGCATGTTCCATGGCCAGCCGCACCGCCTGACGGACGGAGGCGGGTTTCTGCAGGGTGGTAGCGGCGCTGTCCAGAAAAATCACAGCTCGGCCTCCCGATAGCTGCCGTCGCTGCCGGTGATGAACACCCGGGTGGGCGTCAATCCTGCACGGAGCAGCGCGGTCAGCGCGGCGGGCAGGCTCCGCTGGGCGATTTTCACGCTGTAGCTGCACCCGTTTTCCGAGACCTGGCGGGGCGTGCGCAGAATCCGTGCGCCGATGCCAGAGCGCTCCAGCACAGAGGCCGTCCGCTGGGCGTAGGTCAGGCTTTTGCAGACAATCAGATAATAAACCAAAGAAAGCATCCCCTTTCACTGCATTCTAATAATATGGTATGCAGCGGTAGAGAAGGGGGTGATTTTGTCGAAGAAAAGGGGAATGTACACAGACCGGTCGGGACAGTCTGAGAAAGCCCCCCGGCGTCTGCCGGAGGGCGCCGCGCCGCAGGGGGAAAGCGGTGCAGACTCATGGGGATTGCGCCGGAGGGCTACCACTCCATGGCCTTGGACAGGTTGTCCACCACTGCGGAAAGGGAGCGGGCCGCCTTTGCCGCTGCGTGCTTTCTGCGGCGGCGGCGGGGCATCATCCTGCCGGCGGCGGAGCCGAGCGCCATGCCGATGCCCATGCCTTTTAGAAAATTGGACCGATTCATTCGCGTTCACCTCGTTTCCAGCCTTAGTATGTGCGGTTTTACAGGATTGATTTCGGTTTTTTTGCTGTTTTTTTTCCATTTTTCGCCGTCTGTTTTGACGGCCTTTTTCTGGAAAGCGATTGCAATAATATGCCTTTTCCTGTATAATCAGTTTCAGATATGAGAGAATCAGTCTGTATAAAGGAAGTGAGCTAATGAAGCTGCTGATCAAACAGGGCACCATCGTCGACCCGGTGGGAGGCCTGAAGGGGAAAATGGATCTTCTGATTGAGGACGGACGCATCACCTGCATCGGCAGTGAGCTGTACGAGCCGAAGGCACAGGTGCTCAACGCCGAGGGCTATGTGGTCTGCGCCGGACTCATTGATATGCACGTACACCTCCGCGACCCCGGTTTCACCGAAAAAGAGGACATCATCACCGGCACCGCCGCCGCTGCACACGGAGGGTTTACCTCCATCGCCTGTATGGCCAACACCAAACCGGTGGCAGATTCCCCCGAGGTGATCGAGTACATCAGACACAAAGCCGAAACCCAGGGCAGCGGCACGCTGGTCTGGCCGGTGGCTGCGGTCTCCGTGGGGGAAAAGGGCGAAGAGATGACGGACTTCAAGGCGCTGAAAAAGGCCGGCGCAGTGGCGCTGTCCGACGACGGCGTGCCCATTATGAATGCCAACCTGATGCGGGACGCCCTCATCAAGTCCGGCCGGGCGGGAATGACCATTCTGTGCCATGAAGAGGACCGGGACATGGTCAAGAACCACGCCGTCCACGAGGGACGGGTGTCCCGGATGCTGGGCATCCACGGCCGCCCTGCCATCGCCGAGGAAATCATGATCATGCGGGACGCCATGCTGGCGGAGGAGACCGGACAGCCGGTCCACATCTGCCACATTTCCACCGCCAAAGGCGTGAGCATCGTCCGCAAGTACAAGCGCCGGGGCGTGAAAATCACCTGCGAGACCTGCCCCCAGTACTTCACCTTTACCCACGAGCAGGTGCTGCTCCAGGGCTCCATGGCCCGGGTGAATCCGCCGCTGCGCTCCACCAAGGACGTGGAGGGCATCACCGCCGGACTGATGGACGGTACCATCGACTGCATCGTCACTGACCACGCGCCCCACACCGCCGAGGAGAAGGCAAGGCCCCTCACCGAGGCCCCCAGCGGCATGGTGGGCCTGGAGACCTCTCTGGCCCTGACGCTGACACAGCTGTACCACACCGGAAAGATGTCCCTGGAGGACATCATCGCCAAAATGACCATCAACCCCGCCAGGCTGCTCCACCTGAACAAGGGCTGGCTGGGCATGGGAGTGGACGCGGATCTGACCATCTTTGACCCCGACGAGGAGTGGGTCATCGACCCGGCGGATTTTTGTTCCAAGGGCCGGAACACGCCCTTTGCCGGAATGAAGGTCAAAGGCAGAGTGAAATACACCATTGTCGGCGGAAAGATCATCTATGCCGACACTGACGCCCCCTGCAGTATGCCCAAGCCGTAAGCACGGGCCGGAACATCCCTGTCTGTATCATACCCCCAGAAACGAGGAATCATTATGTCTTTTGCAGCATTACAAAAGAAAATCATTGAGACAAAGAACCCCACCGTCGCCGGTCTGGATGCCCGGATTGAGTACGTCCCCCAGTTCATGATCGATTGGTACGTCGCCCGTTACGGGGAGACCCGGAAGGCCGCCGCGGAGGCCATTTTCGAGTTCAACTGCGGATTGATCGACGCCCTGTGGGACATCGTTCCCGCCGTCAAGCCCCAGGCGGCCTATTACGAGCTGCTGGGCTGGGAAGGCATGGAGATGATGGAACGTACCATCCGCTACGCCAAGAGCAAGGGGATGTACGTCATCGCTGACATCAAGCGGGGGGACATCGGCGCTACTGCCTCCGCCTACGCCGAGGGCTGGCTGGGCAAGAGCAAGGTGGGCTCCGCCGCGCTGCCCTGCTTTGACGCGGACTGCGTCACCGTCAACGGCTATATGGGCTCCGACGCGGTGAATCCCTTCCTGAAAATCGCCAACGAGGAGGACAAAACCCTGTTCGCCCTGGTGCGCCCCTCCAACCCCTCCGCCGTGGACCTGCAGGACCTGCAGATCGGCGACAAGAAGATCTATGAG
>ODAI011520348.1_pt1 | contig 10154 bp, 8 predicted proteins | sample 1539321 | NCBI WGS metagenome assembly ODAI01 (sample SAMN02144231, study PRJEB22623) | gut metagenome | biome: sheep rumen | host: Ovis aries | place: New Zealand | reverse complement strand
GACCGGATCCGCTTATCAGCTATGTCTGCCGTATTGTGCGTAATCTGGCGGTTAAAAAGTATCACGAGAATACAGCCGTGAAAAGAAACAGTTTTTATGATGTTTCGTTGGAAGAAATTGAAGAGTGCCTTTCTGTAGAGGCATCCCAGGAGGGTGAGCTTGAGGCAAAAGAAGTGTCGGAGATGATAAACCGATTTCTTACCGGGCTGGATAAAAAGAGCAGGATGATATTTATCAGGCGATATTGGTATTCGGATTCCGTCGAGGAAATAGCGGAGAGGTTTGACACCGGCGGGCACTATATTTCTGTCAGGCTTTCACGGATCAGAAAGGCATTAAAAAAATATCTGAAAAAAGAAGGAGTGAACTTATGAAAAAGGAAGAGATATCCGACATGATTAATAATATCGATGACGGCTTTATTGCAGAAGCAGCATCGTATACCGAAGAAAACAGTGATAAGAATAAAATAGTTAAAAAGCATCGGTTTTTTAAAACAGGATCCGGTATGGTAGCTGCGATCGCCGTATGTGTATTGCTGTTGGGCGGGATAACTGTATATGCGTTTAATCATGTGGCTATTAAGGAGTTCTTATTCGGAAAAGCTGATGATGAGACCTTTGAAGAGGTGTATGTTCCGATAGAAAAAGAATATCAGTTTGGAACCCATAAACTGGTGCTTGGCGGAACGATATATGACGATGCTACGGATATAGCATATATGTCATTTGAAGTATATGACAGCGAAGGGAAAAAGGTGCTGTTTGATGATACTAAAACTGCATTTTTGGGAGATAAAATAAAAGCTGCAATGGGATTTAAGACGGCTACGTGGTGTTACAAAGCAGGAGATGACAAGGTATATCTGGTGTTTACATATAGCGGAGCCAGTACCTCTGCTCCCGATGAAAATGGAACCTATTTCTTACGTGTCGATAAAGAACGTGAGGGAGATGACATAGAAAATAAAAAGCTTCAATTTGCCATAATGGATGAGGAAACCTGGGGAAAGGCCAATGCAGAGGTAAATGAAATAGATGTATCGGATTTAAATCAGATAGACAAGGATTATTATTTGGAAACAGGAAAAGTCATATTGCTGGCTACAGAAGATGATTTTATGCCGCAGATATTGGAAATATTAAATAAATACGGTTTAAATAATTTTGAATCTAAAGGACTTACCGGTAAAGAAATTGTTGCGGATAAATGTAAGGTTATCGTTGGCAGAACTGATATTTTGGTGATGTTTAATGCTAACGACGGGCAGGATATTACTTTGAGGATGGAAGACGGTACGGAATATAAGCTTGTTGAGGACGGACAGTTTAATCTCTGTCTTGGTGGTAAGTTCGGGCATGCAAGTTCGTTTGAAAACGGTGATACCACGGCGTTCCTTGAGTGGGGAGGAGTTACAAAGGAGAACGAAGAGCTGACACTTATCGTTGATGGAGTAGAATACAGATAATAAAATAAAAAGTGCTTGCATTTTTTGGATTTATGTATTATCATACTTTGCAAGGCAATGAAGGAAAAGAGTAGATACATGGATGTCTTCAGAGAGTGTCCGGCCGGTGCGAGGACATGACGGATATATATCGAATACGTTCCGGAGCCGCTTCCTGAAATGTTCAGTAGGGATAGACGGGTGCGCCCGATATTGCGCAAAGTGTGTGATGGCACATGATGAGGAGTGTTTTGTGAGAAGCACTTAAATAGAGGTGGTACCGCGGATTTTTCGCCCTCTGTTCCATAACCGGAGCAGAGGGTTTTATTTTTGCTCCATAATCGTGGAAGATATTGCCTTCCCCTTGAGGGGAAGGTGGTCGAAGACCGGATGAGGTGAAAAATGATCACAACACCTCATCAGTCAGCTACGCTGACAGCTTCCCCCTCAAGGGGAAGCCTTATAGTACAAGAAGGAGGCAGAATAATGGGAATCTATGAAGAACTGATTGAGCGTGGACTTATCGCTCAGACTACCGATGAGGCACAGATAAGAGATCTGGTCAACAACGGAAAAGCAACATTTTATATCGGGTTTGACTGTACGGCAGACTCTCTTACCGCAGGTCATTTTATGGCACTTACACTTATGAAGAGGCTTCAGCAGGCAGGCAATAAGCCGATAGCTTTGATAGGCGGCGGCACCACTATGATAGGTGACCCTTCCGGCAGAAGCGACATGAGAAAGATGCTTACAAGAGAAGATATCGATCACAATGCAGAGTGCTTTAAGAAGCAGATGGAGAGATTTATTGATTTTTCCGACGGAAAAGCTATGATGGTCAATAATGCTGACTGGCTTATGAACCTTAATTACATTGAGCTGTTAAGAGAGGTAGGTGCCTGCTTCTCCGTTAACAATATGCTCCGTGCCGAGTGCTACAAGCAGCGTATGGAGAAGGGACTTTCCTTCTTGGAGTTTAACTACATGATCATGCAGTCCTACGACTTTTATTACATGTTCCAGAAGTACAACTGCAACCTTGAGTTCGGCGGTGATGACCAGTGGAGCAATATGCTGGGCGGTACAGAACTTATCAGACGTAAGCTTGGCAAGGACGCTCATGCCATGACTATCACTCTTCTTACCGATTCCAACGGCAACAAGATGGGCAAGACCGCAGGCAATGCAGTATGGCTTGATCCCGAGAAGACTTCGCCTTACGATTTCTACCAGTACTGGAGAAATATCGGTGATGCCGATGTGGATAAGTGTATCAAGATGCTTACGTTTCTTCCTATGGAGCAGATCCGTGAGATCGAGAAGTGGGATGGTTCACGTATAAATGAGAAAAAGATGCTGCTGGCACATGAGCTCACCGAGCTTGTACACGGCAAGGAAGAGGCTGATAAGGCAGAGGCTACCGCTAAGGCGCTTTTTGCAGGCGGCGGAGATGATGCAAATATGCCTACCACTACATTAAATGCTGCTGATATCCCTGCTGAGGGTCTCGGCATCATCGATCTTTTAAGCCGGTGCGGACTTATCCCTTCCAAGGGCGAGGGCAGACGTCTTGTTGAGCAGGGCGGTGTCAGCGTGGACGGCGAGAAGATCCCTTCATTTGATACCAAGATCTCTAAGGATGCACTGCTTGCCGGCGTTAAGATCAAGAAGGGCAAGAAGGTATTCCATAAGGCTGTGGCTGAGTAATAGATTGACATAAAAGTAGTATTATGATATATATACATCATATAGTATTATGCAATTTGTAAACGACAAAATATCGGTTGGAGAAGATAATGGATTCGATAGTACAGGCTTTATGCCTTCATGCCAAGGAGACTCCTTCGCGTGTGGCGGTTATAGCGGATGATGAGAAGATAACATACGGCGAGCTGTGGAAAGAGGTGCAGGGCTTTGCGGAGTTTTTACGTAAGCAGGGCTTTCCCAAAGGCTCCAGGATCACGGTAAAGGCGGCTCCTTCCATATGGTTTGCGGTATCGTGCTTCGGCATACATCTTTCAGGCAACGTGCATGTGCCCATGGAAAAGACCATAGGTCCCGACGGTATCATAAATATCGCCGATGAGCTTGCGGCTTCCATGATAGTGGCTGATGCGGACCTTTCGGATAAACTTGAAGGAAAACAGTATACCTGTATTTCTTCCGGGGACGTGAGGAGCATAGCCCGTGAGAACTACCGTGATGGCCTGGAGTTTGAGTTCCCGACTTTGAATATGACCTGCGATATCATGTTTACCACCGGTACCACAGGTAAGTCAAAGGGTGTTATGGAGTCACACAGGGCGGTAGTGGCCGTATCGGAAAATGTACAATACGGTGCCGATATACCTAAGGACAATATCTATCTTGTGCCTGCACCCATCAACCATGCTTCAGCCATAAGAAAGCTGTATGTGAGCATACTTACGGGTACCACTGTGGTACTGCTTGACGGCTTTACCGATGTTAAGAAGTTTTTCGACTATGTGGAGAAATATAAGGTTACTTCCATACTTATGCCTCCCGCAGCAGTCAGGATGATACTTCTTTTGGCGGCCAAGAATCTCGCCAAGTATTCGGACCAGCTGCATCATATCCATACCGGGTCCGCGGCATTCCCCGAGGCTGATAAGGATAAGCTGTGCGAGATACTTCCCAACACAAGGCTTTATTTTGCGTACGGGTCTTCCGAGGCCGGCTGTGTTTCGATGTATGATTATTCGAAGAACCGCGGTCTTATCAGCTGCGTAGGTAAGCCCAACAAGAATGCGAATATTTTTATAGTGGATGATAACCGCAATCCAATAAAGTCTTCCAAGGAGAACCAGGGTCTCATAGCCATCTCCGGCGGCATGGTCATGCAGGGATATTATAATGCTCCCGAGCTTACCGAGGAAGTGCTCAAAGATGGTGTGGTATATACCAACGATATAGGTTATATCGATGATGAGGGTTATGTATACATGCTCGGAAGAAAGGGCGACGTTATAAATATCGGCGGACTGAAAATAGCTCCGACCGAGGTGGAGAACGTAGTGCTCCGCTACCCTGATATAGCCGAATGTGCATGCTTTGCCGTAGAGGACAGGATGGGCGGTGTGGTGCCTAAGCTGAATGTAGTGATGAAGAAGGGCTGCGAGCTTGATACTGCAGCACTCCGCGCACATATGGCCAAGCACTTAGAAGCGTTCAAGATACCGAAGCAGATAGTAAAGGTGGATGAGCTTCCGAAGACTTCCAACGGGAAGCTTGACAGGAAGAGATTGAAATAGAAAATATATCATGAAAGGGAAAAGATATGTTAGACAGAATTATTGAAATCCTCCAGGGTATCCGTGATGATATTGATTATTATTCGGAAGATTCCCTGATCGATGACGGTCTCCTTGATTCATTTGATATCGTAGGCCTTGTAAGCGAGCTTAAGGATGAGTTCGATATCGATATCATCATTGATGACCTTACTCCCGCCAACTTTAACAGTGCAGAGAGCATCTGTGCTCTGGTAAAGAAGCTTCAGGACGAGGATTGACGGCAGAGTATATTCTGTAACGGGATATAAATGAATCTTTTATAAGGTTTAATACTTCTTTTTTAGGAGAGAAGTATTAAGCCTTATAGTTGTGTGTACGAATTTGGAGAAACTTTATGGCTTTGACATCATTTAACTTCTTATGCTTCCTGGCAGTGGTGCTGGTACTTTATTATATAGTACCGAAGCGTTTCCAGTGGATGCTGCTGCTTGTGGCGAGCTATGCTTTTTATCTGTACAGCGGAGTGGCACAGGTATTTTTCTTGCTTGGCACGACGCTTGTAACCTACGGCTCCGGTATGCTCATGCAGAAGCGCAGGAACAGGTATAAGGCAGAACTTTCGGCAGAGCCTTCCATGGAGAAGGAGAAAAAGCAGGCATTAAAGAAAAAGACTGCAGCGGATATCCATAAGATACAGGTGCTGACCGTAGTACTTGATCTGGTGGTGCTTGCTGTTGTTAAGTATTCCGATTTTGCGATCAAAAACATCAATGATGTCATAAAGGCACTGGGTGGTAGTAAGAATGCACTCCCCGGGCTTAATCTTATAGTACCTCTTGGTATTTCCTTCTATACATTTATGGCGATGGGTTATGTCATAGATATAGGAAGGGGTAAGTACGAGGCAGAGAAAAATCCGGCGAAGCTGGCTCTGTTCCTTTCGTTCTTCCCTTCGATAGTGCAGGGTCCCATTAGCCGTTTTGATGATGTGGGTAAAAAGCTCGTTGAACAGCATAAGCTGAATTATGAGAACATCACCTACGGAGCACAGCTTATCATGTGGGGCTTTTTCAAGAAGCTTGTCATAGCCGACAGGGTGGCTCCGGTCGTTTCCCAGATATTTTCCGTAAAGATGTTTGACAAGCTGTCGGGAACCACGATGTTTTTCGGCATGCTCTGCTATGCGGTGCAGATATATTGTGACTTCTCCGGCGGTATCGATATCACACGCGGTGTGGCTCAGATGATGGGCATAGAGCTTCCGCTTAACTTCGAGAGACCGTATTTTTCGACATCGGTAGCCGAGTATTGGAGAAGATGGCATATCACTCTGGGCGCATGGATGAGAGAGTACGTATTCTACCCCATCATGCTTTCAAAGCCCATGTCCAAGCTCAGCAAAAAGGTTAAGGACAAGCATGGACAGAAGGCTGCAAAATATGTGCCCTCGGTCATCACGCCGTTTATAGTATTTATCCTTATAGGTATCTGGCACGGTGCAAACTGGAGATATGTGGCATTCGGTCTGTATAATGCCGTGATAGTGGCAGGAAGCGTGGCACTGGAGCCGGTGTTTAAAAAGATGGCCGAAAAGCTTCATATAAATACGGAGAGCAAGGGCTGGAAGGTATTTAAGATAGTTAGAACTTTCCTTATATTAGGTATATCTAAGATACTGGTCAAGGCAGCAAGCCTTAAGATGGCTGTAAAGACCATCGTTAAGATATTTACGAGCTTTAATCTTGCTTTCGGAAGCGAAATGGTGAAGTACGGATTTGACTTAGGCTATAAGAACAACATCGTGCTCGGTCTCGCAGTGCTCCTGCTTTTTATCATAAGCCTGCTTCAGGAAAACGGAGTGAAGATAAGGGAGAGCGTGGGAAAGAAGTTCATAGTCGTAAGATGGCTGCTTTACTTCCTGCTGCTCATCATCATACTTGTATTCGGTATCTACGGACCGGAGTATGATGCGGCAAGCTTCATTTATCAGACATATTAAAGCTGTCAGCTTTAGCTGACTGATGAGGGGAAAGGTTCCGTTAATGAATTTAAAACAGATTATCAAAATAGTGGTTTTTGTAGCCATATTCGGAGTTATCCTGTATTTCCTGTGCGATATTTTCGAATATAAGAATAACTATATGGCTAAGGGATATGAGACCTTAAAGGCATGCGAGGATGATACCGTGGATGCGGTATTTATCGGTACCAGCGGTGTAAGCCGTTCCTGGATAGCTGTTCAAGGCTATGCGGATTACGGAATGACTGTCATGTCGTTTGCCATCGATGCTCTTCCCTGCTGGCTTGCGATCGATATGATAAAGGAAACATACAAGTACCAGCATCCGGATCTGCTTTTGCTTGATATGCGTATGTTTACCTTATATGATCCTGCGAAGGTGCCTGCGCTGTCAGTGACCCGTTCGAGGCGTGTCATAGATACACTTGATTTTTTCTCGACCAACAGGCTTGATGCGGTAAACAGGACCTTGAAGCTTGCAAGCGGATTTGAAAATTATGATATGTCAAGGTTTGATCCGTCGCTTTATCTTAGCTTTATCCAGTACCACGGCATGTGGGCGGATGACGGATTTGATCCGTTTGAACAGATAGGGAGTCCTGCGGCTAAGTATTTGGGCTTTTATGTAAACGGCAAAAACAGTGTAAGGGCAAAAGAGTTGGATATGCCGGAGTGGACGGATGAGACCATAGAGCTTCCTTCAATCTCCATTGACAGCCTGAATGAAGTGTTAGATTACTGTAGTGATAATAATATAGAAGTTTTATTTGTAGATACACCGCATTATCTGTCTAAGGTTGAGAGCAAGAGGAATAATGCTCTGTGTAAGATCCTGGATGAAAAGGGTATTAAGTATGTGATGTATTCGGGACCTGAGTGGTATCTTGGGGATGAGGAGGCTAAAGCCGGAAAGTCAGAAGAACTTAAGTTTAACAGGTTCACGCATTTTTATGACAGCTCACATTTAAATTACTATGGGGCAGTGGTATTCACTAAGCTGTTTTCCGAGTATCTTGATGAGCATTATGATCTTCCCGATCACAGGGGGGATGAGAGATGCCCCGAGTGGGAAGGCAAGAATGATAAGCTCATAAAGAAGATGCAGAGCCTAAAAGAAGCCAGAGAAGCTAAGAACGATGATGACGGCGGCTCCGCTGAAGCCGATCAGGAGGCAAAGGAGCGCCAGGAAGCACTGGATGCCGCTAAGAATATAGGAGAATAATAAAAAAGGGCTATAATTGTCTGAAATATGCTTTTTTGACCTAAAAACAGACAATTAGGGCTCTTTTTTTAATTAATGGTTGACATAATTAAAAAGTTATGATATACATAAGATGTTTGCGATAACTATATGTGAAAGAAGGAAAAAGTTATGGGAATGTCATTTGCATACTTAGGAGTGATGATAGCAGTTACTCTTCTTTGGGTGCTCCTTATCAAAAGACCTATCTATGAAGCTATCTTGGTCAGCTTCCTGGTAGTTGTGACCATGGGAGGAAAATGGGGAAATATATTTACATATATCGAATCCGGTCTAAAAACCTCTCTTCTTTATTCTATGTTTGTATTTACCGCCATGTCCATAATACTTACAAAGACAGGTATTATCGATGCGACGGTTGAGATCATCCTGGCACTGCTCGGACGCTTTACGGGAGGTGCAGGATACGTAGCAGTTATTTCAAGTACATTTATGGGTGCTCTTTCAGGTTCGGGCCCCGGCAATGTTATGGCTACCGGTTCCATCAGTATCCCTGCCATGAAGAAGTCCAATTTCCCGCCCGAGCTGGCAGGAAATATCGAGGTGGCTTCAAGCTGTCTCGGCAATATGATACCTCCTTCGGCTACTATCGTGGCTGCACTGGGTGTGCTTAACGGTCTGCATCCGGAAACAGAGTACTCTACCGGCCAGTTCTGGATCGCATGCTGGGGATGTTCTGTATGGTTCATACTTCAAAGACTTGTTATGGTCTATATCTTCTGTAAGAAATATAAGGTTAAGCCTTTACCCAAAGAAGAGATCCCGAAGCTCGGCGAGACCATCAAAAAAGGCTGGAGAGGCTTGCTTCTTCCTTTTATTATATTTATACCGTTCCTTCTTGACTATCTGTTCAAGGATAATTTCTTTACTGACAGGCTCGGAAAAGACGGAGCAAAGTTCATGTCAAGTTCGCTTCTGTACTTTGTAGCGGGCGTTGCAGTGCTTTATGCTATGCTTGTAGTAAAGAAAAAGGATCATGTAAAGCTTCCCGCTATGGTCAAAGGCTTCGGAGAGAGCATAAAGAGCATAGTGCCTACCATCGCCGTATGTCTTGTAGGATATATGTTTGGTGCACTGTTTAACGACCTCGATATCGCAGGCGGTATCCAGGAGGGTATAGGTACTCTTAACCTCGGCAGACTGGGACTCAGCATCATCATTCCTCTTCTTACCTGTGTAATGGGTATCGCGATAGTCGGCTCGTCCATGGTAGTAGTATTCGGTGCCATCTTCATCACCCTTTTTGAGGCTGTAGGTGTGGATCCGCTCCTTACCACGGCTATGCTGCCCTGTATCTGTGCTGTTATGTCAAACATGGTACCTCCCATCGCACCCGCATTTCTGGCAGGAACCACGCTGTCCGGAGGCGATTTCAACAAGGCCGTGAAGAACGATATCTGGTGGATCGTGGTACAGTATGTTCTTGAAGTAGTAATACTCCTGGGTGCACTTCCCGTATTCGGAGTGTAACGTAAGGATCATAAGGACATATGTTAGAGCAGGACTACCTGCGGAAAGGAAAAGGACAAGATATGAAAGATAAGCTTGTTAATATTATAAAGATAATATTCGGTATAGGCACTGTAATATGTCTATTAGTCGGCGGCTTAAGTTTTTTCGGATATCTGGCAGCTATTATAATAGGAGGGGATACCGCCGCTTCCATATGTAAGTTTATATATAAGGATATGTATCCTGTACTCGTGCTTATATCTACCAGCATGATAGTGCTCGGCGTTATTAAGCTGTACATATGCGGCGAGACCGAGTCCATGAGCAAGAAAAAGAAAAAGGCGGAGTAAGTAATTAATATTATGATGATAAAAATCGCTCAGGGCAGAGGTCCTGAGCGATTTTTCGTCACAATGATCAGGGTTTGAAAAAGCACGAAAATCCTTGATAAATCAAGCTTTTCAGGTGAGTTCGCGATGGTAAAATAAAAAAATCAAAAAAAGATTAAAAAAAGTGTTGACAATCAAAAAAACGGGTGATATAATACCATTTGCTGACGCGCTCCGGGGAGTTGGTCCGAAGGAGTGGGAAGGCACACAGAACCTTGATAACTGAATAGCATGACAACCTTGAAATTTCCTAAAATTTCATCATCTGTTTTAAACAGATGAGTCACTTTAAGAAGTGACGAGTTGAACGGGTAACATAAGCAATTAT
>ODAI010226462.1_pt1 | contig 10154 bp, 11 predicted proteins | sample 1539321 | NCBI WGS metagenome assembly ODAI01 (sample SAMN02144231, study PRJEB22623) | gut metagenome | biome: sheep rumen | host: Ovis aries | place: New Zealand | reverse complement strand
TTCTATTTTTTCATTTTTTATCATATTGATTATCTGTTATTTTTTATAAAAATTTATTTTATATAATAGATTTTAAGTAATTATATATGATTAATCATTGAGTGTTAAATAGGATATTATCCATAAAAAAAAGGAGAAAGGGTGAGAAGAGGTTATTTGTCCTGTTTTCACAGTACAGATTTTTTTTAGCCCGTGATTTTTATGATCGTTGTTGTATTTCGTTGACTTTTATATGCTAGCCTGTCCTGTGTTACTATCTCTATTGTCTTGTAGTTATTGTATGCTGGAATTGTTATGTCCTTGATTTTTAGTATTCCATTAGTTGAGTAATAGTACATTGGTTGTGTTCCGTTTTTAAGGCTTATACCATTGATTTTAATTACACACTTGTTTGGACCTGCTACAACATTGCCAAGATAATCCTTTATGGTAGCCGTGAGTGACAGTTTATGTGTCTTGTTGTTAACGGTGGCATTTGCTATGGTTATTGTGATGTTGGATCTTTCAACCTGGAATGTACTGGTGTTTCTTATGTTTTCCTGGTAATTCTTGTTGTAGAAACCGGCAAGTATCGTGTGATTCTTAGGAGTCATGGTTTTTCCGTCTGTTACACCGGATAATCCTAATGGGATTGTGTATTTGGTTGTTGCTGTACCGTTTACTACTTTTACCTTGAGCATATTGCCTTTGGAGTCCTTGAGTGTGATACCGTTTACCTTGAAGTATATGAATTCATCAGCATACTTTGTCAGGTTGGTTGATTTTTTGCCGTTGGTTGTATCATATATCTTGGCTGTAAGTGTCAGTACCTGTCCCTGTTTTATCGTTTTAACGTTACTTGAAACTATTATACTGGCGTTTCTTTGGCTTATTTGTGTCTTTGCAACATCACTTACGGATGGATTGTATATACTTGTACCGATATATGATGCGGTAAGCTGATTAGCGTTTCTCATATTTATATCCGGGATTACCGTAGCTATGGCTTCACCATCCACTACCTTTACCTTCAGTGGCTGTGTGCTGCCAGTAAGCTTACCATTGTCCTTTATCGTTATACCGTTTAGTTTGAAGATTACGTTTCCTTCATCTACACTATTTCCAAGTTCATCCTCTACAGTTGCAGTTAATGTTAGATTTTCACCTATTACTCCCTTAACAGTGGATACTGTGATGGTGGTATCAGCTTTGTCCGTGAAGTTGTTGTATGTTACGCTTCCATTGAGGTTATATAATCTTATTGTAGCATTGAATATTGATGTAGTCTCTCCTTTATTGTTTTTTATTGTTACATTTGCTGTATCAACGTCTATTGCCTCGTGACAATCTTTGTCATTTGCCCTGTTTTGTTTGAAGTTGTTGTAGGATATGTTTGTTTTTATACAATTGGCAGATACAATGGCTGCTGCGTATGTTGCCTCATTTGATGTATAGTTTGAGTAAATCATCTTCACATTGTCTGCTTGATTATCTAATGCTCCACCTGAATAGGCAATGTTTCCAGTAAAAGATGAATATGAAATGGTGGTATCATCTCCGTCATTGTATATTGCTCCACCGTAGTTTGCCTGATTATAAGTGAAGGTGTTGTTTGTCATCGTGGATTTAACTCCTTTGTTGTAGATTGCACCTCCATAATCACTTGCACTGTTATCTGTGAAGATGTTGTTTTTTATAATGCTTGAATTACCTGTGTTGTAGATTGCTCCTCCGTGTACCTCATTTCTTTCCCACCAGTAATTGTTTGGGTAGAATAATGATGATTCTATAGCATTATTGTTGTTGAATTTGTTGTTCGTGATTTTAGGGTTATTTCCAGTATTGTAGATTGCTGCTCCATATAATGTTAAGACATGGTTAAGGTTTGATATGGAAATACCTGATATCTCTGGTACTTTCAGGTAGTTATCATTAAATACGGAATTATTTACGATAAGGTTATCTCCTGTATTGTATATGGCTCCCTTACAGTTATCAGCGTATCCTATTATTGTATAGAAAGCTTGTCTATATTCATCAATTGTTGAAACATCATTGAAGTTCAATACTCTGTCCTCATCGTGCGTAAAGGAACAGTTTTCTACTGTTAACTGTGTGTTATAGCTTTCTATTGAAGCAACCCCTGAAGTACCTGTAAAGTTGATGTTTTTAATGGTAATTTTCATATCAGATATATTTAATGTGGATGTGATTACAATGTTTTTACCATTTTGACCAGTAATGGTGAATGTATTGGTACCACTTTTTACGCTATCAGTGTTTATTGTGATATCTTTGGTGTATTTATCCTCTTTGCCTGTTGAAATCATGTTTATAACATCATTATTGTTTATGATGGATAATGCATATGTAATATTTGCGGGTGTACTTGTTGTTTTACCGTTTCCTTTTCCTTTTGAAGATACATATATATTATTCGTGGCTGTTTTAAGATTCTTTTCATCATTTATTATTTCATTATACTCTTTTTGTTCTACATGGCTACTTTCTACCTTTTCGATTGGGACTGTTGTATCGTCTGCTGTATCAATGGCGACAGAATCACTGTCTGCATAGACAGTTGCATCATCAGCACATACAACACCTATCAGTAACAATAGTATTGCAGTCAATAAGAACATTTTCGGTAGCTTATTGTTCATTTTAATCCTTCCATAAATTTATTTTTTGGAGTTTATGTATTGTTATATTTAATTTATGATATTAATAAATATAAATGTTTTATTTATGGATGCATATGTCTTATTGTTATTATTTTCCGTTAACATGGATTAAATCTGTTATTTATCAATTTGGAGAATAAATATAATTTATTATGTTATTAAAGCTAATATGATGAATGATATAAAAAAAGGAGAAAGGGTAATTAGGGGGGTGCTTTCATATTCTAGGTATTGTTTTTTTGGCCGTGATGGTTATTATTTAGTTGGATAAAAAAATTTCCTCGTCTGACTTTCATCATTGATTGTTATCAATTTTTCTTTTGATGTTTAATATTCTTTAAATTTGCTTGTTATATTCTTTATCTTATTATCTTTTTTTTACTCGTCATTATATCACTATTATGTCAGGTACTGACTTATTTGATTATACTATTTTACTGGTGATTATCAACAATACGATGATATATAAGTATGAATGATTATACTAATTATTATAAAATGTAATGGGGGATTCTTTTATGAGAACCAATAATGTTCTGATGTTAGGTATCATTGCATTTGTAGTTCTGGCCGTGATTTGTGGGGCAGTGTTTTTTGCTCAAACAAATACGGGTGCAAACAACACAACAAACAATACCACAAACGTAACTAACAACACTACATTAAACCTGACAAATGATACCAACAATACGACACAACAGGACAAGCAAACTACTGGCACGAAGAGTCAATCTTCATCCAAGAAATCATCATCCAAATCTAGTGATGACGGTTATCATTATAGTGAACAATATGGAACGTATATAAAGGAATGGGAAGACAGCAGTGGTTCACATATAAAAAGTAGGGATGGCCAATATGAGGGTCATTATAATGAAAAAACAGGTGAGTTCCGTGAAAAAACGCCATATGATGGCTGGACTTCCAATCAGATGTGATTCTTATGAGAACTAATTCGTTAATAATAATCTGTGTTACTCTAATACTTTGTGTGGTAATTATATGTGGAACTTTGATTTATATTGATCAATCAAATAACGATGTTAAATCCATAAATGTTTCAAATAACTCTACTGCTTCCACAAATAATACAACAGCCTCTTCAACTACGTTTTCATCATCAAATAGCCAGGAGTCTGATGATTGGTTTGGTTATGTCAAAGATCAAAGAACAGGTATAATGCCACGTGAACATGCCGAGTGGGAATCAGAACAAATAGATAAGGCAGAATCTAGGGGCTTTGAGGTTATAGGTTGTAATACTGGCGGTGTAAAGAATGGATATGATGTTTACACTCAGGATGGTAAGTTTGCAGGTCATATCAACTAAAACTCTTTCTTTTGAGGAGGTTATATTAAATTTCCTCTTTATTTATATATTTTCATATGGTTAATGAGGACTTTGACTGGTAATATGAAAAAATAAATAGTATTGTTTAATAAATGATATTTTTCTATTTGGAACCATAACTCCATTTGCATATATTTATTGTTTTTTCAAGGTTAATCTTGTTTTTAACATTCTCTAAATAATCTATGGCAACATCAGCTTCACTATTTCTCTTTTAGTGATAACTGAACTTATTGATTATGAATATACTTTTTTATTATTTTTATTTTAAAAATTCGCTTATAATTGTTTTATGTTTCCAGAAAATCAACTATTTATATTATAAATGTTATACTTAGTATTATGTATGAATTTACTACGCGTGAAAAAATAGGATTGGCTATTTCATTTATTGTATTATCAATAGCCTTTGCGATATCTAATGTTAAATTGGATGTTCATGGTTTTATATCGATATTGCCGATTATCATGGTGGGAGTTGCTGTTGGTTTTATTTCCCGTGAATTGGGTCATAAAATTGTGGCTAACAAGTATGGTCTTAGGGCTGAGTTTAGGTTTTGGCCGATAGGATTACTAATTGCACTTGTTACATCATTCTTCGGAATGGTATTTGCTTTTATCGGTGAGGTTAAGATTTACTCGGATGATCTAACCGATGAGATTGCCGGCCGTATAGCTTGTGCCGGTCCAATGGCTAATATATTCTGGGCATTGATGTTTCTGGTGATTGCCGTGTTAACGGCTCCCTTTAAGTCTTACTCTCATATTATTGAGTTGGTATTTCTCATCGCAGGTACGGGTTACTCTGTCAATAGTTTCCTGGCAGCCTTTAACATGATTCCTGTTTATACTTTGGATGGACTTAAAGTTATAAAGTGGAATGTCGGCGTTTGGCTTATCGTATTTGCCGTATCGGTTGCCATGATGTTATTATCTATTATTATAGGTGTTGAGAATATGGTTATGATGATTATCACACTTAATCCTTGATTTTTTTTCTTCATATAGAGAACGTGCAACAATTCCGTTTCAGGCTTTTTTTGCATGAATTTATTAATGTTATGTTCATGTTATTATGATTGAGATTTTATTTTTCTTTAGAATATATAGTTAAATTATATACAATTCACATAGCAAAATAATTGTCCCACACCTTCATATAATTCCATATTCCCCTTTTTTTTATCTGATTTTTTCTAGCTACTTTTTATTGAAGCCTGATTTAACATATAATATTATTTAAAGAAGCATGTAATAAACTGCTGCTATACTAGGCAATGTTAAAAGTATGGTGTTACGAATCATACGGAAGCGACGTATTTTCCACTCTTTTTCTGTTAACTCCTTCAGCTTAGGTATTTTCAGGACACTCAATATAATACTTGCTGAGAGGTATATGAAGTATGAGTTTAGAATAAAGAGGTAAGCTGCTCCAAGAAGCATATCCCACCTGCCATGTGCGATGGAATATCCGCAGGTACATAGTGGTGGCATCAATGCCGTTGCAATAGCTACACCTGGAATAACAGTATTTGTCTTGTCAAGTCTTGTCTGACCGATGATACCTGCAAGTCCACCAAAGAATGCTATCAGCACATCAAAGAATGTTGGAGAAGTTCTTGCCAATAGTTCTGCCGTCGGATTATTTATGGGTGACAGGAAGAAATAGATTGTTGCCGCGGCTACACTGATAGCTATCTGCAATCCAAAGCCTAATGTGTGTTTACGCAGAAGATCATAATCTGCTGACACGCTTGCATATGCGGATGCAAGAATGCTTCCCATAATTGGTGATATAAGCATTGCTCCTATGATGACAGCGGTTGAACTCATATTCAGTCCTACAGATGCTATTATCATGGCACATATAAGTACACACATGTTTGTCCCAGTGACTTGTCCACCATCCAGTAAACGTGTACGAATCTCTTCATTGGATGCTGAATCATCCTTTATTGAAAATATTCTCTTAAATTTCATAATTATTGTTTCTTTTTTCTCATTTTCCATATTCATAATATTCTTTTCCTTGCTAATTCATTAGCTTTTAAAGTAATATTCCTTGTTATATAATTATTTGGAATTCAAGATTAATTAATTTAATACATTATAAAAGATTGTGAATGATTTAAATAATTGTATTTTAAAAAATAATCCTAAGCTACTTGATTTAAAGTGAATGCAAATGGTGTTTAGGTGTTCTAGTTGTGAGTTTATCTTATAAAAAATAAATATTGAAAGGATACTTATCAAAAAAATTATATCATTTTTATGCTAAGTAACCTCTTTTCAACTTATAATATCATTATTTAAGGTAGAAGAGCATCTTAAATCTGGTCTTTGACACTATCCATACAAGTATGTATGAGCATGTTATCGTGAAGATGAATGCTGTGATGATGTATACCAATGGCATGTGTATTGGAAATGCCGGATAGGATACTATCAGCTGTACGAATATCTCCAGGAATAGAACATGTGCGATATACATTCCATAGACGTAGTTTGAGAATGTTATACTTTGCTGGTTCGTGTTTATTTTGTCCTTGAATATGGATAGTAAAAATGCAAATACCGCAACTCCCCACGTGAGTGATATGATGTCCAGTCCGCTATGCACATAGAATCGAATACCAGGTATTTGTGTAATGTAGAATTGTGGTGCAAGTATCGATATCATCAATGCTATTAATCCAAGTACGTAGAGTATTCTGCGATTTCTCTTGGATAATGGAAATGTCGTAAGATACCAGCCAAGGAGGAAGTATACAACATATCCCTGCAGTGGCTGCATATAGAATGTGTCCATGAACATGCGTAACGTAGTATAGTACTGTGTAGTAAACATCTCAAGTGTTGCCGGAATAAATTGGACTATGATGGAGCCTATTATTATCCATTTAATGTACTGCTTGTTTTCCTTTTTTACAAAGAGTCTCAGTACTGGTATCAGTAGGTACATTCCTATAATCATACGGCTATACCACATGTGTGGGTAGAATGAACCGTTGAATGTTAAAAGATAACTTATGAATGTCTCGTATGATGTTGAGTCATGCTTGAGTATTGGTAGGCCGTAGCCGTATAGCAATGCATAGAATATTGTCCATACTATCGTCAGGATAACCAGGGGCAGCCATGACTTTTTTAAGAATCGGTCTAAGTCAAATTTCTTTTCTTCCCTAAGAAACAGTGCACCGGTAAGCATGATAAACAATGGTATTGATGCACTTGCCTCTGCGAATATATTTCCGGTTATAAATTCAATCTGCCAGGGATAAGGGTATGTCATCACGAAATATGAGCCCACATGACATAGTATTGAAAAGGTAAGTGCCACGACACGTATGATATCATAGCTTAATAATCGGTTCTTTTTATTTAGATTTGCCATAGTTAACTTATGTTTATTAATCTATTTATAATTTTTTAACTTAAATAATTTTTAATTGTTTTTTTGGATATTGTATGGACAGTACTTTTAAAAATTATGTTTATCTGTTGTTTTATAAAATAATATTTAATTTGTTGATTGTTTTTTGATATTTTTTCATTAATTTTTTTAGATATCTTTATATATGATTATATTCATAAGTATCTATATTGATATGTAACTATATAGATAATTATCAATATTTATCATTGTCGATGAATTAAATTCTTGTCAAAAGAATATTTAAATCCATTTAAAAGGGAGTTTGATGAAAATGAATATTTTTGATTTCTTATCAACTCAGATATTGGGAATGAAATAGTTGTGAAAAATATGGAAAAATATGAAAATTCTCAATTTATTATTTGGGGAAATGATAATAAGGCAAATCAGTTGGAAAAGAATTTGGAAGATTCAATAAAAAAACTAAAAATAGACAATCCAAAGTTGTATCTATTGATAAAGTTCTAAATGTGGATGAGATAATTAAACTAATCGAAAAAAATTATGTAGGTGATTAAATTGACACAAGAAGCAAAAATAAGTTTCTTCGATAAATATTTGACTATATGGGTTATAATCTGTATGATTATAGGTATAATGATAAGCCAGTATCTGCCTGTCATACCTGAATTTTTAAATCAGTTTGAGTACGCACAGATATCCATTCCCATGGCAATATTGATATGGATAATGATATATCCGATGATGTTGAAAATAGATTTCAAATCAATAAAAAAGGTAAAGGAAAACATTAAAGGAATAGTTCTCACGTGGTGTGTCAACTGGTTACTGCAACCTTTCAGTATGTATATAATATCATTAATCTTCTTTACAATAATATATCAGGGAATAATGACACCTGAATTATCAACGCAATATCTTATTGGAGCGGTATTGCTCGGAACAGCACCATGTACTGCAATGGTATTTGTATGGAGCGAACTAACAAATGGAAATCCCGCTTATACATTAGTACAAGTAGCAACAAATGACATCATAATATTATTTGCATATGTGCCGATAGTAACCTATTTGCTCGGAATATCAAATATCACAATACCCTATGATACATTGATATTATCTGTAATATTATTCGTAGTCATACCCTTTATAGCAAGTATTATAACAAGATCCTATCTTACAAAAACACGGGATAATGATTACCTTGAAAACAGTTTCATACCAAAATTTAATAACATAACGACAATAGGACTCCTATTGACATTGATATTCATATTCTCTTTCCAAGGAAATCTAATACTAAAAAATCCGCAGGATATAATACTAATAGCAATACCATTTACCATACAAATATTTTTGGTATTCACGGTAGCCTACTTATCTGCAAAACTGCTTAAAATACCACAAAATGTAGCAGCACCAGGATCAATGGTAGGAGCAAGCAACTTCTTCGAATTGGCTGTTGCAATAGCCATAGCATTATATGGCATAGGTAGTCCAGTAGCGCTGGCAACAACAGTGGGGGTACTGATAGAAGTGCCGATTATGTTAACGTTAGTAAAAATAATAAATAATACAAAAGAATGGTACAACAGTTAAAAAGCTATAGTTAATTCAAAAAGAAATTAATACTAAAAAACATATATTATCAATAAGAAGGTGTTACTATAAAAACAGAAGAAATAGTTCTGATAGGTAAAGCATTAAGTGACAAGAATAGGGTAGATATAATAAAATTATTATCAGATGGAGAGTTATGTGCTTGTCACATACTTGAACATATGAAAATAACACAGCCGACGTTATCACACCACATGAAACAACTGACAGAATCCGGACTTGTAAACGTTAAAAAAATAGGAACATGGAATCATTATTCAATAAACAAGGATACCATGGACAGATATGTGGAATTTTTAAATGATACCCATAAACCTTCTGATAATAGTGGAATATGTGAATGTAAATAATATATAATGAGGATGATATAATGAGTCATGTGGAAGAAGCATTAAAATATTTTAAAGAACAATTTCATTGTTCACAAGCAGTATTTGCGGCATTTTCAGAAGAATATGGTGTATCAAAACAACATGCATTAAAGATTGGCGGTTGTTTTGGTAGTGGTATGAGAAAAGGAGAAGTTTGCGGGGCATGTACCGGTGCATTAATGGTATTAGGTCTAAAATATGGAAAATCCGATGTTGATGATACGGAAAGCAAACTTAAATCAGATGAAGTCTGTGATACATTTCTTGATGAGTTTAAAAAAGAAAACGGTTCATATATATGTAATGATTTGTTGCAATGTGATATAAGTACTCAGGAAGGAATACAATATGCACTTGATAACAATTTATTCACGGAGTTTTGTCCAAAGATGGTTGAATCAGCCGTATTGATTACAGAAAAAATATTGAATGATGATTAATATATCGTATATTTATATAATCTATAAGAAGATTATTGTTTATCAAAAGTTTAATATTATATCTGATTTTTCTTTTTTAATATTTTTTTAAAAGATTAATTTCATTTTTTTTTTATTTAATAATTATTTTTTCATTAAGTTGTGATATTGTGCTTGTATCACTTGCTACTGTTTGGTCAGTTGTACATAATTGTTCTTCTTGTACGGTTTCTGTTGCACTTGCAACTCCTACTAGTAGTATTAGTAGTGCTGTAAACAGTAATATTTTTTTTAATTTGAACATAAAGAACCTCCTTATGTATACTAAATTAT
>ODAI010025509.1_pt1 | contig 10154 bp, 9 predicted proteins | sample 1539321 | NCBI WGS metagenome assembly ODAI01 (sample SAMN02144231, study PRJEB22623) | gut metagenome | biome: sheep rumen | host: Ovis aries | place: New Zealand | reverse complement strand
TCCGTAGTTTTCATCAAACTGCTTTATGAGGTCATCGATCAGGAACAGCCTGTCCCTGCCGATGCTCCCTTCGCCCAGCCTTATGATATCGCCGTTAAACAGGATGGCGTTTTCGAACATGGAGGAGTTCTTTGCGTCCACGATGGCACTGTTAAAAAGGGAAGCGTCAAGGCCGCTTCGCGCATTCAGTGCAGCGTAGTACTCCTGTGAGCGTACGGGCGCGGAATAGCTGCTGCTGCCGCCTCCGCCGCCGGAACTGCTCTCTGTTGTGCTGTCACGGCTGCCGCCGCTGCGGTCTCCGGAGTCGCCGTCGTATACAATAGAAGTAGGATCTTTCATTGTTGTTTCAATTTCCGCCCGTACCATCATCGGCTTTGCCATGACCAGGGAGGCTGCGGACAGAATAAAAAGCCCTTTCAAAAAGAGGGGAGTATTTTGTTTGAAAATCTTTTTTCTTACCATAATCGCACTCCTGCAATAACTGTATACAAATATTCTTTCCTTTTATGAGTATGACAAAAAAGAAGAACGTTTGGTCAATGCAGACGGAACACAAAATTCTGATGGAAAAAATAACCCGACGCCTGGATAAATCCGGCATCGGGTGTTCGCAAGAGGAAAAACATTATTCGCTGCTGTCATCTTCGGACGACGAACTGGCAGCTTCGACAGCTCTTTTGGCCTGAAAATCGATCTTGTCATCCCCTTCAACAAGAAAGAGTATCCTGCTGATGGCGTCGTCCGTAAGTTCAACGTCCGTACTGTCATAAGAGGATATTTCTTTTCCTTTTACCTTATAGACATAATCAATTATTTCCGTCAGTGCCATCTTTATATTTTTCGGAAGGGCCTGCTCAAATCCGTTAAGGGACATGAGCACTTTTGCGATCCGGTTGTCAGTCAGATGTATGCCGGATGCGGAAAGTATCACGTTTGACTTATATTTTGTGCCGTTCTCATCATTCCCTACAGCGACCGTGATAAACATGGGCAGTCTGTATTCCAGGCAGAACAGCTGGAGATCCTTGATTAGAGGCGCGATCTTTTCATTATATTCGTTTTCTTTATCATAATAGCTTTTTTCTTTTTCAGTCTGTTTCATTTTTTTCCTCAATGATTGGTCAGAACCAGTCTGTGCTGTCGATCAGGTCAAAAACGCTGTTTCCTCCCGCCTTTTTGCCTGGCGGCCTTGTGCCGCGCCTGTGGTCCTGTGTGTTGTATTGCCCGCTTCTTTTCTCATTTTTTTGTCTGCTGATCTGATTTGTGCCTTTTCTTTTTTCCGAAGGATTTCTGCTTTGGGGAGATGAGTGTTTCTTTACCGAACCCTCGGAGTTCTTTTCTGTCTCAGAAAAATCCTCAGTATTCCGTCGAAGTCCATGCGTTTTCGGCACCTTCCCGGAAACAGCATTGACAGGTCTTTCTCCACCGGGCCTGGGGACGACCTTCCCTTTACTCATAGATGACACACCGTTTCGTGCTCTTTTCCCCCGAACCCTTGTCTTTACCTGATAATTGCTCTCCGTATAAAGAGGATCCAGAAAAGGATTTTCCAGGTAGGAGCGAAACAGGATCTTAAGGGCACTGTTTATGTAGCCGTACCGGAATGTGTGGATGGCATCAATTGCGTCCTTATCCTTTGCCTCATTAAGATAGACGTGGGTCACAATACAGTCGTCAATAAGTGTCATTTCATCTTCAAGGCTTACGGGCGGAGGCAGGCTGATCGTAAGAGGACTGCCTGCCGCGTATGCAAGGATTGTCTTTTTCATCTCGCTGTTAAAATCAAAGGAAGGATTCTTAAACAGCGCGATAAGGTCGGGATCCTGCTGCCAGTAAAGCCGGATCGTGATTACCATTCATCAGCCCTCCGTTATGTTCTTGAAATCTTTCCGTTAGCGAAGAAAAAGTAACCTCTTGCCACGGAGTAGATGTTGGGGACGGAACGGTCATTTATGTTTGCGGAAATGATTTTGATCCCTTCCATATTTCGGAACTCATGAATGAAAGCATCCTTCCACGCTTCATAGGTGCCGCCGGAAGCAATGATGTAATCATAGTCCTCCATGTAGTTGTAGACTGAATCCAGCGTGGCGATCATGTCACGGAATACATCTGTGCAGTTCTTTTCCAGCATCAGCGAAAAATCCTTGATCTCTGACTGCTTTTTCTTTCTGTTTACACTCCTTACTTTGCCGTCTTCCAGCTTGTTCTGAAGCGCCGGGATATCGATCTCCATGTGGAATTCTCTGTGAATGTCAGCGCATGTCCTTGCGAACACTTCGCGCATGCCAAGTTCCGGGAATGTATTGCAGAGTTTCTTTATAATGTTTCCCCTGATGATGGCACAGGTGTCGATTGTTCCAAAGCCCGGGTCAAATACAAGTACATTGGAAGAAAAGATCCGCACAGACTCCTCGGTCTGCATCCCGTCAATATCTGTGGATGCGGACAGAAGAGCTCCAAGAGGCTGCGGCATGGGCGGAAGGAAGCTGCTCTCATCAAGTGCAAAATCAAAGCTCTGCCAGGGGCCGACACCAAGCTTTATCCTGAAAGAATGGATTCCAATAAGAACGTCCCTCAGCTCTGCGGAATCGTTCATATACTTGATGGGAAGTCCTGTCTGGATGATGATCTTTCGGTCGCGCGGACCGCCGCACTCGTTGCCCATAAGGGAAAGGGCAAGACCTGTGAGAGATATTACCTTGAACATGGCCGAATAATATCTGTCCCTGCCGTAAAGCTCTGTTTCTGAATCCATTACCTCTGATGACACCACTTCATCATAGGCAAGTGCCCCAACGTTCCAGACCTCCCCGTCCATTTCAAACTGTATGTCGCTCTCGCGCACCTGCCTGAAAGACATCCTGTCTGCTGGGACCTTCTTTGCGTAGGACGGAAAGCTGAAATATTTGTTAGGGCAGACTCCTTTTACGCTCGAATATCCAATGTCGAGGCCGATGATCCAGTATCTGCTGTCACACGGAAATATCTTCGGGACGATCTCACTTTTGGTTTTAAAATCAATTGTTCTCATCAAAACTTCGCAGGATAACCCTGCTTCTCCTTTCTGTTGTATTTGTCAAACCACATTTAAGGAGATTATGGAATATTTTTCAGAATACTGACTTTTTCTGGTTTCTTTTTTGTTTTTCCGCACCCGGTTTTTTGCTTTTTGTTTATCGCGGAATCATCCATTACAAGAAAAGATAAAAATTCCATCACGAAAGGAGAAAAAAAGTGAAAATTACAAAAATCTGTATCAAAAATTTCCGTGGCATCGAGTCACTGGACGCACCTGTAAACGGACGGATCAACGTGCTTGCGGCCAAAAACGGAAGAGGTAAAACAAGTTTTGAAAAGGCTTTGAAAGCCTGTATCACAGGAAAGATATCCGATGCGGATATCAGAAACGGAAAGCAGGAAGTGTCAGTGGGGATCCTTCTTGAAAACGGAATTTCCATTGAGCGCTCGAAAAAGCGCGGGAAATCTTCCGTTACAAAGGTCAACGGGTCCAGAACCTCTGCTGCCTCAGTATTGCCCATTATTCAGTCGGCATTCGGCGGAAGTGAAAAGGTGATGGAAACCATTACCGATGTGGGAAGTATTTCTCATATGAAGATGGCAGAGCTGTCTGACATGTTTATGTCGATTCTCCCGCTGAGGATGAACACGGACAGCTTTAAACATCTTTCTGCTCAGTACTTGAACAGAAAACTGACAAACGGGGAAAAAGCTCTGATCGAAGATCTTTTCTCCTCTTATGCTGATTTTTCTTTTAAGGAGATTGAAACTGCCTGCAAGCAGGTCTTTGAAGAGAGAAAAATCAGAAGAAGAAACCTGGATGTTTTAAGAAAGAAACTTGAAGGGTTTTCTCCTGCAGCAGGCCTTGCTTCAAAAGACGCTATCCTTGCAAAAATGCAGGAGATGTCACAAGCGCAGGCACAGGCCCAGGCGCAGACACAGATGCAGGCGCAAATGAGGGAACAGGCGCAGAGAGCGATCGCACTTTATGAAAAGGCGGTCAATGAAAGAGAAAGATCAATAAGCCGTAAAAACGAGTTTATTGAAAGGCTTCATCAGATGCCTGTTCCGCCCACTTTCCCTGAAAATGCCCAGCAGGTTCAGGAAAAAGCAGCAAAACTGCGAGAGGCAGAGGTAAAGCTTCGCTCTAGACAGGCGCTGTTTAACCAGAGAATCTGTGAAAAACAGATGACGCTGGCTGCCATAAAGACCGGAACATGCCCGATCACAAAAGCAGCGTGCGGCGCTGACATGTTGGGTGCAGTCAATATCTGCAATGAGCAGATCAGGCGCGACACAGAAGCAATGAGCCGCGAAGCAGCCATGCTTGAGTCTGCGGTAAAGCAGATTCAGGAGGCCGAGAAGATGCTGGAAGCAATGAGGCAGGCACAGCTCCTTGCCGAAAAAAGGAGCTCATTGGAAGAACAGATAAACGGTATTGTAATTCCGGATCTTCCCGAAAAACCTGCTCCGGTTTCTCCTCTTATCCAGCCTGCTGCTGACCCTTCACCCAGGACCGCATATGATGCCCTGTCAGCAGAGCTTGATAAGATTATCCTTCACGAGAAATATGTGGAGGACAAAAAAGAATATGACAGACAGGCGCAGGAGTTGAGCGCCTATGAAACGGTAACAGAACTTTGCGGGGTCAAAGGGGTAAGGAGCCAGGTCCTTTTACAGGTTCTCTCGCCTCTTGAAACACTTGCAAACCAGAAAGCGGATGCCTTCGGGCTGCAGGTACGGTTCAATCTGAACGACACAATCAGCCTGGAAGCAGGAAAGGACGGCGTTTTTACCCTGTTCGAAGATCTTTCGACGGGAGAAAAAATGATCGTTTCCGTTATCCTTGTCTATGTCCTTAACAGGATCAGGGGATTGAACATCCTTATCCTTGACGACATGGACAAGCTTGACAAGGACAACGCAGGAAAGATGTTTGGAATGCTCCGGGATGATCCTTCAATCGAGACCATGTTCCTCGCCGTGGCAGAACATGAAGAAACAAAAAAACTCTGTGCGGACTATGGATGCGCACAGATTAACCTGTGAAGCATCCTAAGCCGAGAACGGGGAAAGGAGGGAAAATGACGATTTTGGCAAACCTCCCGGGCCTTATCGGCCTGGGTGCCTTTATGGCATATGGGATTATTCTTCTCGCCAGCTGGCTTGAGGAATAGAAAAAAAATATTCATTTATAAACCGCGGCCTTTGGGCTGCGGTTTTCTTTTGGAAAAACAAAGGTAAAATCTTCCATACTTTTTTAAAAATAACGGATTCTGTCAACGACAAGCAAAAAGAAAGGAGAAGGCAGCATAGCTGCCGTGTTTTTTATGGACAGGGAATACAGAAACAGCGTCCTTCTTCGTGGGACAGTAATGTCAGTGGGAACTGATATCAGGAGAACTACAGTACGTATCGCCGCAAGTATTGGCAACGAGAGGTTTATTGGGAACTGGAACAGGCCAAACCCGAGTTTTTATCCGGAGATCGTGTTTTATACGCAAAACATTGGTGAAATTCTTGTACCCAGCCAGGATCATGTGGAAATCTCAGGGCATGTGAATACATGGTTCGACAGGCGCACAAACAGGATGGTGCAGGAGATCGTCGGTGACAACATAAAAAAGACAGACAGGATACTGTCCTATTATGTCGGATCTGTTGCCGGAGAAGCCGACAGGTATAACAGGCCAAATGACGAAAATGTTGTCATCCTTTCCGGCCCTATACATAAGATCGATATTCGAAACGACGGATTCGCCATTCTTTCCATTATGCTCAGGGATAAAAAGAATCCTGATAATACGGATATTTGCCGCGTAACATGCAGGGAAAGACAGTTTGTCAATAGGCTCAAGGAAGCAAAAAACAGTGACTGGGCAGCGGTGCTTGGGCAGGTAAGAGCTGTATACGACGAGGAAAAAGGCCTGCGCAGGGATATTTGCTGCAGAGATCTTGAAATCGAAGCGGTCGAGGAAGAAACGGTGCCAGAGCCTGAGCAGGCGGAAGATGTTTGGTAAGGCACTCTCTGAAAAGAACTTTGTTTACTGCAGATAATTTCAAAATAAGTATATGTAAACAATTTTCTTTAAAGAAGGAGGAAACAAACATGATAATGGTAGGCGCTGTCCGAGTAATCAAAAAAGACGTCAAGACAATAAAAGAAGGGAAGAAGAAAGGAAGCAGGTATGCATCCCTTCTCATTGTCGATGCAACAAAAAAGGAAGGAAAACCCATCGGGTGTGTCTGTATGAAAGACTTTCTTGTTGATTTTATTGACGAGAGAGTAACCCCCAGGGAAATCCTGGAGGCGCGCTTTGAAGTGGTTGGGAAAGAGTACAAAGGAAAGATCTCTTCCCCCGACATTTTCATGATACAGGCTGATGTCGTGAGATGGGGCAAAAAGCGTGACGAGAACAAGAGCAGTTCTGAGGAGAAGGAAGCGGAAACAGAAGATAGCCTTCTTGAGCCGGATGACCCCGAAGAGGCTTATTCTACTCTCGGAGATCCTGAGGCCGCAAAAGAGATGGCTGAGATATTTGACGGGATTCCCGGAGAAGAACTTTAAAAAACGTCAGAAAGGGCGGTGGAATGCTTTGCCGCATTCCGCGCCCTTTTCTTTTTGCGCTGAGGCATGTGCAGGGCCGCTATAGAGTGAGAAGGAACTGGCCAGAACTGGTTGATAGCCTTTCCTTTTTCCCAGAAAAAAAACAGTATAGAAAAATGTGAAATGATTGAGGCGGATAAAAAATAACAGAGCTTTTATAAATTAAATGCTCGGACCCAAATAGACAGGGAGATGATTCGATGATTACAAGAGAAATATTTAAAAGCCTGATAGAACAGGACGTGCCGCTCACACGGGAACAGGAATACCTTGTCTTTGAGTATTATGAATCGCACAAAACCAAAGATGTCCGCAACATGATCTGCGAGAAGAACGTAGGGCTGGCAAGAATGGTCTCACAGAAAATAGCTGAGAGCAGTCATATGGACGCAGATGATGTGTTTCAGGAAGCGTTTATGGGACTTATGGCTGCCGTTGACAAATTTGATAAGGACTTCGGCGTAAAATTTTCGACCTATGCGTTCGACTGGATCAAGCGTGCCGCGATCAACTATGTGCTTGAAGAAGGGAACAGCATAAGACTCCCTTACCATGTCCAGTGCGACATCAGAAAAATCATAAAGGCGGAAAACGAGTACAGAAGCCTTATGCGAAACTCTTTGGATTCCGGAGAGATGGTGGATTATGTCAAAAAGAACTCGGGAGTAAACACAAAAAGGATCGACTGGTACTATTCAGCGGAAAGGACGTACGGCGTCACATCCCTCAACAAAAAGATCAGTGCTGATGACGGCGACGAGTGCGAGCTCATGGATCTTGTCGGTGACAGGAAGGATTCCTATGCCGAATATGATACAAAGTGCGACATGAGAAGGTTTGTGGAGCTTGTCAGGGACTCCGTGAGTGAGGCGGAATTCCGGGTCATCTCGCTGCGTTTTGGCCTTTACGGAAACCGCCAGCACACAATAAGGGAGTGCGCTTTCATCATCGGCCTCAGCGAGGCAAGGACCAAAGCGGTGCTCAGCGGGGCGCTGGAAAAGATAAAAAAATACCCGGAAAGATACGGGATCAGTGAATTTCATAATTACATCAGGGAGGTTTCATGATGAGAAAGAAAATAATAGTCTTTCTGCTTTTTGCTGCCGCATTCATATGCCTGCTCATTGCGGTATTTTATGCCCAGAAATACCACAAGGGAAACCAGGAGTATGAAGACATTAAAAAAGCAGCAGTAACAGATAAAGACACAGCCGAAGATGATGACGGCCAGCAGGCTAAGGAGCAGAGGATCGTTGTAGACTGGGACAGCATGATCTCAAAGAACAGCGACTATGTTGGATGGATCGAAATGGAAAGCGGAGCAAGCTATCCTGTAGTACAGGCGAGAGATAATAATTATTATCTGCATACCGGACTGTACAGGGAATACAACATTAACGGATGTATCTTCATGGACTGCAATGCTGACAGCGGATGGAACAGCAGAAACACGATTGTTTACGGACACAACATGAACAACGGCAGCATGTTCGGGTCCAACAAAAAATACAACAACGAAGAATATGCCCGCGAAAATCCGTATTTCTATATCCATGTAAAAGGCGGATATAACGTATACAGGATATATACATATATTCTTACAGATGACGTCACCTATCCTTACATCGCCGAGCTTGTCACGGATGAGGACATGGAAGAATATATCCGGAAAACAAAAGAAATGAGCGTCTACTGGATCGATGAAGCTTCTCCACAGCCTTCGGACAGGATCGTCACGCTGTCCACATGTATCGGACAGACAGGCGGGATCCACAGGCAGCTGATTCAGGGAAAGTTTGAGAAATTTGTCAAATATCAGGATTCTGACGGAAAGGGAGGGAATGCAGGTTGAAAAAAGGCGAAAAACTTCTTCGCAAAAAGAAAGAAGAGGCGAAGAAAAAGAAGAGAAGATCAAAGAAGACGATCATCCCAACCTATGACAGGAAGGGCAGGGACATCACTCCCGGAAAGAAGGAGAGGGACAGAAAGACCGCAGTGGTTCTTTTTGTTATTTCTGCCATCCTTTTATTTATTTACCTTCCCGGAGTGTTTATGGATGAGCCTTACAAAGGAGAGATCACGAGAGAGGCTGTTGCTCCTGATGGAACAGCGATCAAAAAAATGAACGCCGCTGTCCGCAGCAATACGGAAGCTGATTTTGACGAGGACGGGATATCAAACGCAGACGAGGAAAAGTACGGGACAAACCTCTGGAATGCCGATACGGACGGAGACGGAGCCTATGACCTGTATGAGATCAATATCAGCAAGACAGACCCGACCAAGTTCAACAACGAAGTTCTGAACGACATACAGACAAAGGAAGACGAAAAGAAAGGCGTAAATGTAGGAACGCCTTACAAGATCGGAAACGTGACACTGTGGGCTGCGGATTACACCAGCAAGGCGCACGGAAGTGTTATCGAGACAACAAGGGGATACAGGTTTTCTGATTTTACCGGATACGCACAGTTTCCGGAGGAGGACGGGCAGTACGCCTACCGCGTAAATAACGGCGTCAGGGAACTATTAAATTACCGGGAGAAGGAAAAAGTATGGGAAATACATCCCTACGATACAGTCGAGTTGTACCACTACAAGCTGGAAGAGATCGTGGAACTTAATCTCTTTAAGAAAACTTTCTACTTGGAAAGCAACAGGTTTACCCGCATTGTCGCAAGGATTCTTCCGGACAGAGGACTTTTATGTGCACAGGCAAAGATGCGCAAAGATGTTGAGCCAGATATCTCAGATCCTGTCATTACAGAAATAAAGAAACCTGTATATGACTCCGAAGACACTTACAGATTTACGGTAAACAGCAACACGATCAACGACCTGCAGTTTGTAAGAAAAACAATTGCCGACACAGATACCTGCATTGCGGTTTCTTTGTTTAACAGAAATTATGGCGAGTTCATAGCCATTGTCTATGGATATACGGCTGAAGGGAACCTTCTGCTCGCGGATATCGACACCCTGCAGCCAGTCGGCGTTCTCGGGATCACGGAAAGGGCAGTCAAAGTCGCAACAAACGATGGGGAATTATTTTCCCGTTCTTATTTTGATTTCGACGGCTTTGGTTTCCACTCTTATAACGGGGACAGAATAAGCTTTTTTGCAGCATCCTCGGGGAGCGTCAGTGGTAACTTTCAGTCTGACGATAGCCAGGGAAAAGAGAAGGACATAGAAGCAAGCAAAGAAGAAAAAGAAGAAAAACCGGGGAGCAACAGAACCGAGCAGGTTGCGACAGAAAGCAAAGAACCTGCAGAAGGTTCCGGGACAGGGAGCACAGAGCCTGATGGACAGTCCGATACTAGCGGACAGACAGATGCTGATGCACAAAATGCGCCTGAAAATTCCGGACATGCTGAATAGATTTACCGAAAAAAGCCGAGGCAGAACTGCCAATGTCATTAAGTTAAGATGACAGTAACTGCGAGGCATTCCTAAAAATTAGTGGAGAGATCAAAAAAACAACTAAGATCTCTCCACTTTTATATTTTCAGACAACGCAAACAGACAG
>ODAI014799631.1_pt1 | contig 10155 bp, 8 predicted proteins | sample 1539321 | NCBI WGS metagenome assembly ODAI01 (sample SAMN02144231, study PRJEB22623) | gut metagenome | biome: sheep rumen | host: Ovis aries | place: New Zealand | reverse complement strand
TTATTATTAAATTATGTTGATTATAGTGGTTATAAAAAACTTTTGAAATCTGAAAGTTCTAGTATTATTGTTATTGGTCAAACTTCTTGTCAATATTGTATTAAGGCTAAGCCTATTTTAAATCAAGTTTCTAAGGATAAGAATGTTAAGATTAATTATTTGAATATTACTGAATTAAGTGATGAGGATAGGGAAAAGTTTAATGATTCACTTGATTATTTGAAGGATAATGAATGGGGAACTCCTTTAACTCTTATTGTTAAGGGTGGCAAGGTTATTGATTCTGCTAATGGATTACTTGATTATGATGGATATGTTGAATTATTTGAAAAAAATGAATTTATTAAGTAGGTTATAGTATGATGAAAGAAGCAATAAAGTTTATATATCGTCAGGCTAAGAAGTTTAGGAGAAAACATCCTTTAACTATTGCTTTTAGATTAAAAGCTCATAGTAAAATCTTAGCTAAGCATCTTAACAATGGAGAAAAGATTAAGTTCGTTTTTGCTGCTCAGAAGGGTCCTAGTTCTTATGATATTTTTTCAACTTATGTAATTGCTATTACTGATAGAAGGATTATGATTGCTAGAAAGAGATTATTATTTGGATATTTCTTTTTAGCTATTACTCCTGATTTATTTAATGACATTAAGGTTAAAATGGGTCTTATATGGGCAAAAATTGAGATTGATACTGTTAAGGAATATATTATATTATCTAATATTCAGTCTAGTGCTGCTTCTTTAATTGAGACTGCAATTACTCAATATGTTATGAAAGAGAAGAGAAGGGGCAAAAAGGCTGATTGTGACTGTAAAAAAAATTAAGACTATTTTTAGTCTTTTTTTGTTGACTTTTTTATTTATTTGTCATATACTATACTGGTAAACCAATTTGGTATACTTGTAACTTTGGAGGTTTTTTATGGATACAAAAGAGAAAATATTAATATCTGCTAGACAATTATTTACTGATTATGGATATAAGAAGGTTAGTATGGATGAGATTGCTAGTAGTGCTGGTTTTACTAAGAAGACTGTTTATTCTTATTTTAAGGATAAGGATACATTATTAAGATCTTTGGTTGAGGAAGAGCTTTTTTCTATGAAATCTATTATTGATAATTATTCTTCTGATTCTTCTTTGGATGTTTTCGGTTTTTTGAATAAGACTATGTACTCTTTATTAAAGTATAAAAAGGATAGCAAATTACTTTTTAGGTTAAGTAGGGAGATAGGCAGTGCGAATATTGAAAAGACTATTGGTATTATTGATGATTCTATTATATCTTTTATTAAAGAAAAGATTCTTATATTGAGTGATAAGGTTGATATTAATATTGATGTGGATTTATGCGCTTTTGTAATATATAAGGTATACCTATCTATTATGTTTGAGTATGATAAGGATATTGATGAGGATATGATTACTCATAATGTTACTCAGATTTTGAAGAATGGTTTATTTAAGTTTTAGGAGGTTTTAGATGAAAAGTTTTATTGAGAAATCTTGGTTTAAGTATATTGTTATTTTTGTTATTTTATTTATTCCTTTTATGTATGCGTTTTTTTATTTAAAGGCATATTGGAATCCTTATGGTGAGGGTAATATGGATAATATTCCTGTTGCGATTGTAAATTTGGATTCAGGTGAGAAGGGTAGTGATTTTGCTTCTAAGTTGGTTGAAAGTGGTAAGCTTGATTTTCAGGTTGTTTCTTTTGATGAGGCTAATGATGGTTTATATGATAAGAAGTATTATGCTGTTATTACAATTCCTTCTAATTTTAGTTCTAATTTGGAGAGTGCGGTATCTGATGATAAGGTTCCTGCAACTATTACTTATGCACCAAATCAAAAGACTAATTATTTAGCTTCTCAGATTATTAGTAGAGTTTTGGTTGTTGCCGAGGAGGAGATTAGGGGTGAAGTTAGTTCTACTGTTGTTTCTGAGTTGTCTTCTAAGTTATCTTTAGTTCCTTCTAAAATGGATGAGTTAAGTGAAGGTATTTCAAAGTTGGAAGAAGGAGCTTCAGTTTTAAGTAATGGTATAAGTACTTTAGATAGTAAATATAATGAGTTTAATGCTGGTGTTAGTACTTTATATAATGGCAGTATTAATTTAAATAATGGTATTAATGAGGTTAATACTGGTATTAATGCTTTGATGTCTGGTTCTAATGAATTGGATTCTGGTGTTAAACAAATTAATGATGCTTTATCTAATACTGATTTAAGTAAGATAGGTGATTTATCTCGTGGTATTAATAGTTTAAATATTGGTGTTAATGGTGATACTGGCTTAGTTAATGGTGTTAATAATTATGTTGATGGAGTAACTAGCTTGGCTAATGGTGTTATTAGTTTAGATAATAATATTGATGCTTTGATTATGAAGTATAGTGCTGATTTAGAGGTCGTTAGTGATGAGGTTACTCGTGCTCAGTTGATTGGGACTATTGGTGCTTTACAGCAGATTAAGGCCAGTATTAATAATCCAGATGCTAGTTTAGTTAATGGTGCTAATATGTTAGTTTCTTCAGGTGATAGTTTAATTAATGGTGTTAATACTGTTGGAGCTGGAGTTAGTAGTTTAAATACTGCTAGTGGTGATATTGTAAGTTTGGGAACTGGAATTAATAGTTTAAAGTCTAATTTGGCTATTATTTCTAATGGTACTGGTAGTTTATCTCATGGTATTGATACGTTGGGTGCTGGTGTTGATGCTATATATGATGGAAGTTCTAGATTAAATCGTGGTTTGTATACTCTTAATAGTAGTTCTAATGAAATCAAGTCTGCTTTAGATGCTTTAAGTAGTGGTAGCAGTGAGCTTTATACTGGTGTTAATGTTTTAAAGAGTTCTGTAGATGAAAGTATTTCATCAAGTCGTAGTGAGTTATCTAAGTTAGATGGTTTATCTGATTTTGTAAGAAATTCTGTTGTTATTGATGAGGTACCTGTTAATTCTATTGATTCTTATGGTACTGCTTTTGGTCCTTTCTTTATGTCTATTGCTTTATGGGTAGGATCTTTAATGTTATTTATAATTTTATATTATGATGCATCGGATAGATTTAAGTTATTAAGTAGAAATGCTAGTAATAAGTATTTAAGAACTATGTGTTATTTAGGTTTAGCTAGTTTACAGGGAATTTTTTTGGGTGTTTTATTAATGATAGGTCTTGATTTGGTTATTACTAATTATTTCTTATATTTTATTTCTCTTATTTTAGTTGCATGTTTCTTTGAATCTATTATGGAGTTTTTGATTGTTAATTTTGGTGATATTGGTAAGTTTATATCTTTAATTTTATTGGTATTGCAGTTGGCTGCTGCTGGTGGTACTTTTCCTATTGAGACTGTTACTAAAGGTTTTAGATTTTTAAATCCATTATTACCTATGAAGTATACATGTGATTTATTTAAGGAGGGTATTATTAGTATTGAGAATTCTTTATTATTTAAGTCTTTAAGTGTTATTTTAGTATGGTTTATTATTCTTTTATTATTTAATTTATTTAGGGATAGAAAAAATAGTGAAGTATAGCTATTTTTAAACAAATGAGTTTTATGCTTGTTTGTTTTTTTTGTAACTCTTATGGGTGTTAATCATACTATATTTTGAGGAGGCTTTTATGAATGATTATAAAATAGTTATTGATCCTGGACATGGAGGATCTGATCCTGGTGCGAGTGGAAATGGTATTATTGAGAAAAATTTAACTTTGGATATTTCTAAATATATGTATGATAGGTTTAGAGAATTAGGTATTCCTGTTTCTATTACTAGACTTGATGATAGTACTTTAAGTCCTACTGATAGAGTTAATAAAATTTTAAGTTTTTATGGTAGTGATCCTAATGTTATTGTGATATCTAATCATATAAATGCAGGAGGTGGGGATGGTGCTGAAGTAATTTATGCTTTAAGAAATAGTAGTAGGTTTGCTGATTTAATTGGTTCTGAATTAGAAAAATCTGGTCAAAATTTAAGAAAGGTTTATCAAAGAAGGTTACCTTCTGATATGAGTCGTGATTATTATTTTATACATAGGAATACTGGTAATACTGAACCTGTTATTGTTGAATATGGTTTTTTAGATAGTTCTAAGGATGATGTTAATCAGTTAAAGAATAATTATAGAAATTTTGCTGAGGGTGTTGTTCGTGCTGTTTTAGAGTATACTGGATATGATGAAGTTCCTAATACTGAATATGATTTATATGTTGTAAGACGTGGTGATTCTTTATGGAGTATTTCTAAAAAGTATGGTATTAGTGTCGATGAGTTAAAAAGGTTAAATAATTTAAGTAGTAATTTACTTTCAGTTGGTCAAACGCTTAGGGTAAGTGGTGTTCCAGAAATTAATAATGAAATATATATTGTTAAAAGTGGCGATACTTTATATGGTATTGCTAGTAAGTATGGTGTTAATGTCGATGATTTGAGAAGATATAATAATTTGAGTGGTAATATTTTAAGTATAGGTCAACAATTATACATTCCAACTGGTCAAATGGTTGATGATATTGTTGGTACTAATTATGAAACATATATTGTTAAAACTGGTGATAATTTATCTTCTATTGCTTCTAAGTATGGTACTAGTGTTAGTGAGCTAAGAAGTATTAATAATTTAAATGGTGATACTTTATTTGTTGGTCAACAGTTATTAGTTCCTATTGGTAGCGAGATAATTGATTCTTCTATAACTAATTATGTAGATTATAGAGTTGTTTCAGGCGATACTTTATATAGTATATCTAATAGATATGGTGTTAGTGTTGATGAATTAAAAAGTATTAATAATTTGCCTAATAATAATTTAAGTATAGGTCAGGTTATTAAGGTTCCTGTATTAGATACTACTGTTTATACTGTAAAAAGAGGCGATACTTTATATAGTATATCTCGTGAGTATAATGTTACCCCTAATGATATTATGTCATATAATAATTTGACTAGTAATTTATTAAGTATAGGTCAAGTTTTAAATATACCTAAGTAATCTTGGGTATTTTTATTTTAAAAAATGTTGTAAATAATTTTTTGTTGTGTTATAATTTAATTGCTTTTGATTTAGGGGCGTAGTTAAATGGTATAATAATGGTCTCCAAAACCACTGTTGGGAGTTCGATTCTCTCCGCCCCTGCCATTATGTTTTATTCGAACTTTTATAGTTCGTTTTTTAATATATAGAGGTGATTTTATGCGGATTGTTGTTGTTGGTGGTGGAGCTTCTGGTATTGTAGCTAGTATATTTGCTAAGAATGATAATAATGAAGTTATTGTTTTGGAGAAGAATAGTAAGTGTTTAAAAAAGTTACTTATTACTGGTAATGGAAAGTGTAATTATTTTAATGATGATTTTAGTTCTGAACATTATTATTCTGATAGTAATAATTTATCTTTTATTAATGATTCTAATAAAAGAAAAGTTTTAGATTTCTTTTCTAGTATAGGTGTTGTTCCTAGGGTTAAAAATGGTTATTATTATCCTAATTCTAATCAGTCTTATAGTGTTCATAATTCTTTACTTAAGGAAGCTTCTTTAAGAGGTGTTGAAATAAAGAACGGTGTTAAAGTTTTGAACATAGTTAAGAAAAGTAATTCTTTTATTGTTTCTACTGATAATGGTGATTTTATTTGTGATAAGGTTATTGTTAGTACTGGTGGTAAGTCTTATCCAAAAACTGGTAGTGAAGGTGATGGGTACATATTTGGTAAGTCTCTAGGTCATAAGATTGTTCCTGTTGTGCCTTCTTTAGTCGGATTAGTATCTAATGATAAGTTTATTAAACCATTAAGTGGTGTTAGATGTGATGCGTGTGTTTCTTTAAATTCTAAAAGTGAAATAGGTGAGGTACAGTTTACTGATTATGGTTTAAGTGGTATTTGTGTTTTTAATTTGAGTAATATTGCGAGTAGATTAGGTAATTGTAGTGTTAAGATTAATTTTTTATATAATTTTGTTTCTGATTTTGATAGTTTTTGTAAGTTATTTGATTCAGTTAATGGTAGTGTTTTAAATCGTAGTATTGGAGAGTTATTAGAGGGTTATTTAAATTATAATATTGTTAATGTTATATTAAAGATGAGTGGTATTGATTTTTCTTGTTCATGGAGTGATTTAGGTAATAAGAAAAGGATTTTATTTGATAATCTTGTTTCTTTCAATGTTGATATAGTTGGTACTAGAGGATTTGATGTTGCTCAAGTAAGTTTAGGTGGAATTTCTCTTGATGATATTGATGTTAATACTTTTGAATCAAAGATTGTTCCAGGTTTATATTTTACTGGAGAGGTAATGGATGTTACAGGTGATTGTGGCGGATATAATTTAGGTTTTGCTTTTTTATCTGGTATGATTGCAGGAGAGTCAGTTGGTGATTTATGATTAGAGTAAGACAAATTAAGGTTAGTGTTAAGAATGATAATATTGATAAATTATATAGCGAATTGGTAAGAAAATTGAAAATTAATGTCAATGATATTGTAAATGTTAAGGTTGTTAAGAAAAGTATTGATGCAAGGCATAAGGATAATGTTTGTTTTGTTTATGAAGTAGATGTTGATGTTAAAGATATTAGTAGAATAAAGTTTGATAATGATGTTTCTATGTCAGTTAGTAATAAATATTCATATTCTCTTAGTGGTAGTTTGAGTTTAAATAATAGGCCTATTATTGTTGGTAGTGGTCCATGTGGTTTGTTTTGTGCTTATGAACTTGCTAAAGAAGGGTATAGACCTATTGTTATTGAACGTGGTGAGGATATGGATAATAGGGTAAAAACTGTTAATGATTTTTGGAATAATGGAAAGTTTAATTCTAATTCTAATGTTCAGTTTGGTGAAGGGGGTGCAGGAACTTTTTCTGACGGAAAGTTGAGTACTCAAATTAAGGATAAGAATAATAGAATTGGTGAGGTTCTGAACATATTTGTTGAGAATGGTGCACCTAAAGAGATTTTATATGATTATATGCCTCATATTGGTACTGATAAGTTACGTGATGTTGTTAAGAATATGAGAAATAAAATTATTTCTATGGGTGGAGAGTTTAGATATAATTATTGTTTGAATGATATTAATATAGAGGACGGGAAGGTTAAATCTATTATTGTTAATGATGATGTTATTGATTGTGAAATACTTATTTTAGCTATAGGTCATAGTGCTCGTGATACATTTAGAATGCTTCATGATAGAGGTATTGATATGGCTAATAAGCCTTTTGCTGTAGGTGTTCGTGTTATGCATTCTCAAGATATGATTAGTTATAATCAATTTGGTGATTTTTATAAGTATTTAAGACCTGCTAGTTACAAGCTTACTTATAATACTTCTAGTGGTCGTGGTGTTTATTCTTTTTGCATGTGCCCTGGTGGGTATGTTGTTAATGCTTCAAGTGAGAATGGACGTCTTGTTGTTAATGGAATGAGTAATCATGATCGTGAAAGTGGTATTGCCAATAGCGCTATTGTTGTTACTGTTAATGAGTCTGATTATGGTACTGATTTATTTGATGGTGTTAGGTTTCAAGAAAAATTGGAGTCTAGTGCATATAGGCTAGGTAATGGATTGATACCTATTCAGAAGTATGGTGATTATGTAAATGGTGTCAAATCTTCTGATTTTGGTAAAATATTACCTATGGTTAAAGGAAAATATACTTTTTCTGATTTAAATTTATTATTTAATGATGATATTAATAGGTCTTTGAAGGAAGGTATTAATTATTTTGATAGTAAGATTAAAGGGTTTAACGACTCTGATGTTTTATTAGCTGGTGTAGAGTCTAGGACTTCTTCTCCTATTAAAATTATTCGTAATGAGTTTTTTGAGTCAAATATTTCTGGTATATATCCAGCTGGTGAGGGTTGTGGATATGCTGGTGGAATTGTTTCGGCTGCAGTTGATGGAATTAAAGTTTTTGAAAGTATTGTTTCTAAATACAAAAAGTTTTAGTTGTGTGTTATAATATATATAATTGGAGGAATATATATGAATAAAAAGATTATTTTGTGTTTGGCTTTATTATTTATAGCTGGATGTGGCGCTAAAAAGGAAGTTGTAAGAGGAGAGATATCTTGTACTACAGAGGATAGCAAGTTTAATCTAGTTCTTGAAGATGGACAAATTGTCAATTATATTGATTCAATTGATGGTGATTTAGGTCAAGAGACTGTTGACATATTAAATAGTGAACATTTAGTAGGTGTTACTGATAATGATGAGGCTTTAAGGATTATGGACATTGCTCTAAAAGATTTAGATGGTCATTGTGAAAAAGTTTATATTGAAGAATAAGTTTTATTTTTTAATTGCTTTTTCTTTTTTTGCTTTATTATTTTGCTTTTTTTTGTTTCATAATCGCATTATTATTAAATCGTCTATTAGTGATGAAATAGTGGATTTTGGTAGTGAGTATACACCTGAAAGTATTAGTGTTTGTTATGGTAATAAGTTTAAATGTCATAGTATTGATGTTTCTCTATATAATAATGTAGATACTTCTAAGCTAGGAGATTATGAGGTAATTTACAGCGTTGCTCATGGCAAGAATAAAAAGGATATTGTTAGGAAAGTTACTGTTGTTGATAGAGTTGATCCTGTTATAAAATCTAGTGATTCTTTGTCTTTATGTCCAAATAGTAATAATTATGATATTGATTATTCGGCTACTGATAATTATGATGGGGATATAACTGATAAAGTTAGTAAGGATGTTTTTGATGATAAATTAATTTTGAGTGTTTCTGATTCTTCTAATAATAATGTTTCTAAGGTTATTGATTTGAAGCGTGAGGATATTACTTTACCTAGTATAAGTTTAAATGGTGATGAGACAGTTTATATTCCTGTAGGTACTGATTTTGCAGATCCTGGATATTCAGCATATGATAATTGTGATGGGGATATAACTGATAAAGTTAGTGTTAGTGGTAATGTTGGGAATTCTAGTGGAAATTATAGTATAAATTATAGTGTTAGTGATGATCATGGCAATACTTTTTCTTTAAAGAGAAATATTGTTGTTTATTCTCCAAATAATAATGGTAATAAAGTTATTTATTTGACTTTTGATGATGGTCCAAGTCAATATACTGGTGAATTATTGGATGTTTTGTCTAAGTATAATGTTAAAGCCACTTTTTTTGTAACTGGAAGAAATAGTAATTATTTCCATTATATAAAACGTGCTTATGATGAAGGTCATACTATTGGTTTGCACACTTATTCTCACAATTATAGTTTGGTTTATTCTAGTATTGATGCTTATTTTAGTGATTTGAATTCTATAAATGAGATAGTTAGGGAGCAGACAGGTTCTTATTCTAATATAATTAGATTTCCTGGTGGTAGTTCTAATACTGTTAGTAGAAATTATACTGTTGGAATAATGAGCCAGTTATCTTCTTTAGTTGAATCTAAAGGGTATAAGTATTTTGATTGGAATGTTTCAAGCGGTGACGCTAGTAGTGTGATACTTGATAGTTCTTCATATGCTCAAAATGTTATAAATGGTTTGGGCAATGGTTCTTATTATGTTGTTTTACAGCACGATACTAATGTTAATAGTATTAGAGCTGTTAGTAATATTATTGAGTATGGTTTATCTCATGGCTATAGTTTTAGAGCAATTGATATTAATAGTCCAACTGTTCATCATAGAATTGCTAATTAGTTACATAATTAGCTTTTTTTCATATAGTATTATGGGGTGATATGGTGTATCAGGTTTATAGGATGGTTGATGGTGATACATTAGAGTCTATTGCTGATAAAGTTAATTGTACTTGTGATGAACTTGCTCGCTTAAATGGTATTGATGTTTCTGATTTTTTAAGTGATAGTTATATTGTTGTACCTAAGAATAATTTGTATTCAACTTATACTGTTAAAAGTGGAGATACTTTATATGGTATTTCTAATATGTTTAATGTTGATTTGGGTGTATTATATGCAATTAATGGTATTGATGATGGGGATTATATTTATCCTAATCAAGAAATATTGATACCTAGTGATGGTATTTCTATGTATGTTACAAAAGATGGAGATACTTTAAATGATGTATCTGATTATTTCAATATTGATGTTTCGGATATATTAGAAAGTAATCCTAATTTATATTTGATGTCTGATCAATT
>ODAI013133845.1_pt1 | contig 10155 bp, 12 predicted proteins | sample 1539321 | NCBI WGS metagenome assembly ODAI01 (sample SAMN02144231, study PRJEB22623) | gut metagenome | biome: sheep rumen | host: Ovis aries | place: New Zealand | reverse complement strand
AGTTATATTATACGTGAAGCTTAATATAGTTAAGTAAAAATTTTTAGATATTATTAAAAGAGCTGCCTGTAACAATTTGGTTACAGGCCCTCTTTTATGGATTTATGATTTATGAAAATATGGCAAAAAAAGAAACATTAAAAGAAATTAATTTATCAAACAAGATAATCCTAAGAAGTGTTCGTGGAAAAGTAGGACAAGTTATTAAGATTGAACCTTGTAAAGATCCTAACACAAGTGAATATCCAGATTGTGTAAAGAAAGTAGATTCTAATAATGATATGATTCTTTCCGAGGCTGAAAGAAACGACCCAAATAGAAAATACTTTATCAAAGAAACAGATGTTTTTGATGTAGTTGATGGCACTACATTTGATTTAGATGATGTTCGTCAGAGATTCATTTGGGAAGCTATTAAGAATTGTCCTTTAATTGCTCCAGATTATTATGCAAAAGATATTAACGGCAATTCATTGATTAATGGAACTGGTCCTAATTCTACAAGACCAAGATTCGGCGTAGCTGAATTATTTATAGAAAAGCCTGGCGAAGATTCTGTTCGTAGAGTTTCAAAGAAGAAGCAAATTCATGATGCTGAAGACTTCATTTGGAATGATAAGCGCGGATATGATGGTCGAGTTTTGATGGCTAAATTACTCGGACATGAAATGCAAGGATTACCCGATGCTGATGTAACAGATTATTTAATTCAAATTGCAGAAAAAAATCCAGAAAAGATTATCAACCTTTATACAGGTGGAGAAACTTCTATTAGATTACTCTTTATAGAGGCTAGAAACAAACATGTTATAGTTTATAAAAATAAACTCTATATATATGCAGATAATGTGGTGTTAGGAGCTAATGATGAAGCTGCCATATTATTCTTAAAAGATCCTAAAAATGTAAACGTCTTAAATCTTATTAAGAAGGAAACTTTTCCTGAATTAACAAAAGAAGACGAGAAAAAATAATTAATAGTACATGACAGCTAGACAAGTCTATGAAGGAGTATTAATCGAATTACATAAAGAAAATGCTCCTAATCTTCTTTTGGAAGACTTTAATTATTTTGTAAATAAAGCTATTAATCAATATATAAATAAGCGTTATAATATTTATGATATAAATCAACAAACTACAGATGATTTAAGAGTATTGAAAGCTACTGCACTATTAGATGTTACTAAAGTAGATAGCTATGCAGGATTATCTTTAGCAGGTGGAGCTACTTATGAAGTAAATATGCCAATGGATTATTTACATTTACTTAATTGCATTTGTATCTATGATGTTAAAAAGACTTATAAATGTTATAATGCTGGAGATACTTGGAGAGCAGCAGCTACTCGATTAACAGCAGATGCTTACTCTCAAGTTCTCGACAACTTTTGGTTACGACCTACTTATAAAAGACCTTATTATTATATTCATAATATAAATCAGAATCAAACTGTTCCTACAAATCCCTATGTAATATCAGATAAGGGTGAATTTGTAAAAGGTACAGATTCAAATAGCATTTCTAAAAACTCTCCTTAGCGTAGTTATACTAATGCTGGAGACGATACTGTTTTATATGGTAATAAACCATATGGAAAGGATGGCAATGGAAATGACATTGTTCAAGGCAGCAAAGGTCCGACGGATATTGTGATAGATGATACTTCTGTAAGTAATATTGAAAGAGGTCAAAATATAAGATATGGTAATCGTTCTCGTGTACGCCTTGAAATAAGATATGGAACTGATGATTCTGTATTTAAACTCACAAAAGTATATGTTGATTATATAAAAGCTCCACAATATATACGTCTTACACAAGAAGAACTTGATTATACAGAGGATACTTCTCAGTTGTTAGAGTTTCCTGATTATGTATGTCAAGAGATAATAAATGAGTTGGTTAATATTATCATGGAAAACATTAGTGACTAGAGACTCTAGACTCACCCAGTAGTTAGTTAGTCTATTGCAAATCCAGCTCAACAATAGGCAGAACCCGCAGCACAAGCTGCACAATAAAATTTTTTAAATTATGTTTAATTTTACTACTCAAAGTATTCTTAACACTGTAGATAAATGGGAAGGTACAGGTTCTACTAAAGGTAAAAATTTAATTATTAACGATAGTGGACGTTATCCTCAAGTAAGAATTGGTAATGCCAGATTTAATTGGCCATGTGTCTTAGATATTCATAAAGCAAGTTATGTTCCTGAGAATCTTGCTGAAGTAACTTTTGATTTAAGCAAGATTTCAGAAAAGAATCTCGTAGCTGAAGCAGATATAGTTGGAACTTATCGTATTGCTCTTTACATTGGTTTATCCATGAATAGCCAAGATTCATTCTATGCAAATGATTTTGTATACAAAGGAAAGCCTTTCTATGTAGAGTTTGTAGTTAAAAATAAGGAAGAGTTAACTAATGGTACACTTCCTACAAGAATTAAGAAACTTGCTGAACAGTATCTTATTTTCCAAGCTGATGAAAAGATTTTAACAGTAGAAACTAACAGCACGGAAGGACATACAAATGAAATTACTTTCAAGGCAACTAATGGTTATCAGGTAATTAAGAAGGCTTATCTCCAACACTTTGATGAAAAAGCTATTCAAATTGACTGCTGCACAACTGGTGCTGAATTTATAAACCTTATTGAAGGTATTCCTGCTGTTTATACTCTTAATGAAGACGGCATTGTTACATTAGATACTCCTAAACCTAAACATATGAATGGAGATGGTGATCCTATAGAATATACTGATACTGAAGTTCCAATTAAACCTGGTACTGAAGAGTTCTTAGGTTACAACTGGATTATTCATAATCTTAGACTTCCGACTGGTGCTAATACTCAATGGTGGTCTCCAGTTCCTGGTGAAATGCCTGTTGTTGGTGGCAAATATAATCAGTATATTATAAGAATTATAAAAGACCGTGACGGTATCGCAGGTGGCATCCTCGGACAAAGAGCTACTACTGTTACAACTCATGTTTTCTATGTAATGGTTGGCGAACCTTCAAATATATTCGAAGGTGCTATTGCTGACCTCGGAACTACTATTAATGGTGCTGACATAGTAACTAATTCACCTTATGCAGCACTTCCTAATAATGGAACTAATAATCAAAAGGTTTATAGTCAGGCATTTAAGAATAATGAGAATCCTCGCGATCCAGAGCCTATGTATGATGTTGTTGGCAGCAAAGGCAGCAACGAAGGCGGCGAAGGCGGCGAAGGCGGCGGCGGTAATTAAAACCTTAATAATAAGTTAAGAATATCTAAATATGAGCTAGGCCAGACCTAAAAGGTCTAGTCTAGCTTTTTTTATTTATAAAATTATGGTATATACAAGTATAAAAAAATTAGCTGATGCAGTTTATAATGATGTAGTGTCCGGATTAAGAGGGTATCATCAAAATTCATCTATTTCTAAACAACAATTAGAAGAGGAAATAGTACAAATGAGACTTCTAATTATTAAAGAATATATGATGAAAGGAATACTTCCGATTTAGGATTTACTTGTTTCATTAAATTGTATTCCTGTAGATTGTGATACTCTTGATAAATGTAAATGTCGAGGTTCTGTTTGTGGAGAACCTGTAGCGCATTTTCAAATTCCACAATTATTATATGATTATGGTTTGAATAAATCTATATATTATTTGGGTTCATCTGATAGACAACATCCTTTTTTATTCTATACTAAACCTATTAATAGACTTTAGACATTTTAGAAATATCGCAAACGTGGAAAAAGAAAGCCATGGGTTTATATTGATGTAACTCCTAATTCTAATGGATATATAGACTGTTATATATTTGATGCTCCATTGATTAAACAAGTATCAATTACTGCCGTATTTAAAGACCCACGTCAATTAGAAGAATTTTAGTGTGAATGTGGCGAAGATTATATGAAAGAAGAAATTGAAAGTTAGACTGATAATAATTTCAATTTTTTAGATACAGTTATAAAAGAGCGGCTTACTAAACAAAAATTGTATTACTATCGTTAGGCAGCAGCTCCTCTCTTACCAAATGATTAGACTTATTAGCCATGAATGATTTTCATTATGTTGCAGTAATGCTTGATATGTTATATGGTATTGAAATGGACGATGAAGATTTAGAGGAATTAGGTTTGATTGCTTGGAATTTAATCGGAAATAAAAATATTAGATTACATAGATGTCGCTTAAAAATAAATGAACAAGATTTGTCAATTACATTGCCGTGTAATGCTACAAATAAAAACGGAGAACTTGGTGGAGTTGTAGAATTAGTAACGGCAAGTTATGAAGATTGGCAACATGTAACCAATCATACTTATAATGGTGACATAAATTCTTCAATTACTGAAAATTAGATAGAATATGAAAAGTATTATCAAGGTCCTTTTTATCTCCCAGGAAAAATACTAAAATATCACCAAGTTGAAGATAAATTATACTTTACTCATAATTATGGGACAGTTAATGTACTTTATAAGGGAGTTATTGCAGACGATGAGGGACTTCCAAAGTTAACTGATAAAGAAGCTACAGCAATAGCTACATATATTGCTTATGTTATAAAATTTAAAGAAGGACTAATTACTAATAATCAAGCTATTGTTTAGATGGCAGAAATGTTAAATGCTAAATGGTTAAGACAATGTGATTAGGCTCGTGTAACATACTTGAATTAGAATGATATGAATTAGATTATTGAAATAAAGAACTCGTGGGATCGAGGTATATATTCTAAATCTTATAAGGGATTAAAATGAATTATGCACTTGGTTGGGCTTGTAATTTAAAAGATATTTTCGTTCGGTTTCCATATGAAAAATTTCCATCTTTAAAAAAATTGAGGACAAAACGTGAAAGATTAGCTTTAATAAAGAGGGTATTTATAGAAGGATTAAGATTAATTCTTACTGATATAATTGAAAACAATGTAACATTTAAAGTACCTTCTATAGGATATATTGGTGGAGAAATTCATATGGAAGCCGTTCGAGATTAGGACTTTTATGAAGCTCGTAAAAATGGAAAATTCAAAGAAGTTGATTTTATTGAATCACTTTTTACAGGATATTAGATGTATTTATATATTCACGGAAAAAGAGATAATTTTCTTCATAGGAGAAAATTTCCAATTTATTTTCATAAAGAATTAAGAAATAAATTGATTGAGAATACAAATAAAGGAATGGTTTATTGTTAATGAAATAGACAGATATAAATGATTATGTAAAATAGGTTCATGAAAAATTTCCAGAATTAACTGAATCCGAAGTAAAAAGAATTTTAGTTTATGGATGGAAAATGATACTTTAGTATATATCAAAAGGTAATGATTTACATATTCAAACTACTAAATTTTTTACTTTTATAGGGCGAATACCCACTAAAGCATTAGATGTTTTTAAAATATATAGATATAAATTATCCAAAAGAATAGCCTATATGTTTAAAAGAACTAACTCAGAGTGGGATGGTTATTATTACTTTACGAGAACAGAAAATTAGTATATGGATTATCTGAAACAAAGTAGGAAAAAATATAAAGTATTCAAAAACGTGTTCTTATATAAATTATTAGAAGAATTAAAAATAAAAGAATCAGATCGTCCATATATATTTAGATTAGCTGAAGATAGAACTAGTTGGATGAATAAGTATTATCCAGAAATTAAGACAGATAAAGCAGAATTAATCATATAGAGAGATTCTCTTACATTACAAGATATGATGACTTCTTAGAATAAATTTAAATACATACAACAATAATGGAACAAGCAGTCAATACTTTTTAGAAAGGACTTCAATTAGACAGTCATCCAATGATGCAAGGGAATGAATCTCTTACTGATTGTCTGAATGGAACTTTTATTACATAGAATGGAAATGAGATAACTCTTCAGAATGATATGGGAAATGCTCGTGTTGATCATGCATATCTTCCAGCTGGATATGAGCCAGTTGGGATTAAAGAATATGGTGGAGTAATATATGTAGTATGCCATAATCCTCTTACAGGTAAAAGTCAGGTAGGAAGTTTTCCGTCTCCTGAGAGAATTAAAGGAACAGAATACAGTGATTTAGGATGTAAATTAAATTTATGTGATATTTGGAATAATAACGAACCAGCAACCGATTTATTTAATATTAAGTGTTTAACTACAGACTCTATAATGTTGCCATTAACATCAGATACTTCTCTACACGTAGGAGATAAATTTAGTATTTATTGTAGTAATGATAGTAATTTTTTTAAGGACGTTTCTAATTACGATAATGTAGAAGATAGCTTAATTAAATCACCTAAAAATAAATTATATACATTATCAATAGGAATACTTAATTCTCAAAACGAATTTGTTGATATTACAAAATCTTTAAAAAGGTTTGATGAAAATGGTACAGTGTTAGAAAATACTGGAAATAAATTATATGATTTTAATCAAGGATATTTTATAAGAAAATATAACCAACAATATGCGCCTCAGTGGAATGAAAGTGACACTAAAACTTATTTAAATAATAGATTGGCAGACCCAAATGTAAATACATATTCTTATAAATTAATAGGGCCTTTATATATAAAACAACAAATTAATACTATACAGGATTTTAGTTATAATATCAAAGGATTCTGGGAAGAAGGCTTAAAAGGAAAAAATGTAACTTTAACAATCACAGCAACTATAAAATATAATTGTCCTGACGGAATTAATGGGAGTGGAGAAGGAACTGAAACCTATAAATATTTAGACCTATATACTGAAGGGGATATTCCTAATATGTTTATGTTTGACGTAATCTTATCTTCTAACTCAGATCCAAAGGAATCAGAATCTAGTGAAGTAAAATTTCATACATACGATTCTAATACAGATTTATATACATTAGTGCTTGAAAGAAAATACGTATTTGAAAATTAGAGTGATGACTTATTAGAATTTGTTATAGGTGTTCCTGCTAATGTAGATGGCGTATGTAAAGATGAGAAATACTATTTAAAAAATCTATCAGAAAAAGTTACTATAAATATAAATTTATTAGGTTCTGGAAAAGTTTAGTTAAAAGGATACAGATTTTTTAATCATGATGATTATTCTACAATTACTTATACTTTAGAATATTACGAACGAGAAGATAAGCCTATTCGAAATATGAAATTTCGATTTACTAATGTCACAAATAATGAAGATATAATAGAATCAGAACCTTTACCAGTTTATAATGGAAGAGCATCTGTTAAATTAAGATATAATACTTAGTAGGCTTTATATAACGGAGAGCTTATATATGAACAATTTGAAGATGGCAAATGGAAGGATAAAAAAATTAGAGATACAAATATAAATACTCATTTAAGTAGTACTGATTATTATAATTATATATTCTTCTTATCAACTAAACTTTTGAATCCATGTTACAATTCTGTAAGTGGGGAATTTATTAATGACTTTAGAAAATTTGCATATTATTCTCACAATAATTATGCTAAAAATTCTGAAAATATTTATTAGTCTAATGGAGTTGCTGATTTAACTGAAGATGAATTTAATATAATTAAAGAGAAATTAACTCTTAATTATTAGCTATAGTCTAATTATAGTGCTTCTATTGAAAAAGTTGGTGATTTAGAAAGAACGGGTAATTTATTAATTTCTTCATTTGGAGGTTATTCAACTGTAGTAGATGGATCTTCAGAAAGTGGAAATGCTGGCTCATTTGAAGGGTCAGAAGATGGCTCATCTAGTGGAACTGGAGGAGGTTTTGGTGGACGGAGAGCTCCTATGTTGCCCACTTATTAGGAATTAAAAGAATCCGTTTCTCCTAGTATTACTTCACATGAAACACAAGGTTGTTTCGATGATTAGTTATATCAAGCGGAATTTAAAGGACTAACATTAACGGATACCACACCAAATATTGAGAATTTTGGAAATTATACTATACCAATATATAGTCAAATTAGATTATATATGTATTTAAAAGGTCCGACTACAAAACTTACTTTTAAATTCAATATAGGATAGAGTAATATAGACACTGTTACAAAAGTATATAAATATGTAAATACAGGATATACTAATTCAGAAGAATTACCAGCTCCAGTACTTAACGCATATTTACCTTTTACTATTACAATACCAAATAATATTTTTGAAAAACATTAGTAGAATGGAACAGTTCCATTAAGTATTTCATTAAGTTGGTAGAATGATGAATTTTTTGTTTATGGATTAGCTGTATTAACAAACGTAGAAGTATCTAATTATACTGGATAGACAATTAGTCTTCCAACTGATTATAATCCGCTACCTTACGAATTGGAACCATTAAGTATTCCAAGTGGGTTGAATACTTAGCAATTATTAACCTATCGAGAAGGATTAACTAAAAGAGCTGAGAATATTACATCAAGTTTAGTTAACGGATATACAACATTTATTAAAGATTTATCTAATCCAGACGGATATTCAGATACAATCGTAGCTAAACTAGATGGAGGAAGATATTAGTTTATGGGATTTAGTACTTTTAATGATGAAGAACGTTCTCCTAGACTATTATTAGTTAAAAGTGGGTATATTGATATTGCAGAATATATAGAATCTTGTGCAAATTAGTAGTGTACTTTACAATATAATAAATCACAAATATTTAGTTTGATTCCTATGGCATCAAATTCAAAAATTAGTCTTTATTATATGACTGAAAATGATTCTATAGTATATAATAAATGTTATAAATATACTTATTATGGATAGAGTGAAAATAACGAAGAACAAGGACTTAGATTAAGACTTTCTGATGGAAGTAGTTATGATATGTTTAATTTTGGGTTAAATGATTCTTTACAAATAAATATAGGAGAAACTACTTGTAAATTTAAAGTAAATATAAATTTCAACATAATTGGAGACTAGAATTACGGTAGTTTTGAATATGAAATGCAGTCTGGAGAAATTTATAATGTTAAGAATTTAATGGAAAATTTAATTCCTATTTGGGATACTGATGGAAAATTTGTTACTTGTAGAATTTTAAATATTAATCATATAACTGATTCTAATGGAAATTCTTATACAGATGTATCAGATAATACTATTATTCCAGTTACACTACAAGTTTATAAAGCAATTCCAGGAATTTAGTATAATGTACAAAATACAGTTTACGGAGATGTTCCACCAGTAGGATTAATAACAGAGTCAAACGAAGAATCATCAGATATTGTTGTAGATACACTCCCTGATACAAATACATAGCAATCTTCAACTACTACAGAAATTATTAATATTCCAAATGAAATAAAATTAAAGTATTCACAGCGTTATAAGATAGTTGATTATTCTTCTCCAGAATTATACCTAGCTGATTATAATTTATATCCAGATTATTTAATAGAATCTGTACAAGAAGGAGTAACATGTACTCCTGAATATAAGATTACTGAAAGTGATATTAAATATAAAGGACATGGAACTTAGCCTAGTTTAACAAATTCAGATATATATACAATAATTGAAAATTATATAACTTTTAATCAAATATTTAAATCAAATGTTAATAAGGATAGTAACAAGATACTATCTAATTGTTTCTTAAACATACATAATGTTTTAGATGCAACATTAACTACAAATAATTATGATATTGCTGATTATTGTGCATTAGCTATTAGTAATGCCAATAGTGGTAATAAACATTGGATTGGTTTAGTTAAAGAGACTAAACAAGCTATTAGAAACTTAGCAAAAATGGAGAAATGGTATGGTAATGAACATAATGGAGACGGTCATTAGTTTAAATTTGAGGAATATAAATCTCAATTTTTCGGAGATTTGAATAAAAGTAATTCGATATTTTCTTATAATTTCTTTTCTGGTGCAATAATAGACGATCATTATCTTACAGGTATAGATATGAGTAATAGTATACACTATGATGGAACTAAATGTCTTATAAATTATGCCAGAGTTTGGTGGAGAGGAATTAATGGAGATTGGGCCTTAATTAAGACTCCGTTTGTAGGAAGTAATCATATATCTCCAGAATATTATGGGATGTCTTCTCGTGGAAATACAGGATTAAATCATCCAGCTGACAAAAGTTTATTTATTAACTTTCTAAAAAACAATTTATT
>ODAI010630809.1_pt1 | contig 10155 bp, 3 predicted proteins | sample 1539321 | NCBI WGS metagenome assembly ODAI01 (sample SAMN02144231, study PRJEB22623) | gut metagenome | biome: sheep rumen | host: Ovis aries | place: New Zealand | reverse complement strand
TGCGTTTGTGGGCGGTGAGTGTCGTGGTGTTGGCCGGAGTGTTGGTGACTGTATGTACCTGACGGCTTATGGCCGTGGCGATGAGGAGTTTGAGTTGGTTGCCCTGGAGGTGGGTGCGGGTGCGACGTATGAGCTGAAGGATCGGCTTGCTTTCTCGAGTGATATTGTGGGTAGCCGTAGGGTTCCGAAGCGTCTGGACGTTGGTGAGGCTGATGCGATCAGCAATTCGCTTCGTCTGACGCACGTGAAGGACGATGGTGTTTATGACCTGAATGGCTTGAAGGTGAGTTCGGACGGCGCGGTTCGTGGTCTGCGTAAGGGTGTGTATATCCATCGCGGTCGGAAGTTGGTTGTGACAAGGTAACAAAGTAACAAGGTAACAAGGTAACAAGGTAACAAAGTAACAAGGTAACAAGGTAACAAGGTGACAAGGTAACAGGTAATATGAACGGAGAGATGAGAGGATTGCTGGTGTTTTTGTTGGCGCTGTTGGGTGCCGTTGTGGTTAGGGGTCAGCACTGGACGTGCTTGGCAGAGGACTTCCGCTATGACATGACGATGTATGTGGTGGTGGAGTTGAACGGGAACAGGGTAGTTGACTATTCCGGCCTGGAGGTTGGTGCCTTCGTGGGCGAGGAGTGTCGTGGTGTGATGGAGGTCCAGGAGCTTGTGGTTGGTGGGGAGCGTGTCTGCTTCGGCTATCTGCGGTTGCGCAGCAACGTGACGGCGGGTGAGCGTTTTTCGTTCCGCCTGTATATGGAAGGTGGTGAGCGTGAGGTGGAGCTGACGGCCGACCGTGAGATAGAGTTTGAGTCAGAGGGTCTTTTGGGTTTGCCGAGCAGTCCTGTTGTGCTAAGGGGAGAGTATGATGCTCGGGGCGACGTGAACGGTGACGGAAGGGTGACGATTGCGGATGTGACGGCATTGGTGAATATTGTCATAGGCAGGTCGTCGGCTGAGAATGCTGAGAATGCTGATGTGGATGGCAGTGGCGAGGTGACGGTGGCTGACGTGAGGGCACTGGTGGAGGTGGTGCTGCAGCCCCACCCCGGAGCCCCACCCCAACCCTCCCCTCAGGGGGAGGGAGTAAGCCCCACCCCGGCCCTCCCCAAAGGGGGAGGGAGAACAGCGAGGCAGAAATATCTGTGGGAAAAAGACATCCGTGACATTGAAAAAAATCCGTGTCATCCGTGGTTGCAAGATTGGAAATTGAGAATTGAGAATTGAAAATTGAAAATTATGATTACCATCCGTAAATCGTAAATCCGTAAATCGTAAATCCGTAAATCGTAAATCCGTAAATCGTAAATCAATAATAGAACTGAGATGGAACAGAAAAGAGTTTTGATGCTGCTGACGCTGCTGATAGGCATGCTGGCGGCGAATGTGGAAAAGGCGTGGTGCGGCGTTGTGACGCAGACGTCGACGTTCACGGGATTTGAGGGAACGACGCTGGAGTCGGAGGTTCTGACCTGGACTTCTTCGGTTGTGGCATTTGCAGCCGGAAGCGATGCGGAAGAATATGGCCTTCATGGAGTGGTATTCTTTAACGAGGAAAACGGCTTCCAGCCCGTGACGCTGACTTGCACGGGTCAAGAGTTTGTGTCGCGCGTGAAGGTGAAGGTTGGTGCGATTGATGGGGGAATGGATGCTGCAGGTGCGGTGGCTGTCAGGGTGAAGATGGGTGACCAAGTCTTCACTTGCGGCGGCTCGACGCAGGCCTTGCTGGAGGCGACGGATGGGGAATACCCTGCGGAAGAATTTCTGTTTGAAGCGCCTTACGCTGTTGAGCAGGGCAACATTGAGGTAGAGCTGTCGGCTGCCGACGAGTCTCTGGTGGGCATGGCCGTTGGTGTTGAGAGCATCACACTGGTTTCGAATGCCGACTACACGTGGCTGTGGATTGGTGGCGAGAGCATGAGCTCGAACAGTTCGGTTCTTGCCGACAAGTTCCTGACGGCGAAGTTCGACGAACATCTGCACACGTGGAACTCGATTGAAAGCGGCGACTACTACAGCAATTCTCAGCATCAGGTGCGCTACACGCTCGACGGTTCGACGCCGACGCTGGAAAGCCAGTTGGGCTGGTCGAAGAACGGCAGGCCGGACATTTCGATTACGAACACGTGCACGATGAAGTACATTGTGTTTGAGGACGGTGTGCCTGGAATGTTGAGGACGCTGGACTTCGTTTTCAAGACTCGCACTCCGCAAGGCAGTCTGTATCAGGGCAGCACCTATCAGGACGTGCAGGAGCTGACGCTGAGCTATCCTGTTGGTTCGCAGAGCTATTGCTACACGCAGACGCCTTACCCCATCTACTACACGCTGGCGGTGGGCGAGGACCCGGAGGACCCGACGGTGGAGACGGGCACGCTCTACACCGAGCCGATAGTCCTGCGGGAGTATGACACGCGTGTGAAGGCAATCGGCTACTGCGAGGGCATCCCCGCCAGTGTGGCCTTGCTGAAGTATAACATTCTGCCTGCGGTGAGGTTCTACGAAGGCGACCGCGAGCTGACGGGCAGCAATCTGGAGGTGTATAATGTTCCGTCGAGCATCAGGCTTGCGAGTCTGACGCCCGATGCTGAGATTTACTACAACATGACGACCGACGGTACGGCCCCAGCCGCTCCGACGCTGGAGAATCCCGGTACGCGCTACACGGAGCCCATCGCCTACACGGGAGAGCCGTTCCAGCTGAATGCGCTCGCCGTGAAGAACGGGCATGCGGGCCAGGCCACAGGCGTGAGGACCGCTGGCAGCACGCTGTCGCCTCCAGCCATCAGCTTTGAGGGCGACTACGAGTTGCGCGATGGTGCGTTGGTTTTCCACAATCCGCTGACGTTCACGCTGTCGTGTGAGACACAGGGTAGCGACGTCCGGATTTATTACACGACGAACAACACAACCCCATCGGCAGAGAACGGAACGCTCTACACGGGTCCGTTCACTCCCGAGATATTCGATGATTTCTACCTTCGGGCGATAGCCTACGTCGACGGTCAGCCTTCGAAGCCGAGCTCCAGGTGGGCGGGCTTCGAGATTGATGCTCAGGCGAGCGTGGAGGAAGGAGAGTATTCTCACGAACTGGACGTTGAGTTCTGGAGCATCACGGAGGATGTGGACATCTACTGGAGCACCTACACCGGCAACGACTACACGTCGCTGGAGGAGTTGCAAAACCGCTGCACGCACTACGAGAGTCCGCTGCACGTGGGTGTGAGCATGTATGGCAGCAACTACGCGTTCTATTTCTACCACCGTCCTTCGGGGAAGATTCTGAAGAAGATTTACAGCTACGTGGTTCGTCTGAACTGCACGGCCAGCATCGTCATCAACGGCCGGGCGACGAGCGCCGTGACGGGCAACTTCTCGTCGCCAGTGACCGTGAGCTTCACGCATACGGAAGCGACGGAGGATGTCCAGATTGTGTACTTCGTGCACGAATCGTATCGCAACGCCCACCTGAGCGATGCGGAGCGGCTGGAGAGGCTTCGCACGGAGGGCATCGTCTGGGACGGCCAGCCCTTCACGGTGGACCATTCATGCAACATCTACTTCGCTCTGACCAACGGCTATATCTACAACACGGGGTTCTTCTGTTTCTATGATACCTACTACGTCGTTGGCCGATACTATGCCAACGGCACAGAAATCTACAACGACGACCCGAACCATCAGCCCCACGAGCTGGAGCTGGCCTTGAAGAACTATTCGGGACAGTATGCGACGGAGAGCAATTTCAAGATTTACTACAACATCACGTTCGACGGCACCGAGCCCGCCGTGCCCACTCCGACGACCGGCACTTGCTATCAGGGCGAGCGGTTTGACATCACGCAGCAGTACTGGCTGAAGGCGGTGGCCTACAAGAACGACGGTACGTTCCACTCGTGCGTCCTCGACCAGAAGGTGGTGCTGTCGAGCTATGCACCCTACGTGAGCCAGACCAATCCCTACAGCATGTGGAGTCCCACGTTCACCAACTACAACCAGGTGACGGCGTCGCTGGCCTGCCAGACGGCGGGTGCCCGCATCTACTACACGTTGGACGGAAGCGAGCCAACGGAGGAAACGGGTACACTCTACGATGCGCAGTCCCGCGTCGTCATCGACACCACCTGCGTCATCAAGATGCGGGCCTATGCCGAGGGCTTTGCGCCCAGCAGCGTGAGCTCCAGTCAGTTCGTCACGCGAATCAACCAGCCTAAGCCCTATGTGTCGGAAGGCCTGAAGGACGACGCGGTGAAGATTTTCTTCTATCCTGGCAACAACACGCTTGGCAATACCTATAAAATTTTCTTCACCATCGACGGCACTGACCCGCTCACGAGCGAGAGCCGCATAGAGTGCGTGAAGAGCTCGAGCGACCCAAACGTCTACATGCTCGACGAATCGGCCACCGTGCGCTATGTGCAGGTCGATGGCCGGAGCCATTCAGAGATTGGTGAGGTCGTCTACACGCTGAAGGACAAGGCTCCGCTGAGTTTTGAGGAGGAGAGTCTGACGGTGGCCATCAACGACGACTTCGTGTCGCCGCAAATCAGCAACACGCTGGGCGTAGACCTCACCTGGACGTCAGACAATGCCTACGTGGCAAGCGTCGACGCCAACGGTGAGGTGACGCTGAACGGCTTCGGCACGGCCACCATCACCGCTTCCTTTGCCGGCAACAGCGACTATCGCAAGTCGTCGGCCAGCTATCAGATTACGGTCGAGCCGCGTTCGCCCGAACTGGGCAGCCAGGTGAACACCAATCCGCGCAACCTGCTGGAGCCCATCAGCAGCATCACGCGCATCAACATCACCAGCACCGACTTCACCAGCGATGAGGACGGGACAGAGATTCCGGCCATGACCATCAGCAACGGCCATCTCTACGTCTCGGCTTTCTACGACCAGGAGAATGGTTCGTGGTCGAGCGAGTACTGGGACTACGACGAGGGCGGCATGATATTCAAGAGCAACCCGCGCGAGCTCACGCCCAACTGGGGTGCAGCACTCTTCGATGCCGACGGCCAGCGCAACGATGTCGAGATGCTGCCGGGTCGCAACTGTGGCGGTCTGATGAGCTTCCTGCTGCCGGCAGGCAAGGGCACCATCATGCTCGATGCCCACACCAACTCTGAGGACGCCGTCATGGGTCTGCGCGTTGCGGGCTGCGAGGAACTGACCTTCTCGGGATGGCCCGAGGACGTCATTACCTACAGCTACGACATCAGTGAACCGACCTATGCCTATGTCTACGGCATCAGCCTCGCCCGAACCAATGGAAATGGCTTTGGCTACGTCAAGTCTATCACCGTGGTTCCCGAGGGCGAAGAGCTCTATCAGGTGAAGGTGGGCGGCACCGTTCTCAGCGAGGACAACGCCGACGTGCTTCAGGATGGTGGCTCAGTGAGGTTCAACTGGGGCTATCCCACCGAAGACGTTTCTGAAGGCGGCGACGTCGACACCGATGGCGGCGACAAAGATGTGGATCGGAGCGTGGCAACCATCGTGCTCTCCAATGCCACCATCGCAACCGACGGCGAGCCTGCCATCGAGGTGAACGGACTGGACATGGTGATTGTGCTTCTGGAAGGCGTAAACACCGTCAGCACGACGAATGCCAATGCAGCCATCTCCATCGGCACGCTCAACGGCAACGACTGGGCATCGACGCAGCTCACCTTTGCCCCCCGCACTGAGGGCGTAAAAGGCAAGCTCATCGTGCCACGCGCTGAGGAGGACGGAACGGAGTTCGGCATCTACTCCTACGATGGGGCCATCAGTCAGTATGATGTAAACCTCGACGTGGCGGGTGTGGACTTTGGCTTGTTCTTCCGCATGACATCGCAACAGGCGGGATATGGCGGAGAACTGAATGCTCCGCAGGTGAAGCCTCAGAACGACGAAAGCCTGCCGACAGCTCAGACCGAGGAAGCCGAGGCTGGGAAGAAACCTGCCAAGATGCCTTCCTGGGTAACACCGGGAAGCATGGAGGTGATGAACGGCTCACTCAGTCTGCGCGGTACCGAGGCTGCCATGTGGGGTGTGACACGGTTCAACATCAGTGGCATCGACCTCGTCGAGAGCGACCTCACGAATCCTGAGTTCTATTCCTGGGGTGAATTTGAAACTGGCCGAGGCGGCTGCTATGGCGAATGGTCAGACGGGAATATGACTTGGGCCACCTACCTCAACTTCGGCTCTGATCCCAACCGCGTCAGGATTCTCGGCAATTCTGTCACGGAGGACAACGACGACGTGCTTCAGGACGGCGGCTCAGTGAAGTTCAGCTGGGGCGCTCCCGAAGGCTATTTGAGCGACAACGATGGACTTACGGCAGCCACCATCACGCTGACCAATGCCAACCTCCAGGGCGACGGAGTGCCTGCCATCGAAGCCAACGACATCGACCTGCTCTTCGTCATGCTCAATGGTGAGAACAGCCTCGCCAGCAATGCCGGCGCCGTCGTCTCCATCGGTACGTCCAACGGCATCGACAAGACTTCAGCCACCGGCACGTTGCTCGTGGTGATGCCGGAAGACCCGTCAACGGTGCCCTCACTGCAAATTGATGGATACGGCAAGGGCACGTCAGGCCTCTATCTCTTCAACGGTTCGGCAGAGATGGACTATGTCGACATCGGAATCGAAGCATCGCTCTATGGCATTCTGGCCAGGATGTCGAGTGGTGGGAATGGTGACGTTCTCAATGCTCCACAGGTGAACAAACTCCCGCATGCTGACCGCCATGGCGGCCGAGCCTCACGCATGGCCAAGATGCCAGGATACATGGATGCTTGTGTGGTTGATGTGTATGGCGGAACGCTCGAACTGCGCGGCACCGAAGCGGCAATGTGGGGACTGCAGTACTTCTATACCAGTGGTATCACGCTCGTTGAGAGTGACCTCGAGAATCCGGAGTTTATTGGATGGATGTCTGATAGCAATGAGGGAGGAACCTTCTATGTGTGGGATGCTGAGAACGAGAGTCCTGTCTTTGCCCACTATCTTCGCTTCGGCATGGATTCCTCAGCCTTCACCGAAAAGGTGGCGGGCATCGACATGATCTTCCGCATCATCGACGAGGAGGAGAACCTCGTGCAAACAGGCCCCAGCCAGGGTGGTGAAGACTTCTCAACCGCCGTCAAGGGTGCTACAGATGTTGAGGTGGTCATTCCCGCAACGGTTGATCACGAAGGTCAGACCTACACCGTCACAGCGCTCGGCCCGAGCACCTTCGACGGTTGCAGCAGCATTCCTTCGGTGAAGGTCTATGCCGACGTTTCTTCCCTTGGCCAGTATGTCTTCTACGCCTGCTCCTCGCTGCGCTCAATCTATTTCTACAACACACCCACACCGCCGACAAGCGATGAGTTGACAAACGGAGACTTTAGCTACGTGTTCTATTCGGTTCGCAATTGTGTGCTCTACGTTCCTGCCGGCAGCAAGCAAGCCTACGAGGAAGATGAAAAGTGGGGCGCTGTCTTTGGCGAGAATAACGAATATGGCAACAGCATCGTCGAGATTGGCGACCAGCCGCAGCAACAGGGCGACGTCAACGGCGACGGCACAGTGACGGTTCAGGACGTCGACGACCTGGTCGGCATTGTCCTGGGCAAGAGCACGAAGTATGATGCCAACATTGCCGACGTGAACGGCGACGGCCAGGTGACCATTGCCGACGTGACGAAGCTGGTGAATATGATTCTTGGCAAGGAGTCGCAAACATCGACTGAATGACCACGTGACCAGCGAAAACTAAACAAAATGTTTTTAGTTATCAACTATAGTAGTTTTTTTGATTGGGGGCGTCCGTGAGGATACCCCTGATTTTTTTTGTAGTCCAGCAGGCCCTATAGCAGTCCTTCCCTCTCTTTTGTTGTGATTTTTCGAAATTTTGTTCTTCGTTACGGCCCATTCTTTCGAAAACGAGGATGATGGGGCAAAAATCCGCCCAAATTTCGTATTTTATAATCTGTTGGAAATCAAGATGTTACAAAATCGGCTGTTTTCTTGAAAAATAAGAGCAATGCTTTTACTCGATAAGAGCAATGCTTTAATTGAATAAAACGCATGCTCTTGATGGATAAAAGGCATGCTTTTAGCAACAGAAAATGGCCCGTTTCCCTCTTTTTTCGAAGGTTTTGGATGGAGAAAACAAAAAATCCAGACAAAAGCGGACTCGTTTTTGTCTGGATGGTATTTTGCGTGGAAAAGGAGTTTGTTGCGATTTTTCTAAAAATTTGGTTCTCGTTTCCTCTGCCTTCAAGCTATTTGAGGTTGTGCTGGGCGGCGATGTCGGCAGCGAGGCGGTTGAGGGTGGGGGCAGCATGGCGGAAGAACTGGCGATAGCCCTTGCAGAGGTAGTTGTGGCCGGGATGTCCGTAGCAGTCCTGGGCAAATCGGTTGCGTGGGCATTCGCCGTGGCATGCAAAGCACCACCGGCACTCGCGGCACTGCTGGGTGAGACCGTCGATTTTCTGGCGGGCAAACTGCTGGTGGCGTGGCGAATGGATGATGGCCGCGAGCGGCGCCTGGCGCAGATTGCCGAGGCGGTATTCGGGGAAAGCGAAGTGGTCGCAGGCGTAGATGGTGCCGTCGGCTTCTGCAATGGCCCCGTTGCTGCAGGAACGGCCCAGGGCGCAGAGTCCTGGCGGCAGGTGGAGCCAGTTGGCAAGGGTCGACTCGAAGTACTGCACGAACACATGCCCGATGTCGCGGGCAGCCCAGAGGTCGAACACCTCGCAGAGGAACGTTCCCCACTCTTCGGGCCTGACCGATTCGGGCGTGACGGCGGCGGTTCCTGCGGTTCGCTCAACAACGGGGGTGAACTGGAGGTATTGGCAGCCGATGGCGCGGAAGAAATCGTAGAAGAGGCGTGGATGGCTGACGTTGACGTGGTTGACCGTGGCGAGCACATTCCACTCCACGCCGTTGCGGATGAGGCAGTCGAGGCCCCTCATGACGGCGGCAAACGAGGGCTGGCCTGCTCGGTTGCGGCGGTAGGCATCGTGAAGGTGTTGCGGTCCGTCGATGGAGATGCCCACGAGGAATTGGTTCTCGGCCAGGAAGCGGGCCCACTGGTCGTCAAGCAATGTGCCGTTGGTCTGCAGGCTGTTGTGGATGATGCGGCCGTCGGCATACTGTCGTTGCCAGCGCAGCATCTGCTCGTAGTATTCGATGCCGCAGAGGAGCGGCTCGCCGCCGTGCCAGACAAAGGTGACCTCGGGTGCGGGCTGCGACTGGATGTAGTCGCGCACGAAGTCCTCGCCCAGCATGTTGCGGACCTTGGCTTTCGTTGAGGTCGGGGCGGTTGTCGGTCGCTCAGCCTGTCGGCGTGCCGCCTCGAGGTAGTAGCAATAGGTGCAGGCGAGGTTGCAGCGCGCACTGACGGGCTTGGCCATCAGGCTGAAGGGCAGGGCAAATGGTGCAATTGTATTCATGGGGGGCTAGTCGATGTAGAAAATCTCTCTAATGTGCATGTCAGGGTCTCAATGTCGTTTTGACGATTCGTTGGTTTGCCTTTGCAAAGATACAACATTTTTTCCACTGAATGCAAGAAAACCGCAAAATACTTCTACTCAACACCCCACCTGGGGCCATACATTACTTGATGACAATCTTCCTGCCTCCCTGAATATAGATGCCTCGAGCCTGCGTCCTGCCGACGCGCTGACCGTTGAGGTTGTAGACGACGTCGCCACTCTGCCGGCGCTGCGGCTGCGTGAGGGTTTCCACTCCAGCTGCGGTGTTGCCCATGAACTGTCCGACGAAGAAGATGGCCCCGGTGCTCTGTTCGCTGATGATGTAGAGGAACGGGCGCGTGGCGTGGAACGTGGCATGTGGCGGCATGCCGGTGGTCTCACTTCCGATGACGGTCACGGCAGCAGCCTCCGTGCCTTGCTCGTCGACCTTGATTCGTGCCACCTGCTTCATCAGTCCGATGTAGGTGTCGCGATTGCAGAAGTCGGGGAACTCGGCCTGCTGCCAGTCGAAGGCGCGCGGCATGCGCAGTTCGCACATCACCGGCTTCCGGGCCACGCTGGCCTCGGTCGCGAAGCGCGGACGCTTCAGGTCGGTCTGGTGCATTCGGCTTCGGAACTGCCAGTTCTTGCCGTCGAGCACGCCGAGCACGTCGCTGACGGTCTTTCCCTCGCGAGG
>ODAI014652535.1_pt1 | contig 10156 bp, 9 predicted proteins | sample 1539321 | NCBI WGS metagenome assembly ODAI01 (sample SAMN02144231, study PRJEB22623) | gut metagenome | biome: sheep rumen | host: Ovis aries | place: New Zealand | reverse complement strand
TTCATTTTGTACTTTTTATGATTTCGATCTTTTCAAGGAGCATTTGGCAGAAAAATCTGCCGAAAAAACGATTATTCAACATTCGCTTTCAATGGGCGGGTTGCTGAGCAGACACTATCTATATCCTTTGTTTTTTTTGCTTTTTCTAATTCGTATTTCAAGTGGTAATAATCATAATTATAGTGGTATTCCGAACTAAGATTCTCCAAAATACTCTTGTAAATATCTTCATATATAAGACATTTATATTTCCATCTATTCAATTCAAAAAAATCCAGATCATTCTTTGAACAAATAACTATATCATCGAGTAATACTGAATCTTCATCAAACTTATAGGCTTTTACTTCCTTCTTCAAAAGTGGTAGTATTTCATCCGCATTTACTGGATAAAACTCTTTAATAAATACACTCATATTCTCTTCAATCTCCAAACATTGGTTTATCACCTTACAATTGCTTCTCTCTCACCCCCCCACAAAAAAAACATATGCAGTGTAACCTGTTCTCTTCTTTGTCGAGCCGATGCCTAGACTCCCAAATACTATCATCTACACAAGCAAGTCCAACAAATCTTAAAAGCTCAAGGAAAAATGCTTTTTTTCGAATATATAATCTATAAATCAAGGTAAACTACGCTTAATCCAAAACACATCCACAACTTTTTTTGCATTATATTTCTCAAGGGTTTTTCTGACATCACATTCATTTTTTTGACTCAATCCAATAAATATCACGCTACTAGAAATGTCAAATGGACAATCTTTAAATCTCCAAACATTCTTTTCTTCCATAAAATCCTTGTATTCTTGATCATCAGAAATCAAATATCCATCTATCGCTTGCCCATTAGATTCAAGCATATGCATAATAATTTCTGCATATTTTCCACACCCCAGAATCAGCAGTCGACTACTACCCTCTATCAGATGCATTTGTTCATCCGTCAATATATATGTACCTCGAGCAATTTGCCCAATTCTCCTGATATCGGATTTATATTCCTTCAATGAATAGCCGGATTCCTTCTCCCAGTCTTCCAAATGTCTTTCATATTCATCCATTTCTATTGATGGATCCAGGAGCAATGGATCAAGGAAATATGAAAGGTACTTTGTCTCTACATATTCATGAAATCTGTAATTCGTTTCTCTGTCATAATTGTCGAGAAAAACTTGCATTCTATGGCTGATTTCCATAGCATAAAGCTTGTTCTGAGTGCATCTTGCGCTCCATGATTCTTTATGCTGATGTCTATACACAGACATCACCTCGTCAATATAGTATATTTTCCCTCTTGTTAATGAGTACAGTTGAATTGTATAGTCACCTACATGAGTTACCGTATTTTCTTTTCCAAGGAATAAATCCCTTGTTCTATATACTATCGACGCTGTTGATGGATTGCCGCCAGTTTGGAGTATCACTTCTTCAGATGTGAGATATCTGCTTTCTTTATATGGGTGAAAATCATGTTCCTTACCTGTAGTATAATTTATCCAATGTGATGCATGCACAACCATTGAACATTCCTGATTTTCTTCTAAAAAATCAACCTGTTTTTGTAGTTTATATGGATCGGTCCAATAATCATCTCCTTCACATAAAGCAATATACTTCCCCTTTATATGCAATTCTCTTAATCCATCCAAAAACTCAGCTGCGTTTGGTTCATTGTACATATTCTTCTCTGATATATACGCATCAAATATACCCGGATATTTCCCCACATACTCTTTAATTATTTTAGCCGAATCATCTGTAGAAGCATCATCATATACAAATACACGAAATTTGAAATTCGTTTTTTGATTCACAAATCCATTAAAAGCATCCCTAAGGTATTCCCCAAAATTATAACTTTGGCAATATACAGTTAATAGAATATCTTCATCTTGCATTATATGCTCCATCATTAAATAATTACTTTATCACGGTTTCGTTGAACTGGGCTCTTCCATAAATCTTTATCGTTCTTTTATACCAACAGCATCCAATTTCCATCTTGAAAATTTAACCGGATGGTAAAACAGCGCATCTTCGTCCCATTCGTCATATAGTTTCTTAAGACTATACTGACACCGGGTTTCAAATGCGTTAATTTCTTCGCTCCCCCAAAATGTTTTTCCTATATATCCAATCTCTTCCAAGTCCACAGTATTCTCTCTATCAACATTTAGTACAAATGATGTAGGAATGGCTATTTCAACAAATAGATTCATTGCAGAAAAAACACCACAAGTTCGTGAAATAGATAATAATTTTCTTCTCGAAATCATAAAAATGTCCGAATATCCTCTGGCCAATGGATAGGGTATTATTCTTGTTCCGCCATTTTGGGCAATAAATTCCTCTACCATTTCCTTGTCCGTATCTCCAAAAAAGCTGTCCCCGTATTCATCGGGATACTTTTCCGCAAAGAAAACTTCAAAAAGTTTTATTGCTTTTTCCTTGTCCGGTAAACTATTCTGCCACTGAGTAGATTTATGAAAAAACGGCCTTGAACTGTACCTGCTATGGCTCCAGCTAAATCCATTAAGTGAATTAAGAGGGCTGATACCGGGAAAAAACACATCTTTATTATTCATTTTTAGTATGCTTAAAACATTTTCCTGATTAATCTCAGGTGAAATAACCATATCATCAGAAACAAAAAAATAATAGTCAGCACCGGTACTAACCAATTGCTCGTAGGCTTGAATCAAAAAACCCTGAAACTGAAAAGAAGACTCATAAACCGGTATGACATCACCTTCGTTTCCGTCATAGAATGGCATCAAGATCTTAATGTTATCGAATCTATCCTTATAAATACTCTTTATTTTACTAATATTTGTATCCCAGCGATGATTAAAAATAACGACAAGACATACTTTATCCATAAAACCCTCTATTTCTATAAGCTACGACATACTTATAATTTACAAGCAATATATTAACCACAAATAGGATCTATTACTCTTATTCTCTTTTTCTCAATTCCCATATTCTGAAGTTGATCTACAACTTGTTCAACAACGTCAGCAAGCAATATCGCAATCAAAATTATGTCATATTCAATATCGGCAAGCTTTTCAGGTTTAATCACTCTTTCGCGTGAAGAGCTCTTGTCAACCCAAGCAACAACATCAATACCAGTGTTTTCTCTGATAAATCTTTCCAGGCTTACACCAAATTTGCCGGCACCATATATCGCAACTTTTGAGTTTTCAGTGATATTTCCATAGAACCTCAGATTACCGTTCTCGTAATAAAGTACTTCCTCCGGCTTCCAAAATAAGTGCATAAATGTGTCATAAAACTGATACTGTTTTTTTACCGCCGCCTTTTCTATGGTTGATTCTTCAAATCTTGTTTTCAAATATGCTAGCATCATTTTTATCGACGCATATTTTTGGGGATCCATTGCGCCCATAACAGAATCGCCCCTAATGCAGTAGTGATAATAACACTTGCCAGTAACATAAACGCACTGACTGTCCATAATGCACGGATACGCAACTATAATATCTTCTCCAATGGAAACTCCGTTTGGGGCATCCATCTGATGTTTATATAAAATATCTTTTCTGAATATCTTGTTTACAACATTAACTGCTATGTTCTTTCTAAAGAAAATATTTGTGTCTATTAAGGCAGACTTAATACTATTAAGTTCCTCGTTACGATATACTCCTTCATCAAAATGCTCATATTCATATACCACAGTATCCCCATAATCTCTGACGCAACCGGACGTAACGACATCCGCATTAAAAGCAGTCGCATATCCGAGCATTTCTTCAAACATATTAGATTCTATCCAGTCATCAGAATCTACAAACGAAATATATTCTCCTATAGCCACTTTCAAAGCGGTTTTCTTTGCAGATATTTCTCCGTGATTCTCAGTATGAATTACTTTTATTATCGAGTTTTTTGACGCAAGGTCATTAAGTATTTTTAAGCTGTCATCTGTAGATCCATCGTCAACACAAATAATCTCATCCGGACATTTAGTCTGGTTAATTGTGCTATTTAATGCTCTCTCTAAATACGGAGCCGAATTATAAACCGGCATTATAACAGTTAATGTTGCCCTCTCTTCACCCATCTACATTGACTCCTCACTTTAACCACTCTGATCTTTTTGCAATAAGCAGCGCTTTAAATATATCTATGTCTTCTACGGTTGTTAATTTTATATTTTTCTCAGAGCCTACAGAAAAATATACCTTTTCTCCCATCTCAATCATCAGTGTACAAGATGCAACTGAATTGGTTATTCCTTTTTCCAGTGCCCTTCTGTGAAGACTGCAAATATCTCCTATATGAAAAGCCTGTGGAGTCTGAGTTCTCTTTAAACCATCACGTGGATAACTGCCCGTAGATTCTTCGCCGTTATCAGTTGTCAGCATGGCCTCCGCGCAAGGAATAACAGTTATAGCGTTGCCATTTTTCATAGCAACCCTTATATTGTCCGATATTATATCAGCCGAGACCATCGGTCTGATTGCATCATGTATAAGAACCAGGTCCTCCGGAGCAAAATGTTTCTCTAATTCATACACGCCATTTCTTATAGAGGACTGTCCGTTCTCTCCTCCGCATATTACATATTCCAATTTTGTGATATTGAACTGCTTTGCATATGCCCACAGAACGTTTTCCCAGCCTTCGAGGCATACAACAGCTATCGAATCAATCTCCGGATGATTTTGAAAAGCCTCCAGCGTGTATACAATAACCGGTTTCTCATTCACCGTTAAAAACTGCTTAGGAATATCCTGTTTCATCCTTGCCCCTGAACCGCCTGCAATAATAAGAGCAACATTCGCCATGTGATCACCTCATAACCCTTTTAAACTCTATATGTAAACGATATCAACTATATCGTTTCCTAATATCTTCAATACTTATGTCAAGAAGTTCAAGTTTAGATGCCGGATGGATTTTTCTTTTATCTGCCGGCGGAAGCTTCATATAATCTCCATATAGCAAAGATAAATACCTGTCATATTGTTTAAATGCTTTAAATCTGAATCCTTCAAATTCCATATCAATAAACTCTTCAAAACATTCTGAAGGCATACCATATTTTGTTGCTTTACTTGGATATGGGTGTGTTAAATGGCTGACAAGTTCAGTTTTCCTTCTATTGCATTTAATGGCAAAATGATTTCTCGCCCTAAACACAGGATCTCTTGGAATCAAATACAGCAACCGATACCAAATACGAAGGAACGGATTCGGTGCCTGTTTCCTTCCAACATCCGAATAAAGAATCTTTCTTAAACAGTAATTATATCCGTAGTATAATCGTCTCAGTAGCATAGAATCAGGAACATTGTCTACAACAAAAAGATCTATGCAAACACCCTTCTTGTACCTCGTATGTTCCTGCCCAAATCTTACGAAATCCGTACCCTTGCGTCTTAATTTGGCGTATCCCCATCTGTATCCCGGATCAGTTCGATATTCCTGAAGAAAGAATCTTTCTGTATCAAGTTCTGTTTTGCAGCATCTGTAAAACTTGGCATACTCATGTCTTGTAAATATAACGTCCGCATCATCATCCCAGGGAATAAACCCTTTATGGCGTACGGCCCCAAGCAAAGTTCCGCCATCCAATGAATAGTTTATCCTATTCTTCCTGCAGATCCTGTCCACTTCAGCGATCATTTCCAATTCAGTTAGTTGAAGATTCCTAAGAACTTCATTAGAGAGTTGTATCGGTTCTTCCATTTAAGAATTTCTCCATTATCCCGGCCATCGTAATAGACTCTTCACGAGTTAGTTTAAATGCGGATTCCTGTCGTCCATTAATCTGCGTAAGAAAATCTGCAATCTCATATCTCAATCCATCTCCCAGGAATCTGTCAGCATATCTGTCTATCTCATATGCATTTTCATAGTGAACTTCAAAATACGTTGTTTTCCACCAAGGAGCTTCTGCCACAATATAGCCCTTAGTTCCTCCAATGAGAAGTCGGCCTTCCGATTTTACTCCAAGCCCGCAAGTCAGCGAAGCAATGCCTGATGGATACTTAAGCGAGATCCTTGTAAATATATCTAACCCATCATCATTCTTTATGCTGTCAAAACTTACATCCTCGTATTCTTTTCCAAATATCTTTACAGCAGGAAGTAGGCAATAGCTGCCAAGTTCCGTCATGCTGCCACCGTATTTAAGATCTGTAAGTTCCCTGTTTGTAGTTTTTTCCAGTTTTGTAAAGCAGGCGTCAACATACTTTATCTCACCAATTACATTGCTCTGCGCAACATTCAAAAGCTGGATGAACCCCGGACAGTAAGCTGTTTTTATTCCCTCAAAAAGGATCAAATGTTTATCTTTGGCAATTGCAAACAATTCTGTCGCCTGCTCTTTTGTAAACACCAGTGGTTTTTCACAAAGGACATGCTTGCCAGCATTAAGAGCTTTCTTAGTATACTCGTAATGAGTTTCGTGGGGAGAAGCGATATAAACTGCATCTACAACTTCCAAAAATGCATCAAGGTTTGAATACGCATCCAGTTCGTGTTTCTTTGCAAAAGCTTCCGCACTTTGCGGATTCGGGTTATAAACTGCCTGGGCTTCAATTCCGGAAACCAAAGTCTGCTCAGGCATAAATCTATTAGCAATCCTTCCGGTACCAATAACGCCAATACTCAAAATCTTGTAGTTCTTCTCGCGGAGCATAGTACTTGAGATATTCTTGGTTCTCTCCAGATAAACCACTTTGCAGTATTTATTGATATAGTCGAACTTTCCTTCCCAATCAGATCCAACCGTGAAAATATCAACTCCATATCGCTGAATATCTCGAATTTTCTGGCCAACCTCTTCCTCTATAACAATCTCATCTGCAAAGCCGGTTTTCTTCACATTTTCTATTCGTGTAGCAAGGGAATCCACTACATTTAGCTTTCCTCTTCGCTTATCGTAGCTTTCTGTTGTTACACCAACGATAAGGTAATCTCCCAACGCCTTTGCACGTTCGAGAAGTCTGTAGTGACCTTCGTGAAATAAATCAAATGTTCCATAGGTTATAACCTTTGTCATGCTTTCTTTTTCCACTCCACATAGCTAACCATGTCGCCAAAGTCTATCCATCCGACTTCTTCATTAATAGTAACAGCCCCCTTCTTTTCATAGGAGGAAAAAACACTATCCCAGTATATGTCCCTGCCTTCATCGAATGAAAACTTTTCATTTGAGTAATCAGCATTTTCTTTGGATTCTGTATTTGTGTTTTTGCGTGATTTATTGCCGTTAAATGATTGAATGTTTACTTTGCAGGTCCTCATGTTGAAAACCAGGAGATTCTTCTGATCCATGGAAACAAGTTTAAGAAGTCCACCTTCCACACTGGTATTTCTCGGTGTCCAAACATATTCTTCGCTTTCCAGATCAATAAAATCCAGTTTTAGCGTTTTTAAATCAATCCTTGCTATGTATGAATACCTCTCCGGCATCAAATAAAGGGTCTCTCCACTTATAATGGCATCGCCATATTTTGCGCAATCCTGCCATGGGGTCAGTTTTGTATTACGGACATTGACTTTTCTAAAAAGTTTTTTGGTTTTGTCAAAAAACATTAAATATTCTGCAGATCCCGGAAGAAATATTAATGATTCACCATACGGAATTATGCTCGTATACAGATTATTTCCCCGAACATCTTCATCCGAAAAAAAGTGTAGAAAGGAGCATGACTTATTTGCAAAATCAATCTCAAAAAGTCCATTGATATTTGCAGCACATCCGTATCCATTATCCCCATCTCTCCATACTGCAGTTGTAAATATTGGACTGACCTCTTTATTTAAAAGCATTGTTTCACCCCTGTTTTATTTCATGTCTTTGATCCGATAATCCTGAATGTATATCGGTTTTCCCGTCTGAGAAAACAGATCTGATACAAAACTGCTGTCTCCATAAAACATATCGCAGGATTCTATAGCTTTGTTTATTTCCGCGCTTTCGTCACAGGTTCCAAAACCTGATGCCTTGAACTCTTCTATCAGATCCTGGTATTCTTTTACCAGGTCCGGAATTACTCTGGAAAAAGGGAGTCCCCTTTCACAAAGTTCAATGAATTTTCCGGGAATCCAGTATAATTCAACCCTATCACTGTTGTCTTTAAAATAATTGATAACAGACTTGATCTTATCTATTACATATTCACTGTAGATAAGCATTTCCCGAACACCGGTATAGTATAGAACCTTGCACTTTTCATTTTTCGATCCGGTAAGGGGCTGTTTTTCGGGAACTTTGATCTTGTCAAAATCCTCTTTTTTATTCATCCGGTTTTTCCAGTCAGCCTTTTCAATTTCGTTCTTATATTCGCGAAACTGTTTGCCAAAATAGGGATACTCATGAAAAGCTCCGGATTTATTAAATGTCATATAGTCCTTTCCGTATTTTGTTGACAAAAAAGTGTACGTATCGGACGGTAAAGGTACTTTTATATTTTCAAAAGGAAGCCAGACTGTTTCGTCAAACAGATTCTTAGAAAACCATCCGGTTCCTGTTTTTTCAAAAGCATTATACCTGGCCACCTCATCTGCTTCATCTTCTGTTGTAAGTCTGCAGATCTGATCATAGAGCATAGCAAGCTGATTAGCTAAAGTCCTGTCCGCTGTAAACTCAAACCCGGTATCCTTTTGTATATTTGACATAGCCTCAGCAAGAATATCATTTATCTCTTTGGACTCGTCAAGCTTACCATTCTTCTGCAGTTCAAGGTTATATTCATTAAGATTTTCCATCGCAACTGTACGATGTAGAAGATCCAAAATAAATTCTTTTTGTTCTTTATTTCTGGGAACGTAATAAAACGGAAAGACATCCGTTCCGACAAGAAACGGACAATTATGATATCTGTCAAGATACTCTGCGCTAAAATCCATAGTTTTACCAGCAGTGATACGTGAAAAAGAATCTATATCCCACTGGGGATATGCATATGGATTAAGAAGATCATATCTATCATCAAGTTCATCCTTAAAATAGTACATAAACTTGATATAGTCCTCTCCTACAACCGCGATATCAACATCATCATCCCAGGGAATAAAGCCTTTATGTCTGACTGCGCCAAGGGCTGTACCGGCATAAGCAAACCAGCGGATATTATGCTTTTCGCATAATTCCCGGACATCTTCAAGAACCTGTATCTGCGCAGCCCAGTTTCGCTTCATGGGTTCGCCGACAGTAAAGCCACATCTTTCTTCTTTCTTGAAAAACTCCGGTGAAAACTGTAAATGCGCCATAAGTCTATTCCCTCTCGTGATAATTATTCACATGATCATTATTAAGAAAAAGGGAGAGTTGCCTCTCCCTTTTATCCGGTAGTTAGTAATGAAATCTAACATTAGCCAAGGAGCGAAAGAACGCCCTGATTTGACTGATTGCTCTGAGCCAGCATTGACTGACCTGCCTGCTGAAGGATGTTAGCATTTGAATACTTAACCATCTCAGATGCCATATCGGTATCACGGATCTGGCTCTCTGCAGCTGTGGTGTTCTCAACTACGTTGTTGAGGTTGTTTACAGTGTGCTCAAGACGGTTCTGAACTGCACCGACAGTAGCTCTCTGTCCGTTAAGGATAGTGATGGCAGTTTTGATTGTCTTCATAGCCTTCTGTGCTGTAGAGCCTGTCTTGCCGACAACTCCACTTCCCTTAAGACCACTGATCTTAAGCCCCTTTGCGGTAAGAGCTGAAATCTTGATGATGATAGTGTTGCTATTCGATCCCTCTGCGCCTACCTGAAGTCTAATACCTTTTGCAAGTGAGCCCTGAAGAAGCTTTCTTTCGTTGAAAGTAGTAGTAGTTGCTACTCTGTCAATCTCAGAAATAAGCTGATCAACTTCCATCTGGATGTAGCCGCGGTCCTCTGACTGAAGAGATCCGTTAGCTGCCTGAGTTGCAAGCTCGTTCATTCTCTGAAGCATGTCATGAACTTCGTTCATAGCACCTTCAGCGGTCTGTGCCATCGAAATACCATCCTGTGCGTTACGAACAGCCTGTGTAAGGCCACGTACCTGACGTCTCATCTTCTCGGAGATTGCAAGACCTGCTGCATCATCTGCTGCGCGGTTTACGCGATATCCTGAAGAGAGCTTCTCGGTTGACTTAGAGAGTGTGCTCTGAGTTAAGCCGAGCATTC
>ODAI014564356.1_pt1 | contig 10156 bp, 12 predicted proteins | sample 1539321 | NCBI WGS metagenome assembly ODAI01 (sample SAMN02144231, study PRJEB22623) | gut metagenome | biome: sheep rumen | host: Ovis aries | place: New Zealand | reverse complement strand
TGTCGTGTTTGGTCGCAGCGGTGGGCGTCACATCGTGTTCGGTTGCAGTGTAGGGGCGAGACCTTCGTCTCGCCCGCGCAGCAAGCGTGGTCTGGTGCAAGGGCATCCGACCACCCTAAAAGCGCGTTTGCAGGCAGCGGTACCTGCGCAGGAAAGGAGCCAGAGCTGATGACAGAGAGCTGCAATACAAGAAAATGCTGGGCAGAACTTGGCCAGGCGAGCGTGGAGTACTTGCTCGTCGCGTGCGTTTTCGTCGCCATGTGCTGTGCGCTCGGAGCACTTTGGCATGCCGCGTCTGAAGGACGCATGGCCCGTCTCGCCGAGCTGAACGCATCCCATGCAGTCGGTCAGTTGGGAGGAGCTTTGGATGTTCTGCTGTATTGACGAAAGAGGGCAGACGGTCGTCGAAGCGGCGGTAGCGCTTCCCGTGTTCTTGTGCATTCTCGGGTTGCTGTTGCAGCCAGCGGTGCTCGTTTTCAATCGCTGCGTGATGCAGGAGGCGGCATCGGAGACCTGTCGGGTGCTCGCCACGAACACCGCAAGCGAGCATTCGATGCGCGCGTTTGCCTTGCGCAGGCTGGCGGCAATACCGGATATAGCACTTTTCCACGAAGGCGGGGACTCGGGTTGGGAGCTCGTGTTTACGGGATCAGGTTCATCTGATGTGTCGGTGAAAATTCGGCATAAGGCGCGCCCGCTGCCGTTGTTCGGCGTACTCGCGGGTCTTGGCGGCCAGGGCGACGGCAAATCAGTCGTACAGGAATGCGAAGCTCGCAGCGCGATACGTCCCGACTGGGCAGCGGGCAGCCCTGATGCGTGGATAGGGGCATGGGAATGAGACGGGGACTTTGCTTCACGAGCGATGAGGGAGGTTTCACGGTCCCGGCTTCGGCGATTGCGTTGCTGCTCGTGTTTGCGCTCGTGTTCACGTGTCTGCATGCATATACCGTCGGGTCCCGCAGCGGGCAGATTCAATACGTGGCAGACGCAGCTGCGCTTGCGGCAGATCACGTGGTCGCCGACTTCGTGACCGCGGGGCAAGTGCTCGATGCGCTTCTTCTCTCCTTCTCGCTCGCCGGAATAACTGTCTACGCCGTGTCAGCGGTCGTGGCGTTTATTCCAGGGGGAGCCACAGCTGCGGAGGAAATCGCGCAGGTGGGCGGAAAGATACTCAAAGCACGGGACAAGTTCGCGGATTCCGCGACCGATGGGCTTGACAAAGTGCAGAAGGCCCTGCCAGTTCTCTGTGCGGTGCGAGCTGCGCAGTGCGTTCAGGCGAACGCGCAGGCAAGCGGTGTGCCCTATGCGGGAATCGCCCTCGCGTGTCCGCTCGAGGCACCCAGTGCAGACCTTGCCGACGACGAGGCCGTGGAGGAGATGGCTTCTGACATTGAGGACGAGGAAGGCGAGATTTCCAAGCAGAGCGAGAAGCAAAACCTCGCCCAGAAGAGAGCGGACGCGGCCAAGGAGCGTGCGTGGCGTGCGGATTGTGGTGCGACGGGGATGTGCATGCTCGAACGCGCCGGACATTTGGCCGGCCTTTCGGGCACGTCAAACCCGTACATATCCCAAGTCGAGCGATGGAGTTTTTCGTTGCCGCTCGCACGGGCCAAGGCCTACTACCGGGCGCGCTACTACGCGGAGCCCGGAACGGCATATCAGGGGTCAGCAGAGCTCGTAGCTGAGTCTGTCGCGCGAAAACGGTTTTATGCGTATGCGCTTTCGGAGGTGTCAAAAGGTTTCGTATCCGCTTCGGCGACAGGAGGCGAGGACCCTCATCTGGCCGCACTCGCACGCAACACCGAACAAATTAAGCAGACGTTTCTGTATACCGAGCAGATATATCCCTTGTCGAGCAGCGACGGGAAGCTGACGCTGCATTCGCATGCGGGCTGCCCGGGATATCAGCAGGGGGCTGCGGCAGGTCTCGGCTCGGCTCAGATGGTCGACGCGGGTTCTGCCATGCGTTGCGAGCATTGCAAGTTTTCGGCTTCGACGCTCGGCCGTGTCCCTCTGGCTTCGACTGCGATAAACAACGGCTTCGAATACTACTATCGCATCGTCGTCGAAGAGGCTGGGAAATACGCGGAGGCGACGCGCCAGATGGAGAGCGCGCAAAAGGCGCTCGAAGGCTCGCGAAAGAAAGTGTGCGAATCGCTGTCCGATGCTCTCAAGTCACTCGGCGGCAAGCGCTATGATCCGCAGCCTCCTGGTAGGTACGGGTGCGTCGCGGTCGTGATTGCACCTCAGCAGCGTTCCGCTTCGTTGCCCTTTGTCGACGGAGTGTCAGGCATGCCTCCGCGCATGGCTGTGTCTGCAGCGGCTCTCGCTCCCGACGAGGCAAGTGACGGTCATTCCGTTGTGAGCGATTTAGCAGTTGGTCTTTTGCCACAACCGGGGTTCGGACAGGGCATTCTAAAAGGAGTCTTCGGTGCGTGGAGCGCGCTTCTCGTTGCCTACACCGAAGGCCATGATGGCATTTCGAGCGCGTTTCGCACGATGCTTGGAGCGATTCCCCTCGTGGGCACGGAGCTTTCGGACTGGGCCGCATCGGGGTTCGAGAAGACGATGAAAGATGCCGGCCTCGAGCCGGCCAATCTCGACACGTATAAGCCGGTCGTTGTGAACACGTCGCAGGTGTTGGCCCGCAGCAGCGGAAAAGTGGCCTACGCTGTGCGCATCCTCAAACAAAGTGCAGATGTGGTCGGCGCGGCCCAGGTCGCCTGCATTAACGATGTGCTCTCCACGCTCGAAGACTGCCCCGATTTGAGCGACATTCTGGAGGAAAGAGGGCTCGTGGTTGCGACGATTCCGCTTTCCAAATTGGGAAACGGGCTCGAGGATGTCAAGCTCATCTTGCCCGCTCCGAACAACCTCATCCAGGCATACAGCCAAGCGGTCTCTCAGATGTCGAGCGCTGCGGGCGGATGAGCGGCTCTGGTGGTCCAGCATGTGCCAACTGAAATAATCGTATCCAAAGCGCCCGCGTTCGCTGATAGAGAGGAAAGGAGGGAGCGTGAGCTGTTCTAACTCATACGATTGCTGCGAGAGCGGCCAGATGGCAGTCGAGCTCGCGGTCGTTTTGCCTGTGGTTCTTGCCGTCATGGTCATCGCCCTGGATTGTCTCGTCTTCATGGGGGAGTGCGCTCGCTTCGACCATCTAGCGGCGCAGCAGGTGCTTGCAAAGGCAGTTTCGCCCGCTTCGGGAGCTTATGATGTCGGTGCGCGTTCATCGGCGGTGAAGAGCGAGCTTGCGGCCATGTTCAGTGACCATGGGATGCAGGTCGATGTGTCATATGCAGATGCGGGTGTTTCCCTATCGGATATGTGCGCCTTCACGTGCACCTTGCGTATGCCGCCATGGCCTTTTTCTTCTCCCGGCTCAACCGTGCTCGGCATAAGTATCCCTACGGCTCTTACCCATAGCTACACACTCGTCGTCGATCCTTACACGCCAGGTGCACTATGAGCGAGAGGCCCTGTCAATCTCGGACTGGGCAGCCTGTGTTCCGCATCCGACTTGCTTGCGGTTTTTGGCAACGTGCGCGTGGGCTCATCGGACGTTCGGCGAAATGGCTTGGCCCCAACGAGGTCTTGGCGTTCGTACCTTGCAACGCAGTGCACACCTTTTTCATGACGAACCGCATCGATGTTGCGTTCGTCGACCAGCATGGCGTTGTCCTCGCAGCGCACGAAGAAGTTCCGCCTTGCAGGTTCTTGCGATGCAGCGGTGCGGTGGGAGTGCTCGAGCGTTTCACACCGCGGATCGCCCGTGAGAAAAGTCGCTGGCTTGCTGTTGGCGACCACATCTCGATGCTCTACGAACCGTCTCGCAGCATGTGTTCGCAAGCTTTCCGCGAAGAGGAAATGAGCGCACATATTTACAACAATCAAACGAGAGGTGTGGAGTTACGGTGAAGACACGTTGTTATGCCATTTCAAATCTCGAATTAATCGGCAAAAGCGCATGAAAAACGCCTGTTCTTAGGTATACTAGCGTGACTGTTCGTAGCGCACGTCCAATGAGCGCGCTAGCTGATGCACAAATACAAGAGGAGGAGCAGACATGGAAGGCTACTGCATGAAGTGCAAGGCAAAGAGGGAGATTCAGGACCCCAAGCAGGTCACGACCAAGAACGGTCGTCCTATGACCAAGGGTACCTGCCCTGAGTGCGGCACCACGATCTGCAAGATCGGCAGCTCCAAGTAACCTGCTGTTTAATTGGGTAGTAAGATGCTGCGTCGGGAAACCGGCGCAGCATTTTTTTGTGTGCGGTTTTGAGCTACCATGCATGAATCATGTGCTGTGCGCAAAAAGTGATGGAGTGTCATCAACATGAATATCATCGTGGTTGGTTGCGGCAGAGTGGGAAGCCATCTCGCGACCCTGCTTTCCGAGGACGGCAACAACGTCTCGGTTGTCGATAGAGTTGGGGAAGCCTTCAAGAACCTCGGCCGCGACTTCAATGGCCGCATCGTGAAGGGCATCGGTTTCGATGAGGGCATTCTCACCGAGGCTGGCGTTGACGAGTGCGATGTCCTGGCTGCAGTCACCAGCAATGACAACACGAATCTGATGATCGCCGAGGTTGCACGTCGAATCTTCAGTGTGCCCCACGTCATCACACGTCTGTACGAGGCACGCCGAGAGAAAACGTACACGCAGCTCGGCATCGACTTCGCCTGCGGCACGACGCTTGTCGCGGAGGAGATCTTTTCGAAGATCCAGTCGGGTCACAGTCACCATATCGACAGCTTCGGGGATTTCGAGATCGCGCGCTTCGCGTTCAACCTCGACGACGAGGCGGGGATGATGGTGGAAGAACTCGAAGCGCAATATGATGCGCGCGTCGTCGCCGTGGAACATGACGACCAGGTCGTGTTTCCCAGCAAGCAAAGCATCATATATGACGGCTACGTCTCTATTGTTTGCGTTGCGCGCGAGGACTATACCGCGCTCTCGCGCTTCATTAGGAGCTGAGAATCATGCTTATCGTTATCAGCGGCGGCAGCACGACGACCGAATACCTCATCGGTATGATGCTCGAGCAGAATCACCGCATCGTCGTGATCGAAGAAGAGCACGAGTCGGTCGAGCGGCTGTCTGAGGTTCTGCCCCCGAGCATCCTCATCATCGAGGGCGATGGCACGGATCCGGCCGTGCAGCTCGACGCCGGCGTGGACAACGCCGACTTGTTCATCGCGCTCATGGGGCATGACGACACGAACCTCGTGGCCTGCGAAATCGCCATGACCGCGTTCAATGTCCCCCGCTGCATCGCGAGCGTCAACAGCCCGAAGAACACCCGCATATTCCGCGAGGTCGGCGTGGAAATCGTCTCGTCGACAGAGCTCATCGCGCGCATGGTCGAAGAAGAAGCCATCGTTGGCGACATGCGCATGATCTTCTCGCTGCGCGAAGGCGACATCATCATGGTAGAGACGCGTTTACCTGCCAAGATGCATCATGCGGAAGGTGTCCTCATGTCTGACATCCCGTTCTCGCGTGACATGCAGCTCATCGCCGTCATTCGCGATGAGGATTTTGTCATGCTCGACGACGATACGCGTCTGATGCCCGGTGAAAAGATCATTGCGGCTACAAAAGCCAGCGCCGAAGAAGAGTTCCGTGCTCTTATAAAGCGTCTGTAGCCATGGGGTCTGCCGGTGCTCGTCATCGAATTACGACGTGCGTGCTATATGATCCATCACGCGTGAAGCGCGAGCAGACAGGACAGCTCCAAGTGCACGACTTCGCTTGGGGACAGCTCGGATAAATCCACGTCGAGCAGGTTCTCGAGCCGCTCGATGCGATAGGCGAGCGTGTTGTGGTGCACGAACAGCAGCCGGGCGCATCGATGCACGTTGCGCCCGCTTGCGAGAAAGACGTACAGCTGCTCAACGAGCTCGCGCCCTTGCTCCACATCGCCCTTGTAGCCGTCGGTCACAAGCGAAAACACCGCAGGGTGGCAGATGGACTTTGGTGGAACATTGCTCGAGATGAGGTGCGCGATGTGGCTCTCGAAAATGTCACGATAGGCGATAACTCCCGTCAGGCCCGCGCGCTCGGCTTCGGCCAGGCAGATGAGCGCCTGCCGATAATAAACGACGATGTCGGCAAGCGAGTTGAACCATATGCTCGAGGCCGCGTTCATATTGAATGACGCAAGGGTGTTTTTGAACTTGCTGTGCTCGAGCGGGTCTTTTCCAGTTGTTGCATTAGCGTGTTCGAGGATGATGACAGCTCCATCGTGTACGAACAGAAGTGCGTCGGAGAAACATGCTCCGATGTTGCGTATGCGTGTTGTGTTCGAAATGCGGCTTTCGGTCCCCTGTGGAATCGGGCACACGGTGACGCGGTAGCGGCTCTCTATTTCCCAGACGCGCTTGCGCAAGTGAAAGCTCAGGATGGAGCGGTCGGCAGTATACCCGTCGAGCATCCTGGCTATGACGGGCACGAGCTCGTCAGCATCCTCGCCAGACTTACTCGCCATTGCGAAGAGCTGCTGCAGCCGCATGCGCACATGCTGGGCCAGGGCAATTTGCGCAGGTGTGAAGGGCGCGATCAGATCAACCTGCCCGATTGTGCCTCGCGCACGCCCCTCTGTCTTCACGAGCGCAGCGAGGTTCGTGTGTTGCGGGGCGCGTTCGGGCGTGAGTATGACGGGCAGAGGCTCAGCTTCGAGCTGCCGCGTGAGCTGGCGTTGCTCTTCTGCCGTGTAATAGTCCATAGGGCTCGCGCCGTCGGAAACGACGCGTCCCCAAATGGTCTCTTCGTATCCGCTGGGCAGTTCGCCGCTTTGCGCAACGAGCGCGCTGCCCGTGTCGAAGAATGCGATGGGATTGACAAGCGCCTTTGCAGCGATGTCCAAAACGGCATCGATGCCCCGAGACGCGAGTATCGCGCCTACGAGCTCGTCGTCCCATGCCGTGTAAGCGGCGAGGCACTGTGTCACGGCGTTAAATATGGACTCGGGTTTCTCTTTGCTGCTCGCGAACGCGAGGCTGATGCATGCATCGTGCCAAGGTTTTGCCGATGGCTTCTCCGCGCCCGCCACGATGACAAGGGCGTGTTTTGGGTAGGAACGCCTGCTGATTCGGGCATTTACCGCTTCGTCGACAACGTAGAGCATAGTGTCATCGAACGAATTCGGTGTTATTTCTCCGACGGCGAGCTGAGATCCGCAGAAACTCGAGTGCTCGACATCATCATGCATGACCTGCGCGTTTTCCAAAACTGATGGAATTTGCAAAGTGCTTGAGCCAGATAAGGACTCGATAATCACGCTCAGTGGGACATTCATCGTTTCTCGATTCGTGCAAATGACCGAAAAGATATGACCATTCTACCGTCTGTTGACCGTTTTCGCACCTGGTGCCGCGGCATACGATAGGCGCATGGTGAATAAGCGCTCACGCGTTCACGTTCAGACAAGGAGATGGTCATCATGGCAGAAGCATTCCGCGATCCGGCACTCGAAGGCGCAACGACCCTGTTCCAGGCGGCGCCGGGCATGGTGCAAGCGCGCACCTATCAGGGCGTTGAGAAAGAGGCGGCGGCGTACCGCACCAGCGCTTGGATTGGCGTGCCGCTGATGGGTACGAGCCCCGTCGTCGACGTGTTCGGCCCCCAGGTTTGTGAGTTCTTGCAGTCGATTTGCGTCAACAGGTTCGATAACCTCGGCATGGACGGCCTGCGTCATGCGGTCATCTGCAACGATAAGGGCCAACTGCTCACCGACGGCGTCATCATCCGCATCGGCGAGGACCGTTACCGCACGTATTGGATGAACCCGCCCATCGAGTATCTGGCGTCTGTGTCCGAACTCGACGTCCAGACCGAGGACATGGCCGGCCAGGAGTACTTCATTCAAGTACAGGGTGAGAAATCCCTCGAGATCTTGGAAGAGGCTTTCCAGGCAGACCTGCACGACATTAAGTTCGCCAAGCATCGTAAGCAGGACGTCGACGGCATGGCGGTCGAGGTCATCCGTCTCGGCATGAGCGGCAACCTCGCGTATGAGATTCACGGTCCCATGTCCGATTACGTCGCGGTGTACGACAAAGTTTGGGCGGCGGGCGAGAAGTTCGGCGCCCAGAAGCTCGGTTTGCTCACATACAACCTGTTCAACCACACCGAGGCTGGCTTCCCCAACATCAACATCCATTACCCCATGCCCTGGCTGGAAAGCGACGAGGGCTTGGCGAAGTGGTGCATGGACAACCCGATGAAGAGCTTCTACAACCTCGCCCGTGGCATGCGCGGCTCTATGGCCGACCAGCTCGAAGACCTCTTCGTTACGCCGTATGACATTGGTATTGGCTACTTGGTCAACTTCGACCACGAGTTCACTGGCAAGGAGGCGCTCGCCGAGATCGCCAAGAACCCCGCGCGCACCGCGACAACGCTTGAGTGGAATCCAGAAGATGTCGCGAAAGTCTTTGCCGCTCAGATTACACCTGGTGGCGAGCATGTCGACGATATCGCCACAGTGACGGACTGTGACGTCGAAGGCGGTTTCGCGACGGGCTTGATGTACTACCACTGCGACAAGGTTCTCGACAAGGACGGCAACGAGGTCGGCTACTCCGCGGGCCGCATCCGCTCTTTCAACTACAACTCGATGATTTCCATGGGCTTCATCAAGCCCGAATTGGCCGTCGAGGGCACCGAGCTCACGTTGGTCTGGGGCACCCCGGGCACCAAGCAGTTCAACGTTCGCGTGAAGGTTGCTCGTTACCCCTACAACCAGGATCTCGTTCGCAACGAGGATAGGGACGTGGAAGACATTCCACACAAGTTCTAAGCGTTAAAAACACGTATTGCCTCATGAGAGGGTGGTGAGCGGCTCGATTGCTCGCCACCTTCTCGTGTCCTGCATCGCGCGCGGGCGGCAGGACATACCCAGTGCTCAAACAGTCCTGCTCGCACGGAAGCGCCACTGGCGCTTCCGGCTCGTGCGGAACTGCGCCTGGCCATGTCCTGCCGCCCGCGCGCTACCGGTTGGCTGTCGCGCCTGAGTCGATGGTTGCCTGTAGGGGCGCGCTTCGCGCGCCCGCGGACAGGACGGCAGTTGCAGCCCGGTGTTCAAGCAGCCCTGCTCGCACGGAAGTGTCACTGGCGCTTCTGGCTCGTGCGGAACTGCGTCTGGCCATGTCCTGCCGCCCCGCACCTTACCGGTTGGCTGTTGTGCCTGAGTCGATGGTTGCCTGTAGGGGCGCGCTCCGCGCGACCGCAGGTCGGATAGCGGTTGCAACTAGAAGCGCAGAGGAATGTGTCGCTGCACAGAATGCAGCGAACTCGCACGCTACTGCACCCCCCAAACAAATGAATGGAAGATTTCATTGAAAGCGCTAGGACAGAAGTTTCTGCCAGTGCGTATAACACACAGAAGCTAAGGAACTATCGCGAGAGAAAGGGGGAGGTGAGCATGGACGATCGGGAGTTCGAGTGTAAGTTGAGGCGGCTATTCAAACTGGACTTCTCGGTTGGTCGTGAGGCGTTTCGTGACGGGCTGCTGGCACGTTGTCTCGAAGTGCTCAGCCTCCGAAGCAACAAGGGGACTTCTTGCGATGTTCGCGATATAAACGATGCGGATCTGGATATGCTGGCTGCGGCAGGGGATATCGCGATTCTGGAGAATAAGCCCTTCCCTGACGAAGACGAGCCTTTATCGCCCTGACAGTTTTACCCCGCTCGGTTCATGCGCGTCTGTTCGACGCAAATCAGCCCACATTTGAAGAAATGCCTTCTGACCTGCAAAGGGACGGTACTGTTGCGCTCGTTCACCTATAATCTCGCATGACAAATATCGTTTCTGAAAGAGTTTGTCGCATGTGAGATGCGCGAGTTGCGCGAAGAAGGGCTGAACCTATGGCTGATGCTTCGAAAAGCATATTCAACAAGAAGGCGACTGACAAACTGCGCAGCCCCGATGACTTGGATAAATATATCCAGGTGACCAACCCCAGCGTCTGGGTCGCGCTTGTCGCGTGCATCGCTTTGCTGGCGGGTCTTTTGGCGTGGGGTGTGTTTGGGTCGGTGACTACGAGCGTTTCGGCAACGGGCGTTTGCGTGAACGGCCAGGCAATGTGCTTTCTGCAAGCTGACGATGTGGCCAAAGTACACGTTGGCGATATTGCGAACATGAACGGC
>ODAI013520867.1_pt1 | contig 10156 bp, 12 predicted proteins | sample 1539321 | NCBI WGS metagenome assembly ODAI01 (sample SAMN02144231, study PRJEB22623) | gut metagenome | biome: sheep rumen | host: Ovis aries | place: New Zealand | reverse complement strand
TATTTGATGTCTGATCAATTGATTACATATAAAAGGGATTAAATTTTGTTAAATCTCTTTTTTTTTATTCCTTGATGTAATATAATATTTATTGTACAAGAGGTGGTAATATGAAGAAGATATTTTATTTATTATTTTTAAGTATGATATTAGTTTTTACTGGTTGTAGCAAGGGTAATTTATCTGGATATCATGAAATTAGTTATAAGGAATATGCTAAAATGATTGAGAATAAGGAGTCATTTCCATTGGTTATTGGTTCATCTACATGTAGTGCTTGTTCTTTATTTAAGCCAACTATGGAAAGCTTTATTAAGAAATATCAAGTTGATGTTAGGTATATTGATCTTTCAAAGTTAAGTGAGGAAGAGAAGAATAAATTGGGATCTGATTTGAATTTTCAAAGTACTCCAACAACTATATTTTTTGAGGATGGTAAACAAACTTCTGTGTATTACAGAATTGTTGGTAGTGAAAGTTTAAGTGGTGTTGTTAAAGCGTATAAGAAAATGGGATATATAAAGGGGTGATTAGATGAGTAATTATTCAATTATAAGTAATATTTGTGAGGATTTGACTTCTAAGGAGTATGTTACGAATCCAGCTATTGCTAGGGAAGAAGAGATTAAAAGACTAATGATAGTTTTACTCGCTCCTGAAAAGTCTGCTTTACTTGTTGGTAAGCCTGGTATTGGTAAAACTGCAATTGTTGAAGGTTTAGCTTATTTAATTCAGCAGGATTTAGTTCCTGATTCTCTTAAAGGTTATAAGGTTTTTAAGGTTAATTCTTCATCTTTAATGAATAAGATTTCAATAGATGGAAATGAAATGCTTTCTATTAATTTACTTGTTGATGAGTTAAAAAACATGAATAAAGTAATATTATTTATTGATGAGGTTCATACTTTGGTTAGTGCTAATTCGGATAGCCCTGTTGATATTGCTAATATATTAAAACCAAGTTTAGATAGAGGTGATATTAAGGCAATAGGTGCTACTACTACTATTGAGTATGAGACTTATGTTGTAAGAGATAGGGCTTTTTTACGTAGGTTTGATAAGATTGATGTTAATGAGCCTGATGAGGCAACTACTGTTGAAATTTTGTTTAAATCTTTACCTAGATATGAGCATCAAACTGGTATTCATTTTAAGTATAATGATTATATTGTTAATATGTTGTTGGAGTCTATCGTTTCAGCAACAAGTGAATATAAGAGAATTTATGGGTTGTCTGCCATGTATCCTGATGTTTCATTTTCTGTTTTATCTCAAGCCTTTTCTATGGCTTTAGTTGATAATAGAAATGAGGTTACTATTATGGACGTTTATAATGCGATTAAGATAAGTAAGAGAATTTATCCTGATAGTATTGTTAAGGAACTTTCTGCATTTCGTGAAAAGTTTTCTAAGTTATGTGTCGAGGAAGGAATTGAGTTACCTGTTGTAACTATTAATGATATAGATACTAATGATGAGATAAGGTGATATTGTGAAATTAAAAAATTATATTTTGTTGTCAGTTTTTTATGTTTTTACTATTCTTCTTGTTGTTTATTGTTGTGTTATTTATAAAAATTCTAGTAAAAATGTAAGTGATTCAAATATTTCTTATTATGTTGTTGATGTAACTGGAAAAAGTTATAATGAATTATTTAATAATATAAGTAATTATAATACTGAAAATAGTCATTTTATTATTTATGTTTCGTCATATAAAAATGATAATGTTATTTCATTTGAAAATATTTTTAAAAAGGTTATTAGTGATAAAAATTTAAAGGGCAAAATATTATATGTTAATGCTGATAATTTGAAAAGTTTTGATTATTTAAATAGATTTTTGAATGATTTTGGTTTTTCTGATAAAATTAATTCTTCTTCTTTACCTATTTTTATTGTTATAGATAATAATAAGGTTATTGATATAGAAAGTGTTATTGATTTTGATGAAGGTAATATAGAAAGTATAGTGAGTAAAATTTATGATTAATGTTGTTTTATTTGAACCTGAAATTCCCCAAAATACTGGTAATATTATGCGTACTTGTGCTGGTACTGGTGTTCATCTTCATTTGATTGAACCTTTGGGGTTTAAGTTGGATGAAAAAAGTATAAAAAGATGTGGGGTTAATTATATTGAACATTGTGAATATGATGTTTATAAAAATTTTGATGATTTTAAAAGTAAAAATGTTGGTAAGTATTATTATTTTACAAGGTATGGTAAAAAACCTCATACAAGTTTTGATTTTAGTAATGTTGACGAGAATATTTATTTAATATTTGGTAAGGAAAGTACTGGTATTCCTAAAGAAATTTTGAAAAATGATTTGGATAATTGTATGAGGATTCCTATGAATAGTAATATTAGAGCTTTGAATTTGTCTAATAGTGTAGCAATTGGTATATATGAGGTTTTAAGACAACAGAATTACAGAAATTTATTGTTTACTGAACCTTTTAAAGGTGAGGATTATCTCGAAAAAGATTAATCCTTTTTTTCTTGATTAAATATTGCTTTTGTGGTAATATTAATTTATAAGGATAAAAAGTGGGGAGGCGTGAGATGAATTTTATTATTAATCATAGTGGCTTCTTTTTAGGCATTGGCGTTACTTTGCTACTTGCTTTGATTGGCTATTATGCAGAAAAAAAAGATTCTTCAAAAAATAAAAATAATGATAATTCATCTAAGTCAACTACTTTAGGTGAGTTACCTAGTGATAATGTAAATATGGATAATGCTAGTAATAATGAAATTGATGATGGTTCACCAAGTGGTGGAAAGTTTATTAATTTTGTTAATACTGATCAAGATAGTGTATTTAATTTAGATAATTCTTTAAAACCTGTTCAAAATGAAATACCAGAAATGAATGTAACTTCTAATGGTGATCAAAGTAATGTACCAGATATAAATGGCTTTGCTAATACTGTTCAAAACGGTATACCAGAAGTGAGTGTAACTTCTAATGATGTTCAAAATAATGTGCCAGATATAAATGTTGGAATTAATAATGATGTTTCTATAGAAAATAATAATGTTGTTGAAAACAACAATGTATCTGATTTATCTAATAATAATATTTCAGATACAACTAATTATGTACAATCAAATAATGGATTTAATCAGGTTGATGAAGTAAATAATGTTAATCTTTCTAGTGACAATATTTCAAATGAAAATCAAAATTCTGTTAAGCAAAGTAGTCCTATATCATTTGGTGCAAATGATTTTGAAAATATTAATATGAGTCTTGAGGATTTAGAGAAAAAGAATTACAATAAAATTATTAATAATAATGCTTTGGATGATTCTGATAATTATTACTATAGTGAATTAGATACTCCTAATGTGGATAATAATAATTCTGTAGTTTCATCTGATTTAAATAATGTGGTTAGTAATGAATCAGCTAATGTTATTGATGCAAATATTGGAATTAATAACGATATTTCTATAGAGAATAGTAATGTTCCTATAGGAAATAATATTGTTGAAAATAATAATGTAGATAGTTCAAATTATGAGAATGTTAATAATGATGCAGTAGTAGATAATTCAGGTTCTATTGATAATTATACTGAAGATGTTGGTCATGAGTTTGATAATGAGGTTCAATCTGATGATGGAGCAGATGGATTACAAAATGTTTCAGATACTCTTGATTCTGTTCCTGAAATATTTAGTGGAGACAATAATGAAGCTGTTCAAAATAATACTACAATTGAGGAGCAAATAACTACTGATAGTTCTGTTATTGATCCTTTAAATAATTCATCTGATGATGATATATGGAAATTTTAAAATTAGGTTTTCCTAATTTTTTTCTTTGCAAAAATGATATATGTTATATGTGTTTTAAAAAATGTGGGTTTATAAAAATATATTTTTATGGTATAATTTTATTATTCAAGGTATGGAGGTATATATATGACAGTTGATGGTATTATAGGATTAGTAAAAAAACTTGTTGACGTAATGTTAGTATGGATGATTTTTTATTATATCCTTAAGAATTTAAGAAAAAATGTTAAAATGGTTTTATTATTTAAAGGGATATTAGTAATTGTAGTTTTGAAAATTATAAGTGATATATTTGAATTATCTACAATTGGATATTTATTAAATTATGTAATAATGTGGGGTCCACTTGCTTTAATTATTATTTTTCAACCTGAAATACGTAACGTTTTAGAGCAATTAGGTCGTAGTCAATTATTAGGTAGGCATAAGATTTTAACTGTAGATGAACGTGAAAAATTAGTTTATGAAATTGTTCAAGCTGCAGAGTATTTGCGTAAGAATAGAATTGGTGCTTTGATAGTTTTAGAGAGAGATAATAGTTTGAATGATTATATTAATAAGTCTAAAAAGATTTATGCTGATATATCTAGTGAATTATTAATATCAATATTTTTCCCTAATAATCCTTTGCATGATGGTGGTGTCATTATTCAAGGTGATAAAATTACAAGTGCAGGGGCTGTTTTTCCAACAAGTGATAATGTTAGAATAAGTAAAAGGTTGGGTACTAGGCATAGAGCAGCATTAGGTATTTCTGAAGAAATGGATTCTATTTCATTGGTTGTATCTGAAGAGACTGGTCGTTTATCAATCGCTATTGGTGGGGAACTATTTTATAATTTAAGTCTTGATGAGGTTAAGTTAAAATTATTAGATGAATTAAGACCTAAGAAAATGATTTTAGATGAGGAGGAGTTGTCTGATGAAACAGAATCCAATTAGTAAGTTTTTAAAATCTGTTTTTTCTATTATTGATAAATTAATTGTCGTTCCTATAACAAAATTAATTTTGAGTATTACTAGAAAATTTGATGGTAGTGGAAAAGGTTTTGAAAAGTTTTTATCTAAATCTAATAATTTGTTATTCATATCTTTAGCTCTTGCTGTTATAACTTTTATTGTTATTGATCAAAAAATCATTTATTATTCTGAAAGTAGTGCTGAGGTTTTAACTAATCAACCTGTTAAAGCAATTTATAATGAGGAAGCATATGTTATTGAAGGTTTACCTGAAACTGTTGATATTACTTTAATTGGTAATAAAGCAAATTTATATATTGCTAAACAATCTAGAACAAATGATGTTACTGTTGATTTGACTGAGTTAAAGGCTGGTACTCATAAGGTTGAGTTTAAATATAATCAGGGTGTTACTTCTGTTGATTATAAGGTTAATCCTTCTTATGCTACTGTTATTATTTATAATAAGGTTTCATTAGCTACTACAATGAGTATTGATGTTCTTAATAAGGATAAATTAAATTCTAAACTTATTATTGATAATATAGGTGTTGATGATGATTCTGTTGTAATTAAAGGCGCTGAAAAGCAAATTAAAAAGGTTGCAGCTGTTAAGGCACTTGTTGATGTTAATAATTTATCTAGTCAGGATATAGGTAAAAATGTTTTAAAAGATGTACCTTTGAAGGCATATGATGAGAATGGTAATGTTATTGATGTTGAGTTAGTTCCATCAAAGGTTGATGTAAATGTAACCATTTCATCTCCTTCTAAAGAGTTACCAATTAAGATTATTCCTGTTGGTAATGTTGCGTTTGGTAAAGCTATAAGTAGTATTAAAACTAGTGAATCAAAGGTTACAGTTTATGGATTGTCTGATAGCTTAGAGGGTCTTAATTATATACCTGTTGAAGTTGATGTTAATAATTTATCTGAAAATACTCAATATAAGTTAGAGATTCCAAAACCTGTTGGAATAAAATCGATGAATGTTAATAATATAACTGTTGATATTAGTCTTGATAGTGTTTCTGATAAGGATATTAGTAATGTCGCTATTGAAACTAAAAATTTAGCTAGTGATTTGAAAGCATCTGCTGTAAGTTCTGCTGATAGTTCTATTGATGTAAATATTAAAGGTGTTTCAAGTGTTATTAATAATGTAACTGCTGATAATATTACGGCTTATGTTGACTTATCTGGTTATGGTGAGGGTGAACATGAGGTAGACGTTACTGTTGAAGGTAGTGATGTAAGAGTTCAATATATAGCTAAGACTAAAAAAGTAAAAATTAGGATTACTAAAAAATAAATAAGAAAAATCTACACATAATATTTGTGTAGATTTTTATTTTGTTTCTATATGACTAAGTAGTATTCCAATGTTTACTATTCCACATATTCCTACTAATGTATATACTATTCTTGATAATAATGATCCGACACCAAATATAGTATCTACAAGGTTAAAGTCTAGTAATCCAATTAATCCCCAGTTTATTGCACCAATGATTGTAATTACTAAACATGTTTTTTGTAATGTTTCCATTTTTTTCACCCTTTCTTACTTACTAATATTTTAGGCAAAAAAAGTTTTTTTATTCATCATATTTAGTTTTTTTATAAATATAATTTAATGAAAGTGTTTGAGGTGATTAAATGAAGTTTATAAAAAGGATTTTTTATTTGTGTATTTGTTTAGTTTTTTTTACAGGTTGTGGCAAAGAGAATGGTTCAGATGTTTTAAAAGGTTTATCTAAAAAAATTGATGGTTTAAATTCATATCATTTATCTGGTGTCTTGGAAATTATAAATAATGAGAATACTTATGTTTATGATGTTGATGTTTCTTATTTAAAGGATAACAATTTTAGAGTAAGTTTAAAAAATCAAACTAATAATCATGAACAGATAATTCTTAGAAATTCAGATGGTGTTTTTGTTCTAACTCCTAGTCTGAATAAAAGTTTTAAATTTCAAAGTGAATGGCCATATAATAATTCTCAAAGTTATTTATTACACAGCATTTTAAATGATATTAAGAATGACACTGATATGATTTTTGAGGATGATGAAGATGGTTATATTATAACTGTTAAGGCAAATTATTCTAATAATAAAGATTTGATAAAGGAAAAAATATATATTGATAAGGATAAGAATATTAAAAGTGTTGAGGTGATTGATTCTGAAGATAATGTTAAAATGAAAATGAGTATTAATAACATTGATTATAACGCTAATTATGATAGTGACTATTTTAAGTTGGATAATAATATGACTGTGTTTTCAGAGGCTATAGATTCAAAGAATCAAATAGATAGTATTTTATATCCAATGTATATTCCTCAGAATACATATTTATCTGGACAAAATAAAGTTTCTCTTGATGATGGAGAACGTATTATAATGACTTTTTCAGGTGATTATCCATTTATGTTTATTCAAGAAACAATAAATAGTAATGATAGTTCGATATTATCTGTTACAGGTGATCCTCTTCAATTAATTGATACGGTTGGTGTAATTGACGATTCTTCTATTACTTGGGTTAATGATGGAGTTTCTTACTATTTGGTTTCTAATTCTCTTGAAAAAGATCAATTAGTCGAGATCGCTAATTCAATGTCTGTTGCATCGATTGTCAAATAATTTAAAAAATGAAAAATAGGTTTAAATTTATATCTATTTTCTTTTTTTTGTGTTATAATTACTTTGGTGATAAAATGAAAAAGGCAAAATTAAGTAGTCAAAAAAAGACAAAAACAATGATTTCTACCGATAATGAAATGTCAAAGTTAATCATATTAATATTAGTTGTTGCTTTGGTATTTGCACTTTTCTATGTTATTACTTTGTTTGTGACTAAAAAGGATAGTAGTTCTACTACTAACGAAGGGGAAGACGAAACACAAGTAAGTATTCAATACGAAAAAATACTTGCAAGTAATATTTTTTCACAAAAAAATAGTGAATATTATGTTTTAGCATATTTTGGTGATGATAATTATTTAGATTTATATAAGAGTTATTTATCATATTATAAAGCAAGTGTTGAAGGAGCTGTTCCTTATTATCTTGTAGATATGGATGATGTTTTTAACAAATCTTTCATTGCTGAAAAATCAAATTTGAATGTTTCTAATATAAAAGAATTAAAATTTAGTCAAACTGCTTTATTAAGAATAAGAGATAATAAGATTATTTCAACTTATGAAGGTAACGAACAAATAGCTGGCAAGTTAGGTAGAATGACAAAATAATTACTTTGTAATTATTTTTTTCTGATTATAAATGGTATTTATATAAAAAGAAAAGGGGAATGTTATGAGTGATAATAGTTCTAATGAATTGAATGTTAAACAGTTTAAATTATCTGAAGTAATTATTTTAATTGTTGTTACTTTAATTATAGGGTTGATTTTAGGATTATCTATTTTTAAAGTTTTGTATTCTAAAGATAATGGTAGTGTACTTGTTTCTAAGGATGAATATTTATCTAAATTTATTGAAAATTACAATTATATTGTAGATAACTATTATGGTGATTTGGACAAGAATAAATTAATTGATAGCGCTATTTCTGGAATGTTGGATTCTATTGGAGATCCTTATACAACTTATATTGATGAGGATGCTTCTAATAATTTTAATACAACTTTGGAAGGAAGTTTTCAAGGAATTGGTGTCGAGGTTGTTAATGATTCTGATAATAATATAATTGTTTATAGGGTGCTTGAGGATTCTCCTGCTTCACGAGCTGGTATTCAAAGTATGGATATTTTAAAGTCTTTGGATGGTGAATCTTTATCAAACCTTGCTACTTCTGAGTTTGTTTCTAAAATAAGAAATAGTAATGCGTCTTCTTTTGATTTGGTGTTGTTAAGAAATAATGAAGAAGTCAGTGTTAAAGTTAATAGGGAATTGGTAACTATAAAATCTGTTCAAAGTGAAGTATTTGAACGTGATAATAAGAAAATTGGTTATATATATATGTCTATATTTGCTAATAATACTTATTCACAATTTAAAAGTGAGCTTCAGAGTTTAGAAGAAAAAGGTATTGATTCTTTAATAATTGATGTACGTAGTAATACTGGTGGACATTTGACTGCTGTTGAAAATATATTGAGTTTATTTTTAGATTCTAGTCATGTTATATATCAAACTGAGGATAAAAATGGTGTTGTAAAAACATATTCTCGTGGTAATGTTACAAAAAGTTATCCTATTGTAATTTTGACTAATGAAGCTAGTGCATCTGCTTCTGAAATTTTAGCTGCAGCTATGAGTGAGGAGTATGGCGCTAAACTTGTTGGAAAGCATACATATGGAAAGGGAACTGTTCAGGAATTGAAGACATTACCTGATGGTGAGCAGTATAAGTTTACTACAAAAAAATGGTTGACTCCTAACGGAACATGGATTAATGATGTTGGCGTTCCTGTTGATATAGAGGTTGATTTTAATAAGGATTATTATGATAATCCTATTCATGATAATGATAAACAGTTACAGGCTGCTATTGAAGCTTTATTATAATTAATAAGGCTTTTTTTTTATTATCTCTTTTAATTTGTTGAAAAAAATATTATAATGTAACAAGAGGCGATTTAATGAATAAGATATGTATAGGAGATATGCTGCAAATTCAGTGTTATAAGCATAATGGTAAAATTCATCGTGCGTGGGATGAAGCAGTTGTTTTAGATTTTAAAAAAGATTATATAGTATTTGGTAATAATAAGACGCAGGTTACTGAGGCGGAAGGAAATGTGTGGAAAACAAAAGAGCCTGCTATAATGTATTTTTTTAAGGATAAATGGTTTAATGTTATTGCACAGTTAAAAAAAGATGGTATATATTATTATTGTAATATTGCATCACCGTTTATAATTGAAGAAGGTACAATTAAATATATAGATTATGATTTGGATTTAAGAATTTTTCCAAGTGGTGATTATAAAGTATTAGATAAGGGTGAATACAAATATCATAAGAGAATAATGAATTACTCTGATGAATTAGATATAGTTATTAATAATGCTATGAAGGATTTGATTGAACTTTATAATAATGATTATATAGTTTTTGATAAAAAGATGAATTATCAATATTATGATGAATATAATAGTGTTAAGTCGAATAATTAAGTTGATATAACACTTTTTTTATGGTTTTTTGTATAGTTTTTTATATAGATTTTTAAATTTTTAAAATATTTTTAAAAAAATTAAAAAAACTACTTGACTTAGTACTTTTAAAGTGTTAAACTATTGGTGCTTTCGAAAAAAAAGCGGAAATGATCTTTGAAAACTGAGCAAAATGTCAATTCAATAGTTAGGACAAAACAATTCAAACTAAAAAAATAAATTTTAATTTTTT
>ODAI013171813.1_pt1 | contig 10156 bp, 7 predicted proteins | sample 1539321 | NCBI WGS metagenome assembly ODAI01 (sample SAMN02144231, study PRJEB22623) | gut metagenome | biome: sheep rumen | host: Ovis aries | place: New Zealand | reverse complement strand
GTGGAGAAAGGCCGGCTCTATTTCTACGATACTGTCCGCCCGGATCCGCAGGACCCATCTGCGTGGAGGCTTGACCCTGTGCTGAACGCTTCCGGAAAGCCAGACTCGGTGAGCCTTGACGACATCAAGATCACGCACGGCACAAAGCTCTTCATCTTCTGTGCGGAGCGGTCCGGCGGGAGGGGGTTTGATCACAGCATCAGTCTTGACGGGAAGAAGCGCAACCTCTCCGGGATCGCCCTGAAGCGTTTCGCCAACATCCTGCCAGGCGTCTACCGTGGCAGCACCCCAAGGGAGATCATTACTGCCGGGGCGAACCTTGTAAACGCCGGTTACATCGGGCACGCTCCCGATACGGCATGGGGGTGCCTTGATGAGCGTCTTCGGGCTGGGAACAGCATCTGCAGGAAGGATCCGTTCCCGGATGACGACCGCTCTCCTTATAAGATCGAACAGGATGTGAAGATTGCCCAGGTGTTGGGGCGCTTCCGCAACGACCCGCCGCTCGGGCAGACCGTGATCCGCATCGACGAGCAGATCGTATCCCGGGACCGGCTTTTGATACGGGATCAGTTCATGAGCGTTTCCTCTGACCGGGAACCCATTCCCTGCATGCTTGGTTTTGAGCTTTCCTGCGTGCTGGATGCGGCGGAAGAGTGGCACAGTACAGGCGATCAATGTGATTCTGCGTTTGAGCGGTGGAACAGGAAAGCCGAAGAGGCTGTTAAGGGTGACATGAAAAAGCTCGGGCTTGCCAAAAAGGAAAAGAACCGCCGTGACCTTCCCGCACTCTTCAGACGTCATGAAGCCCGCAAGATTGCCTGTCGTACCGGCGGGCAGATGTCGTACATCGACCTTGACGGGTGCTACCCTCTTGCGTCCGAGTGGCTGAACGGACTGGAGCAGCGTTCCGTTTATGATACCCCGCGTTTTGCTGTGCGGAGCCGGGATCTTGCGGCCGCTTTCTGGGAGATGTATTTCATGTCGAATGAGCCGGTGTTGCCCGGCGCCCGGTCTGCTTCACTGTTTGTCGAGAACCTTTACGAGCCGCTCGCCTTTTACCGGGATCTCCTTCCGGCGGAAGAAGTGTCCCGCATTGAGGCGGCTTTTGCGCCGGTCCTTTCCGAGACTTTCCGGCAACGTGCAGAAAAAGAGCCTTTTGTTCCGTATGCCTATTCGGGACAATGCGTGTCCTATTTTGCGGGGGAATGCGGGGAAACGTTCACGAAGGCCCTTCTTCGGATGGTCCTTGCGGCGCATAAGGATGAAGCGCATATGCTTGCTGTGATGGAACTCCCGGAACTGGTCGGCACAGACATGGCGGGGCGCTATGAGGATGCGGACATCTTCCTGCACCAAAGGGTCGCTGTGGACGCCAAAGCCCATGTGGGCGATATCCTTCTGGCGGAGGATGCCGCCGGGGACGAGGGTTACAGGGCCATGGCCAATAAGTTCTCCCGCATGCCGGACGGGCGGAACTACCTGCTCTTTATCGATACGCGCTTTACGGGGAACGAACCCGGGGTTGAGGTGTTTACCACACGGAATCATCCCGTGCTCAGGAAGCTCTGTAAAGAGACAGGGAAGGATGTCGTCATATATGCATTAAATCACCTCTTTACAAAAGAGGATGTTGCGAATTTTACACCGGCATGCCGGTTTCAGTATGTGATGCAGGTCGAGCGTTTTCTTTGGGAGGAGATGCTGTATAAGGTCTGCCGGGAGCTTGAAAAGGAGAAAACGTATGAATGATATTGCTATCTGCGGGCGGGTCATCTGCGATATGGACGCCCTTGCTTCTTACAGCGTCGTCTCCTTCGTTCCGTTTTCGGACACGAAGGAGATCAGCTATTCCTGCGCCTATGAGGCGCTTTTGTCTGTCAGGCGCGGCGGAGTCTGTCTCTTTCCGCAGATCAGGGCTTACGGCGGCTCGGTCCGGTCAACAGATATATTTATCCGGACGGAGGATATCCCCCGTCTATCCGGAGCCGGGCGCTGCCGGAGTCTTTCCTGCCGCGCTTATGCTGAAAAAGAAGGGGAAAGCGCCCTCATCAAACTCGCTGTCGGGTATGCTGTCGTCAATCATTGCTGCCGTCCTGATGAACTCCCCGCCGGCATCTTCCGCGCTGTCGATGCGGAAAGGCGCGGGCTTATCAGCTGCCTTTCGCTTTCGGTCAGGACCGTTTCGCTTGGCGGCGAACCGTTTCCTGTCCTTTCAGTCGATACGAACGGCGGATGTTACCGGAAAGATCCCGCCGGGACGGCGAGGATCAATGATGGCGGATTCATTGTCCGAGGCGGGCATGGGATACCCTGTACGCGTGTTTTATCGAAGGAAAAACGTTCGGCAACAAAGGTCCGTATCCCTGTAGAGACTTATTCCAAGAAGTATCCGGCCGGCAAGGATTACTTTCTCTGCATCGTTATGGAAGCGGTTCGTGCGACAAGGCTTGGGATCCGGGTTGAACCGCTCATGTTTTCAAAGGCTGACAGCCTTACTTTTGCCGCTTTCTCTGACCGTGAACCCCTCCTGTCCGAACAGAAGGCGTTCGCCGGGATCCTGATGGAGTACGGGCTTACCATAAAAGGCGGAGAAGAACTGATCGATCCTGAGGATCTTATCGCTGCTCTCGGCGTACCTTATCTCTTCGTGCCGGATGCGGCTTTTGAAGACTTCCGCATAGATGACCCGCGGGCTGTCATCGCCGGTGCGCAGAAGGGCTTCCTCAAGACAAGCGCTCCCGTCACAGTATACCTGCCTGTGAACGCCCAGAAAGCGGAGCTTGCTGTCGTATACCGGGACCGCTTCGGGAGTCTTTTCACACGTACGGTTTCCGTGCCGCGCAACAAAAACCGGGAATCCGGGCCGGGTGTTGATCCCTCCCTTATCCTGCGCCCGGATGGAAAACTCCTGCTTTCTGTTGTGCCGGAAAAAGATGAGGATATAGAGGATGCGTATGGGGATGATATCGCCCCGAACGTGCAGCATGTGACGGATGCTTCCCTTTTGACGGATGCGGAGACAAAAACAGCCGTCCTCCGCGCTGCTATACGGGAACTCTGCATCAGTACGGCGATCATGGACGGACGTCTTGATTTCGCTCCGGTATCCTCCTTCTTTTCCGCCTTCTATCTGGCGGAGAAGGATGATTTGGTACGTGTTTTCCAAACCGGCGGGCAGGAAACCGTCCGTAAGCTTTCTGAGAAAGAACGAGATGCCCTTTTTGACCGCGCGGCAGAGCTTGGCACGGACAGTTTTGAGATGCTGCTCGAAGATTGCGCCGGGCGGCTCTATGAACTATCCGAGACAGGGATGCAGGCAGTGCCGTATACGGACCGCAGCATCGAGAGCTTCTTCTCCCGCAGAAAAAAATATGCTGAGGAGACCGGCGGGCTCTATGATTTCTCCTGGCGTTTGGATGGGGATTCTTTCTTCTATATTTCGGGACATACCAGGCGGGCGAATGCACAGAGCATCCCGGCCTACCCGCACATATATAAGATACGTGCCCTGTCCGGGGATCCGGTCGGTTTTCGTCCTGAGGATGTCTTTGAGCTCCTGAACGTCGGGTTCGTCCGTCAGGACCGGAACAGCACCGTTCTGCCCTACCCCTTCAAGATCCTCCGCCGTGCCGGGGAGATCGAGGCGGCAAAGCGTGTCCGCGGTCAGGAATAAGGCTTTCCCTGCATGCAGACATCCTGGCAGGGCGGCATCGCCTTTTCCGGACGCCCGTATCTGTTTTGTTTTTTGAGAAGATATTTTTTGCAAAAATTGAATTTCCTTTTATATACGGGAGATGGGCAAATTTTTTTCTGACATATCATATATGCGCGACAATGGAACAGGTGGTTCTGTCCATCCTTCTCTTTGTCCGTGCCCTCCTCTCCTGTTTTGCACAGGGGGTGAAAATTGGTACTGGCAGCCGGGAAAGACCGGCACATGGGGTTGTGGCTCAGATGGGAGAGCACCTGCTTTGCACGCAGGGGGTCAAGGGTTCGAGTCCCTTCAGCTCCACTTTCGTATCATTCCAAGGACACGTAGCTCAGTCCGGTCAGAGCACTCGCCTGTTAAGCGAGGTGTCGCAAGTTCGAGCCTTGCCGTGTCCGTTTCATGGGAGTATATGCGTAGCGAAAAGCCGCAAGAGTGATGTGCTTGCCGGACCCCGCAACGGCAACAGCCTGACTCATCCTCAGGAAACGAAGGTTCGACTCCTTCTGCTCCCGCTTTCTGTTAAGCAAGCTGTCCATTTGCCGGACAGCCCGACCAAACAGAATGGCAAGTGGAAAGACACACAACATGTTGGATGGCGGCATAGCATAATCGGTGATGCAACGGTCTCAGACCGGGTAGAGGTTGGTTCGAGTCCAACTTGCCACCCATCGGGGTGGAGAGCAAATTATCCGCCTACCTAATAATACACGCAAAACGAAGTGAGTATATCGGTCGGGACGCCGATGGATTGAAAGGTCGTTTGCGAGTAACGTATCAGGCCAAATGTGCGGGATGTGCGGCTTGGGGGTGACCTAAACCCCTATCGGAATGTAGCTCAACTGGTAGAGCGGGGAATATGGCGGCCGAGGAAGCCCCGACGCAGGTTCGATTCCTGTCATTCCGAATCGGTTTGCGCAAGAAAAGCGAACCGCTGGAGTACCCGAGTATGCCGCAGGTTCGAATCCTGCTGCGCCAATCCCCTTGCGGATCGGGAAATGATCCGTCGTTGTGCCGGCAACGTTAAAACCATGCACACACTGTACGAAGCAGTTGGTTTCGCATGAAAGTGGAAGGCTTTCGATCGGGTGGCACGCACCTAAATAAACCGGCACATTTGCTTCTCTGGCGCAATTGGCAGCGCAGCTGATTTGTAATCAGCAGGTTGAGGGTTCGAGTCCCTCGGGAAGCTTTCGCAGGCATTGCATAATTGGCTGTATACCCTGCGCCTTTGATTTTTGGTCTTTATCATTGTCCGTGTGGTGTAATGGCTAACACATCTGCCTTCCGAGCAGATGATCCGGGTTCGATTCCCGGTACGGGCTTTGCGGGAGAGTGGAACGGAATACCAACGCCGGCCTCATAAGCCGGAGATAGCGGGTTCGACTCCCGTTCCCGCTACGAAATGCATCAGGAAAACCCGGAGAATCGGTTTCTCCGGGTTTTTCGTATGCGGTATATCGTTTTTGTCACGTATTTGCGCCCGGTTCTTGGTTTTTCGTATACTCCTGGAACCGTCTTTTGTCTTCTTCATATTGGTCGAGGTAGGCAGACACAATCCGCTCAAAAGCGAGGGTCTTGGTCTGCCCTACCTCTTCGCAGTAGGCGTTGAAGCGCTTCATCACGGCAGTTGTTCCTGTACAACTCTAATTACTGGCGAGTTCGATATGGGAGAAGCTGATGTTTGGAATACGGAACATCTCATGTTCAAGTATAATTTTTTACACAAAAACAATAGAAACAAACGTCATAAAGGAGGAAAACATGGTTGAAGCGGCAAAAAGACTGGAAATCCAGTCCGCGATATCGTTTCCTCTCTTAAAGGCCTTTTTTGTAGACATCTTTCGTCAAAAAAAGCTGCCCCACGATACGTGTGACAGCTTTTCTAATATTTCTGTTAAAACAGGGTACGCTACATGGGGTCCTTATAAACGAAGCTGTAATCTGACAGAGATAGATCATGGTTCATCTTTAATGATCTCATCCAGGACGCTCCCCATGCGCGTAATCATCGGTACTACAAGCGCATTGCCCATGCAGAAGTATCGCATGCGCTCTGGCATGCCCGTATCCGTCCAACCGTCATCAAACCCCTGCAGGCGCTCTGCTTCGACCGGCGTCAGGATACGGAGACGCCCATTCCCGGGGTCGGCAACAACATGAGTACTGCGGTTCAATGTGGATTCGCTTGTCAGCATGGTCCTGCCAGGCCTGTCCCAGGGGTCCGGGAATGCGATCGGTCCTTCAGAGAACACATACTCATGCCCGTTTGCGGCAGTCCGGTTTATCTTTTTGGCACCCTTGAGGTAAGCCCATTTAGGCATCTTGTCCGCCGTGATATAGTATCGCTCATCCACATTCGGGTCCAGAACCTTGCCAAGAGGCGTCGGCGGCACATCATCCTCTTTGACATCTGCTGTATAGATCGTGCTTGCAGTCATATATCCGGCATTCCCGAAATCAAATGCAAAGTGATCTGACACCTCTACGATATCGGTCGACATCACGGCCTCCCTGACAGGGTTCACAACCTTCACCGGGAATGCCTGCGCCATCAAGCCACCCGTCTCAATGATCTCTCCCGCATCCTTTTGAGATATCGATCTGCCGTACTCCGTATCGTTCCGGTACGCAAAGATGAACGTGCGCCGGCGGCGCTGTGCTGCGCCATACAGAGCGGCGTTGACAACACGCCATTCGGCGGAATAGCCAAGCTCGGCCATACAGGCAAGGATTATGCCAAAATCTCTCCCCCGCTGTTTAGCAGGCGACTTGAGCAGTCGGTCTACGTTCTCAAAGATACAGAACGCCGGCTTCTTTGCGATCAGTACATCTCTGATCTGCCACCACAGGACACCTTTCTTGCCTTCGATGCCTTTGGATGTCGCCAGTGTGTGAGCTACGGAATAGTCCTGACAGGGGAATCCCCCGACAAGGAGCGTATGGTCCGGGATCAGTTCTTTCGGCATCTCACTGATATCCCCTCCTGTTCGCTCTGTGTTTCCTTCGAGGTCGGCGCTCTTTCCAAAGTGCTCCTCATAACAATCATGAGCCCACTGCTTGGTCTTTCCGGGCTCCCACTGGGAGAACCATACGGTATCCCAGCCGCTGTTCAGCCTGTCGAGGCCGAGGCGGAACCCGCCGACCCCGGCAAACAACTCTACCACTCTCTTTTCCATCACTAAAGTCCTCCTTGGCGTAAAGCCATCTCACTTATTTTTCGGCCTGCGGGACATGCCCGACATGAACACCGTCTCATGACGGATCGATAGGCCTTATGATATCAGGCGTAAGCCTGTAGATCATCTATCATAACGCATGACGAGTTCAGGCCTCAATTGCGACTCGATATACGAGCGATTGAGCCAGTATGCCTGTTTCGTCATCCTGTTGCCGTCCGGTAAACGATCACTGTCAGACAGCGAACCGTTCCCGTATGCAATACCGTCTATCACATGATAGGATTGGCTTGCGTGCGGCCTTATATGGAACACACCGTTATCAGCGATGCCCGGAAGATTGTTCCCTACAGAGACCTTTCCGTTCTTATCATAGTGCAGGGTGAGCCTGACCCCCTCGTTTAGGATCTGCTTAGTCTTTGCCCATGCGGCATGGACGATCTCCAGATCATCATCTGATATCCCCCACAATTGGCACCCCTTGAAGATACGCCCTTTCTCTGTGTCCCAGAACACCATGAAGAGGTACTGTCTGTCGCCCAGATACGAGAACAATCTCGAAGCTTCCCAGCCATGGCGCGCGTCGTCCATCTCTTCGATGTCTGTGTCTATCTCTTCCGCAGCGAGTTCAGAGAAGCGGAAGTCCTCTAATCTGAACTGCTGGTTCTCGCTCTTCTTTCTGCGGAACTTTATCACCTTTGGCAATATCCCTGCCTTGACAAATTCCTCAACTCGGTTATTTGGTACACCGAGCATCCTGCAAGACAGGACAGCATCCTCATTCTTGGCCGATGGGAGCCCTTCTTCATCCGGGCGCTTGACTTGTTCCCAGATAGACCCGATGTCCATCCCTATGAACCTCTGTACGCGCTCCTCAAGGATCTCGGCGAGCGTCTTGTCCTGTAGCTCTCTTATGTCGGTGATGATCGTACCGCCGGTATCTTCGATAATGCCGGCAACCCTGTGAAGGACGAACGTCAAGTACGGTATCTTTAACACATACCCACGTTTTAGTGCGAGTGTGTGGTCTCCATAATATTGAGGGACGAATTCCTTCTTGCCGCTCTTTGGCGCTACCCCCAGATATTGTCCGTGGGTGCGTGACAGCTTATCTGCCTCTCCACGTATCATATATCCGGTCAGGAGCCGATAATCTGCTTCGATTATCGCCAGGTCTCTTTGGTCTGGCTTCAGCATGAAGACGAAACGGATAGGATAGAACAGCTTTGAACGCCTTTTCTCGGCCAGTTCCCGCATTCTTTTGTAATAGACGATCAGGAGTTGCTGCATCTTTTCCCATGCATGAGACTTATAAAAGTCTTCCTCCTGCGGGAGCCTGTAATTGATCTGTGTCAACGACAAGGTCTCCCCTGGACGGATCTTATCATCTTCGCCCTCATATGGGGTACTCTTCAATTCTATGCCGGTCTCAGCAAAATCGGCGCCTTGTTTGCTGTTCGCCGGATAGCCAAACCACGCCTGTTCGATAAGGATACCGAGGAGTCCCTTGTTTGACATCGACTTTTCCCGGAGATACTCTATCTCCTCTCTTGTCAGTCCGTTCTGGGATAGGATGTCCTCAAAGGTCAAACCCTGCATCTTGGCTGCATAAGCAAGGATAGAGCTGGTATTGCGAGGGTCATATTTTTCACGGTTTTGTGGGCATAAGAGTAGTTGGTTCGTACGGCTCATAGACGCCATCACACTCACCTCCTGTCTTTCTTTCAAATATCGCTTCTTCTATGGCCCTCACGCAGCTATCTGTGTCTTTTATTGCATCCTTACTCCAGAACCTGATGATACGGTATCCAAGTGCGCGCAGTCCTGCTTCTTTTTCCCTGTCGCGCACGATGTTCCTCTCAATCTTGGCGGACCAATAATCACTGTTAGCGCCGTTTTGCACTTTCGCCTTCTTTTGTCCCCAATCCTTCCCATGAAAGAACTCTGAATCGACAAAAATGGCTATCTTATATCTCGTTATGACGATGTCAGGGCATCCCGGGAGGCTTTTGAGGTTCTTCCTGTAACGGATCCCTTTTTGCCAGAGTGCCCTTCTAAGGGCTAACTCCGGTCTTGTTTCCTTTCCCTTGATCCGGCTCATCGTCTTATGGCTCTGTTTTGAGGCTACCCCATGAAAACGCGGCTCTTTTAAGACTATGCGATCACCATCCATGACCTGGCTCTCTTTCTGGATCATCCTTACATGCGCGCCTGATGACACGCAGCTCTGCTCCGTTACCGCGCAGCAATGCCTGTTGTATCAATATGGTATACGTGCATCTCTGTACAGTATACTCGGAATCACCTGAACATTCAAGGCGTTCTAAGAGCACTTTACTGCGCCTTTCCGTTTCTCCGATAGTCCCACTCGGCCAAAACCCTGGATGTCGCCGAATATAGCCTCGAGCCTTCTGCGGTATGTCGCAGAGTTGCCCGTATTCTGCCATCTGGCTTCTTGCCGGCGTCACAGTCATGATGTGTACCGCACATTGTTGTCTGCTCTTATTGATATGTCAGATTTTTTCTAAGAATCACAAACAAAAACACACCTGCCGTTTCCGGCAGGTGCTGCATTCCATCTGTTTTTTTGAGTGTCAGTGTTTACCAAACCCCTCACTTATGCGTGACCTCATAGAGCCTCTTTTTCAATGTCCTTACCTCCGCTTCCAGTTCTTGCGCTCTCTTCCGCTGTTCTCCCGCATACATATACAGGATGAGCCGTGTAAACCCTTCCTCATCTTTTCCGGACGAGAGTTCAAGCCGTGTCCTCAACTCTTCTGCTCTTGCTTTTGCGCAGGCAACCTCACTTTCCGGAGCGCTGTCAAATTCAAGGTCCCACTGATGTTCCAGCGCCTGCGTGTAGTCCGTGATGATCTTGCCCATATTATAGGAGATGCGCGTAAACCCCCGGCCGACGTCAGTCGCCCGTGGGATGTAAGCGCTGCGGCGCAGGCCGCTAAGACATGGGACGGTATGCCTGTCCCGGATGCGGCTGAAAAAATCTGACATATCAGTAGTGCGGACCCATTGTGGTCCCATACCGAAGATATGCCGTAGAAAGGAGGCTTTGCATGAAGACAAGGATCATCAACCTGCCGCGCAGAAACAGTGCAGCCGCACTGTATTTCTCCGCGACCTGTCGGAACGTAAAGAACCTCCGCAATACGGCGAACTTCTACATACGGAACACCATGTCTGGCATCAGGAAGTCCCCGGAAGAGCGGACGCACAACGAAACGGAAGTGCTCCATTTCGTCTTTACCGGGAT
>ODAI012738828.1_pt1 | contig 10156 bp, 9 predicted proteins | sample 1539321 | NCBI WGS metagenome assembly ODAI01 (sample SAMN02144231, study PRJEB22623) | gut metagenome | biome: sheep rumen | host: Ovis aries | place: New Zealand | reverse complement strand
TGAAATTGGTATAGACCGTGACGTCGTCGAAGTAGTTGCGAATAGCAGCTGCTGCGGCATAAGCTTCAGCTTTCGACTTACGGTTGTCGCCTCCTGCATAGATTTGAATGCGATAACCGTTCATGCGCACACGCCGTCCCGTAAGCAGAGGCAGGTCGGTCCACGCGCTGCTATCGGCCACGGCGACGGTGTCGGCTGCGAGAGCTGCCAACGGGCGTACCGTGCGTTTTGGAGCCGTGGTGCGCCCCGGAGCATAGGACACGAGTCCGTTGACGAGGGCGTCGATCTCCTCGTCTTGATGCAAGCTCACCGTGGCCTCACCCGCACGTATGCGGGTGAGGTATTCGGTGAACGTCTGCGCCCCCGCGGGTGAGGGCTGCAGCATTATACAATAAATAAAAAATAATAAATGTGCGGCCACTATATTAAGGCCTCTGCTGATGTCTCGTTTCATTTAAGAAGAGAGATTTATTATTTCTTATTTCGGGTTACGCTTGTCAGAAGAGGAGAAGCTTGTCTCCTCCGGGTGAAAGAACTTATTACTTCCAAGCATCGATAATGCCGCAGAAGTCAGCGCACTTGAGTGCAGCGCCGCCGATGAGGCCACCGTCAACGTCGGGCTTCGAGAAGATCTCGCGAGCGTTGGAGGGCTTGCAGCTGCCGCCGTAGAGGATGCTGACGTTCTCTGCTGCAGCCTCGCCGAAGCGACCTGCGATGACGCCACGGATGAAGGCGTGCATGTCCTCAGCCTGCTCAGCAGTAGCGGTCTTGCCGGTGCCGATACCCCCCACGGGCTCGTAGGCCAGGATGATGTTTGCGAACTGCTCCTCGGTGAGGTCGAAGAGGCTGTCGGCGAGCTGTGCGCCCACCACTTCGTTCTGCTTGCCAGCCTCGCGCTCCTCGAGCACTTCGCCGATGCAGAAGATCACCTTGAGGCCGTTGGCCAGTGCGAGGTTGACTTTCTCTTTCAGGATCTCAGCTGTCTCGCCATAGTAGGCACGACGCTCGCTGTGGCCGAGGATGACGTACTGTGCGCCGGTGCTCTTGACCTGAGCAGCGCTCACTTCGCCCGTGAAAGCGCCCTTCTCCTTGTCGGCGCAGTTCTCGGCGCCAAGACCGATGACGGTGCCTTCGACCACGTCGGCCACCTTAGCCAGGTGGATGAACGGCGTGCAGATGACGACGTCGCAGTTGGGGGTATTCTCAGCAAGAGCTGCCTTCAGTTCGTTGGCCAGTGCGAGGCCTTCCTGCAGGTTGAGGTTCATTTTCCAGTTGCCTGCAACAATTTTCTTACGCATAATCTTATGTTTTTTATAATGATTGAGTTATATAAAGTGCTTATTTTCGGCTGCAAAGATAGATAATAATTCACAATTAGGGGGTCAATACGCGGAATTATTTCTGTGATTCATGTATTTTTTCGTTTTCTGCCGCCTGTTTTCTTCTTTGCAACCAGCGGAAGCTGGCATAAGCTCTGTCGAGGAAAGTGATGATGAAGAGCGGCACGAGATACCACAGGAGCAGTTGCAGAAGCATGCGCTTATAGCTTTCGGGCTGGGGATGCGCCAGCGGCAGCTGGTGGAGCGGCGCCGTCAACTGTTCTTTCTTAGGCAGTTGCCTATGCCCCCACTTAGCCACTATGGTGCCATTGTGCAGAAGAGTCAGTGCGGGATTACTGCGCGCTATGGTCTTGAGCGTCAGTTCATCGGCAAAGTCGAAGGTGTACTGTGCCCCTGTCAGGTCTTGCCAGCGGGTGATGGCGTTTTCGTCGGACGGCGTAAGGCCCTGGAAGCGATAGCCATAGTGGCGTGCATAGTCGTAGATAGCATTGATCTCCTCGAAGTTGCCGTCGTCGGCCATCTCGAGGTAAGGGCTGGTGAGAATGAATACGTATGACGTATCTTCGACGAGCGACGGGTCGACATCGAAATCGAGTATCTCGGGCAACTGAGTCGGGTCCTCGGGCCATTCCATAGCTTTAGGAATATTCTGTCCGATGTGGAAGGGTCTGAAGTCGATTATCGGTTCGCCATAGATACAGATGAACGCGATGAACAGCGCATAGGCGAGCGAATAGAGCGATATGATCCATTGCGTGGACTCCGATATCACTCGCGTGAGCAGGTTGCCTTTCCAGAACACGACAACCGAAGCCGTCAGGAGAACTACATTTTTCCAGAAGGTCTGCCAGTTGGTCAGTCGGACGGCATCGCCGAAGCAGCCGCAGTCGGCCACGGCATCGGTCAGCGCGAGCCAGAGGGTCAACGGCGTGTAGAAGAGCATGAAGGCGAGGATTGTGTAGGTGGTGAAACGGCGCCTTATGCCAAAGAAGAGGTAAATGCCGAGGGGGAACTCAAGCACCGCCATAGCCACAGACAGGACTATGGGCAGCGGCGGCTGTGACAAGAAGGAGATATGGAGCGCTGCGGCGTAATCGATTATTTTGTAGGATGTGCCTGCAGGGTCAATCAGCTTTACGAGTCCTGAAAAAATAAAAGTGGCGGACACGAGCAGTCGGCAAGTGTTCACCACAGTCCATAGTATCTTCTTTGTCATTCGTCGAATGTAAGTTTTATGAGGGCGAAGACAGCGTAGTTCATCATATCCGAATAGTTGGCATCGATGCCTTCGCTGATGAGCGTGGCACCTCCGAGTTCTTCGATCTGCTTAGTGCGGAAGATTTTCTGAAGGATTATGTCGGTGTAGCTGCTCACGCGCATGCCCCGCCACGCTTCGTCGTAGTCGTGATTCTTGCGCAGCATGAGCTGCAGGGCTTCCTCGGAGTGGAGGTCGTATTCGGCAATGGCCTCATCGGCCGTCATGTCATCAGGCTTCTCGGCCACCCCGTATTCAAGCTGTATGAGCCCAATGATGGAGTAGTTGACGATGGCGATGAACTCGGGGCGTATGCCCTCCCCTACCAGCGTCTGCCCTTTCATCTCGAGCGAGCGAATGCGGTTGGCCTTGATGTAGAGCTGGTCGGTCAGCGAGGGTATTCGCAGTATTCTCCACGCCGCTCCGTAGTCGTGCAGTTTCTTCACGAAAACGTCGCGACACTCCTTAAGCACGGCGCGGAACTGCTGCTCGGTGTTGTTTGCGCTGTTCGTGCACATTACGTTACGAGTATTTCAGAATCTGGCCAGGACGTATTTTCGACGACTTGCGCAGTCCGTTCATGCGGCGGAGCTTGGCGACCGTGGTGCCATGGCGGCGTGCAATACTGTTGAGCGTCTCGCCCCTCTTAACCTTATGAATGTGTGTGCGGGCAGACTGCTGCGCATCGCGCTTGGCCTGAGCTTTTGCGGCAGCGCTCTCGCTGCTGTTGTAGCGCACTTCCTCGTTGGAGTCGTTCTCGCCGTTGGCTTCGTGCTTGCCCAGGAGGGTGCCACGGCCACGGCCTTTGAAGACGTAAAAGTCGCCCGTAACATCCTGACTGGCAAAATCAAAGAGCTTTGCGGGGTCGATGTATTCGCCGAGCAGGCGTGTCTCGAAGTGGAGGTGTGTGCCGAAGCTGAACCCAGTGTCGCCAGCCAAACCGATGGGGTCACCGGCCTTGACGACCTTGTCGCGCTTGGTGAGGTGTTTTGAGAGGTGGCCGTAAACGGTCTCGAGACCGTTGGGGTGGCGAATTACTACCACGTTGCCGTAGCCCGAGGGCTGATAGTCGACCACTCGCACTTTGCCGTCGAAAGCGGCGCGGATGGTGTCGCCTTTGGTGGCGTTTATGTCGATGCCTTTATGCTGGCGTCGGAAGCGTGGGCGGTAGCCGTAGTTGGAAGTGACGATGCGGTTCGACGTGGGCATGCAGAAGCCGCGGAGGTCTATTTTGTACTCGTTGGGCAGCACTACTCCTCCGTAGAGGTTGATCTTGTCATCATCCCAGTTGGGATAGAGTTCTGCTGCAGGGTCTTCGAGTTCTTCTGTTTGCAAGAGTTTTTGGATTGCAATACTGTCAACAGCTCTCATTTTCTTGTCGACGGGCGCCTGGCGGGCCAGGAGGTCCTGTGCTGAGGCATTAGGTGCTGCCAATGCCATACATGCTGCGAGGGCTGTGGTCTTCAGGAGGTTTTTAAGCATCTTGTAAGGTAAAGATCTTTATTCGTTAAACTTAAGGCGTCGGGACTGTTGCTCAACGCTCGTTTGTAGCATAAATGAAGCCGAACGTTGCGCTCTCGTACTCGAAGATTTCTTCGGGACGGAAGAAGCGGGCCAGTTCTATGGCCGCGTTCTCGAGCGAGTCGGAAGCGTGAACGATATTCTGTTGGTTGCTCATCGAATAGTCGCCACGGATGGTGCCGGGGTCGGCAACGCGACCGTTGGTATAGCCCGTCATGGCTCTGACTACGGACACAGCCTCCACGCCGCTAATCGCCATTGCCACGATGGGCGATGCCATCATCGAGGCTGCGAGTGCGGGGAAGAAGGGTCGGTCGACAAGATGAGCGTAGTGCTCGCGTAAGATGGCTTCGTCAAGTTGCATCATTTTCATGCCGGCAATGCGCAGGCCACGACGCTCGAAGCGGTGCACAATCTCTCCTATGAGCTGGCGCTGCACGCAGCTGGGCTTGAGGAGGACGAGGGTTGTTTCCATTCTTATTTTGAGTGTAATCTTTAGCGTTTAATTTGAGAAATGTGGCAAACCACATATTCCGAGCGCAAAGTTAGACAAAAATATGGAAACAGCCGAATCTGTTAACTCTTTTTATAAATTTATTTCTATTTCTAAGGTTCCAAGAGCGACGAGTCGCCATATGCGAGGGAGCGGAAAGCGCTCGCGAGGGCGTAGCGATAGATGTCCTTCCAACGGTCATCACCGACAAATGCCGAGACTAGCAGCAGAAGTGTCGACTGCCGCTGATGGAAGTTGGTAATCATACGTTTAACGATATGATAGCGATAGCCAGGAGCTATGATAATCTGCGTGGCAGTGTGCAAGGCATCGACGTGGTGGCGATCCATCCAGTCAACGATGGCTTGCAAGGCGCGAATCGTCATTTCCGAATCCTCACCCGTCATTCGCAATTCATCATTCGTCATTCGTAATTCATCACTCGTCATTCGCACCCCGTCATTCGTCACTCGTAATTCGTCATTCCCATAAGGTTCCCACTGCCCTACCTTCATTTCGTTCTCAGTGATATTGGGATTGGCAAGAATTTTCATACCGATATAGTAGAGCGACTCGAGGGTGCGGACGCTTGTTGTGCCCACTGCGGTGCATTCACCGCCATGGCGGAGGAGTGCTTCTACGGCAGCGCGAGGCACGTAGATCCATTCGGAGTGCATCTCATGCCCTTCGATGCGCTCGCTCTTCACGGGCTTAAACGTTCCGGCACCCACGTGTAGCGTCAGTTCGGCGCGCTCGATGCCGCGGCTGTCTATGTCCTCGAGCACGGCGGGCGTGAAATGAAGGCCGGCCGTCGGCGCTGCCACACTACCTTTGATTTTTGAGTAGACGGTCTGATAGGTCTTGAGGTCGCTGGCTTCGGTCGGGCGGTTGAGATAAGGCGGAATGGGCAGTTCGCCACAGGCATCGAGCACTTGAGCCCACGTCACTTCGGCATCATCCCAGCTGAAAGTGACGAACGACTCGCCACGCTGAGCAGCCTGTGCGTCAGCGCTCTCGGGCGAACCTGGCTGCGTGCGTTCTACGCTCAGTGTCAGAGTTTTACCTTCCACCTCAATAGTCCTCTGCAGTGCCCCTTCCTTCCATTTCTTAGCGTTACCGATGAGGCAGTGCCACGAACAGCGGGCCGTCTGTTGAAACATCAAAACATAGTCGTGCGGCACGGCGGGTTCGAGGCAGAACACCTCGATGAGTGCGCCCGTCTCTTTACGGAAATGCAGGCGTGCCTGAATGACACGCGTATTGTTCATCACCAAAAGCGAGCCTTCAGGCAACAGCGACGGGAGGTCGCGGAAATGGCAGTGGCTGATGGCGCCCTGCTTGTAGACAAGAAGCTTCGACGAATCGCGCTCGGCCAACGGATATTTTGCTATCCGCTCGTCAGGCAGGTCGTAGGCGTAGTCTGATATATGTATGTCTCTGGGATTCTGCACTTATGATTATTGAGTTTTATGCGACCGGTTGAATCGGCTTATGCGACCGGTTGAATCGGCTTATACAACCGGTTGAATCGGCTCGTGCAACCGGTCGTGAAATTTCAGTCTAAAGTATTGTCACCATAGTTGCTCCGAATCCATATTTCTGGAAAGGAGCATCTTCGTAGGTGCACGTGCGATAGCGGCGATTCAGTTCTTTGAGAATGGCCTCGCGAAGGACTTCATTGTCCTTGCCATGAATGAACACAATCTTCTGCCCCTTGCGACGGATATTGCGCTCCATCATGATTCGGAATTCCGTCATCTGCGTGTTGAGGAGCACAGTTGGCGAGAGGCCTTCGGTATGGTCAAGAAGGGCGTTGATGTGGAGGTCAACCTCTATGACATCCTTCATACCCTGTGGCGCTGTGCGCGAGCGCCGCTGCTGCTCGGCCATGGCCGCCAGTTCCTTGGCTTTCAGCGCCTGCTGTTCGGCCTTGGCCGCCATCTCTTTTGCACGAGCCTGTTGCTCGGCTTTGAGTTGCCGTTTGGCAGCCTTCAAGGCCTCGCGTTCTTCCTCGCGCGTAAGCTGTCGGGCCACGGGTGCCGGTTCGAAAGCGTCCTCCTCGAAGCGCGTTGCGGGCGCAGCAGGCAGAGCATCGCCTGCTGATGCGTCCTCGATGTCAGAGGGCTGACTGTCGGTGCCGCGGAGGGCCTCAATGACTTCTGAAGCCTCCACAAAGACCTGCTTCACAGGACGGTCGTCGCGGACGATGTCATAGAGCAACGCCGGCTCGCGGAAGAAAGGCGTGTTCTGGAAGACGTGCAGCTTGTAGAACTTCACGACATTGAGCCTCAGCTCGACGCCTACAGCCGGCTTCATCATATAGGGCTTATCACGTTTCCAGGCAATCAGCTGCACGCTCAGGCGCTCGAGGTCGTTGAGTTCAGAGCGGTCGAAGGTGTCGACAAGTTGCTTGGTGTTGGGCTCCAGCTCGCCCTGCCAGCGCAGGTGCCACGAAGCGCCTTGGTTGTTGGCGAAGACAGCGTTGACGAAGTAGTTGGAGTCGTTGACGAGGTAGGCCTCGAAGCGCGTCGAGGAGAGCTCGCGCGAGTTCTCGGGCACGAAGGCCAGGCACACGTTCATGAGGTCGCCGCCCTTACGCTCCTGTGGCTTGGGCTGGAAGGTCACGGGGCGCTCCGAGGGGTCGTCGTCGACATTATCTTCCACGTAACGCACGCGCGGAGGTGCCTGCGGTTCTTCTTTCTTCTTCACAACAAAGTTGTTGGCATTAGTCTCTATGACGACCACCTGTGAGCGCAACATCGGAATATCAAAGCCGTCGGCATCCTCGATGAGCACGATGTCTTTGCCTTGAAATCCTCTCACTATTCCGCCGCCAACTTCGTTCAGGAATCTTACTTTATCACCTATTTTCATTGTCACTTTTCCTATTTATTTTGTCACTATTCTTAAAATTTGGCGCAAAGATAGTCATTTTTTGTGTAACAACAGCTATCCATTAGCAAAAAAGCCTTATCTTTGTCAACAAATAAGTTTCTTAAATCTCTTAATGATGGAATATCGAATACTTGGAAAGACTGAACTGAAGGTGTCTGCACTCAGTTTCGGAGCCTCGTCGCTCGGCGGCGTCTTCCACGACATCGACGAAGGGCGCGCCGTAGAGACCGTCGGCGTGGCTCTCGACGGGGGTATGAACCTAATCGACGTCTCGCCCTACTACGGGCATTACCGTGCCGAACGCGTGCTGGGACGCGCCCTGCGCCAGCTGCCTCGCGAACGCTACATCCTATCGACGAAGGTGGGCCGCTACGGCCAGGACGGCGTCAACACGTGGGACTACAGCGGCCGGCGAGCCCAGGAGAGCGTCTATGAGAGCATGGACCGTCTCGGAGTGGACCACATCGACCTCATCCACGTCCACGACATTGAATTCCAGGCCGCCCTGCCCGGAGGCCTGCAGAAAGTGGTCGACGAAACACTACCTGCCCTCGTGGAGCTTAAGGAGAAAGGCGTGGTGGGCCATGTCGGTATCACCGACCTGCAGATAGCCAACCTCCGCTGGGTCATCGACCACAGCCCTGAAGGCACTGTCGAGACGGTGCTCAACTTCTGCCACTACTGCCTCTGCGACGACGCGCTGGCCGACCACCTCGACTACTTCGAGGCCCACGGCATCGGGCTCATCAATGCCTCGCCGCTGTCGATGGGACTGCTCTCGCTGCGCGGCGTGCCCGCCTGGCACCCTGCGCCACGGCTTTTGGTCGAGGCCTGCCACCGTGCCGCCGAGCACTGCGCCGCCAAAGGTTATCCCATAGAGAAACTGGCCATGCAGTTTGCAGTCAGCAACCCGCGCATACCCTCTACGCTCTTCTCGTCGGCCAACCCCGACAACGTGCGTCGCAACCTCCAATACATCAGTGAGCCCATCGATTGGCAACTGGTCAATGAAGTGCAAGAGATTATCGGCAATCAAAAACGAGTCACATGGGCCAACACATAATCGACGCGCACAGCCACCTATGGCTCCGCCAAGACACACAGTGGAACGGACTCGCCATCCGCACCAAGGACGGGAACGGCAGCCGCTCGGAGTTCCTCGGTGAGGAGCGGCAGATGCTGCCACCCTTCATGATCGACGGGCGCAGCACGGCCGATGTATTCCTCTCAAACATGGACTACGCGCAAGTGGGAGCTGCAGTGGTCGTGCAGGAGTTCATCGACGGCCTGCAAAACGACTACCTGCAGAGCGTACAGCGCCGCTACCCCGACCGTTTCTTCTGCTTTGCGATGGCCGATTATCTTAAGGACGGATTCTTCGAGCATGCCCGGCGACTACTCATGTCCGACGGCTTCCGTGGTATGGCCATCCCCGGCCATCGGCTGCTGGGCCGCAAGCTGACCGACGCTGAAATGATGAAGATGTTCAAGCTTATGGAGGCCAACGACAAAATCCTCAGCATAACCCTTGCCGACAGCGATGAGCAGGTGGGTGAGATGCGCGAGGTCATCGGGGAGTGTCCGCAGCTGAAGGTGGCCATCGGTCACCTCGGCATGGCAGACCCACCCCTCACGCCACCGTGGGAGAACGAGACGTGGCGCCGACAGATCCTGTTAGGCCGCAACCCGAACGTTATGATTGAGAGCGGCGGCATCACATGGCTCTACAACAGCGAGTTCTACCCCTTCCCCTCAGCCGTCCGCGCTATTCGCGAGGCAGCCGACCTCGTGGGCATCGACAGACTGATGTGGGGCTCGGACTATCCCCGCACCATCACCGCCATCACCTACCGCATGAGCTACGACTTCGTCCGTCGCAGCCCGCTGCTCAGCGCCGATGAGCAAGAAGCTTTCCTCGGCGACAATGCAAGGCGCTTCTACGGCTTCACTAACTTGCCCGAGCTACCTTATATTAAAAATATGTCAGAATAAGATCAACTAACATAATAAACAAACTACCACTATGAAAACTTACCCTAAGATCGGGATTCGTCCTACTATCGACGGTCGCCAGGGTGGCGTCCGCGAAAGCCTTGAAGAGAAGACCATGGCTCTGGCCAAGGCCGTGAAAGAACTTATAGAATCCAACCTCCGCAATGGCGACGGCTCGCCCGTGGAATGCGTCATCGCCGACACGACCATCGGTCGTGTGGCCGAGAGCGCTGCCTGCGCCGAGAAGTTCGAGCGCGAAGGCGTTGGCGCCACCATCACCGTGACCTCCTGCTGGTGCTACGGTAGCGAGACGATGGACATGGACCCTCACCACCCCAAAGCCGTATGGGGCTTCAACGGCACAGAGCGCCCGGGAGCCGTCTATCTGGCTGCCGTGCTGGCTGCCCACGCCCAAAAGGGTCTGCCCGCTTTCGGCATCTATGGCCACGATGTGCAGGACCTCGACGACAACACTATTCCCGCTGACGTGGCAGAGAAGATTCTTCGCTTCGCTCGTGCGGCACAGGCTGTGGCCACGATGAAGGGCAAGAGCTACTTGTCGATGGGCAACACTTGTATGGGCATCGCCGGCTCTATCGTCAATGCCGACTTTCTGCAGCACTACCTCGGCATGCGCACTGAGTACGTCTCGCTCGTAGA
>ODAI010583638.1_pt1 | contig 10156 bp, 8 predicted proteins | sample 1539321 | NCBI WGS metagenome assembly ODAI01 (sample SAMN02144231, study PRJEB22623) | gut metagenome | biome: sheep rumen | host: Ovis aries | place: New Zealand | reverse complement strand
GGATTCTATCAGCTGATGATTGAGGGTGATTCCCTTAATGCTCTGTGGAATAAATGTGTGAAGCGGGGGCTTGCCCGGAGTATCTTTGAAGATGCGGCCACCGTTGAAAGAGCTGCAGACGGGCGGAAAATGTTGAATCACGGCGAAGATCTGTTGCAGACAGCCGAATTTATTGATTTGGCTGATAGAATAGCTTATTTTCCCGCTGTCCTTTACGCATATAACAACAATGATTCGGGTATTACAGGTACGTACTCCGATAGATTTTTGCCGGAACAGGAATATGCCTGGTCAGAGTTTGACAGATATGTGGAAAAGTGGGAAAAAGAGGTATTAACCCAAATACCCGGTGAAAAGTGTAATTATAAAGAGCTTGTGGACAGACGCAAGGCTCTTACCTGTGTCATAGCGGTAAAGAATCTCGTTTTTTCAAAGCTTCGTGGAAAAGAAAAGTCAATCAAGCTCACTGATATCATGAAGTCTGAGTTTTACAGTAAATATGCCGCATTGCCTCTTCCTAAGTGGGCTTCTGAGGAGGATATGTTCATACGCAGCATTATGGACGGCAACGATTCACAGAAGAAGCTATTGGCGTTTGCCTTTAAGAGCGGCATCAAATCATGGATAAAGGAAAGAATATTCAAGTGAAGGTCTACGACTGCATACCTTTTTTTAACGAACTGGATATATTGAAACTAAGGCTCAATGTGCTTGATAAGTTTGTTGATAAGTTCATCATTGAGGAGGCCACCATGACCTTTTCCGGTGAGCCGAAAGAACTGTGCTTTGAAAAGAACAGAGATAAGTTTAAAGAGTTTCTGCACAAGATAGAATACGTGGTGGTTGACGATTCACCTGTGACGGGCACGACTCACGAAAGAGATTATTATCAGAAGAATCATCTGATTGAGGGACTTAAGAAAGTAGGAGCAACCGATGAGGATGTAATAATCTTTGGGGATTGCGACGAGATTCCCAATACTGCGGAACTTAAGAAGATAATAGATAATTTTGATCCTTCTAAGGTTTATCATCTTGCTCAGAGAAATTTTTACGCATTTATCAATATGGAGGAGAGTTCCGGAAAACTCATGTCCATAACAGGTGATTTCCCCGAAATACCAATTCCGGAGAGGAAATGGCTTGGTACTAAGGTTACATCAATGCCAAATATTCCAAAAGAGGGAATAGTAAGGCTTAGGGACCTTTGCAAAGCTACGGACGAAAATGCAGTAAGGGTTTCCGACGGCGGCTGGCACTTTGGCTACATGGGGGGAGAGATGGAAACAGACCCCATTAAGAGAATCGGTGTTAAGGTCAAGGCCGCAGCTCACCAGGAGTACAACGAGAGGGAGATAATCCTGGAGACCATGGACAGGCTTGTCCTGGGGCAGGATATCTTCGGAAGAGACGCTCAGTTTAAACGAGTGGAGGTTGATGACAGTTATCCGAAGTACCTTCTGGATCATATAGATGAGTACAGGCATCTGATAATGCCTAAGATCACGGCGGGGTCCAGACTGTATCATAAGTTTGACCTTACGGTGGGAAGGTTCTTCAGAAAGGCCTTCCGCAAGATAAAAAGAACATTATTTCATTGACAGGATATATTATGCAGCTGCTTACATCTGAGAACAGGAAGAAAACTGCAAATGTGCTTTTCTATATTGCACTGACAATTGAACTGGTGCTGATGTTAGTGGAGAAAAGTGAGATTTCTTTTCCCTATGAGAGCCATGTGTTCAGGGTAACGTTTCTCTTGACGCTGTTTGCGGTGCTCATTATGAAGCATGATCTGAAGGAGTGGGGCGTGATGGCCGCTATTTTGGCAATTGCTGCGTATTCTTATGTTTCTTCGGGCAAAAATGACATGCTGCGACTGGCCTTGTTCTTAATGGCAGCCAGGGACATAGAGCTTAAAAAGACTATGAAATATGCCTTCTATATATGTCTTGTGGGTGTGCTGGCAATAGCACTTTTGTCGGTGACGGGACTTATCGGTGATGTGGCACTTACTGCTGGTTACGGAAGAAGGGGCGGAGAAGAGACCAGGTACGTGTTTGGATTTGGACATCCAAATACTCTTTTTAGCAGTATTTACGCGCTCCTACTTATGTGGATCTGGATTTATGGGAAAAAAGCCGGAATCCTGCCGTACCTTGTTGCTGTTGCTTCGGCAGCAATGCTGGTATTTCTGACAGACTCAAGGACGGGTATGCTTGTGCTTGTTATTACCATGATGCTGGCGATTCTTTGCAGGATATTCAGCAAACTGGCAAATATGAAATGGCCCTATTTTCTTGGATGGCTCGAAGTGCTTGTTGCCGCTTGCGTATTGGCTCCGATGGCAGCGATACTTGCAAATTCAATATATAACGGAGGCTGGAATCCTTGGGGAAACAAGATTTGGAATTTTGAGAACAAGATCAACTACAGGATCAGTAACCTCTATTACGGCGCTGACAATTATATGGCCCTTTTCAAGAATTGGAAGCTGTTTGCCCCAAGGGGAAATGAATCATTCTTCGATATTGGATGGGTTAGGCTGTACTATTGGTACGGAATAATACCAACCGCTATTATAATCGCAGCGATAATAATTGTTATTTATCAGAGCATGAAAGAAAGGGATGTTTGGGCACTGATCCTCATAGCATCCTTGACAATATACACTCTGGTGGAGGCGACCTTTGTCACCAGGTACCTTGGACGAGATTTCTTCCTTCTGATCGCAGGAGTATACCTTGGAAAGTTCTTCAGCAACCTCTTCCGAACGAAGAACACCAAAAATATAAACGATACGAAAGATACAAAAGCTACGAAAGGGGCAACCAATGCCTGAGAAACTTAGGAAAAAACTGTTCTATGTAGCAGTGGGCCTGAATTTCATAATGACCGCCATATATGAATTCCTTACGCCGAACATGTCCGACGATATCATTTACGGAGATGCGGTGGCTAAGGCAAACAGCTTTTTTGACCTGTTTGTCCAGGAATATGAGCACTACATGTACCACATTGGCCGCAGCATCGCACATATCATCCTGAGAATTTTTCTGTATTCGGGCACCAAGGCGTTTTTCAATATCGCAGCGGCTTTGGCCTTTACGGCTCTGGGAATTCTTATCTACCGAAACATCGATAGCAGAAAGCCTTACGACCTCAGGGTCTACCTGGCAATCGTCCTTTTGCTGTGGCTCTTTGACCCCACCATCAGCAACTGCGTGTTCTGGGAGACCGGCGCCTGCAATTATCTGTTCACAGCCCTTATAATGGTTGGCTACATCACCCTGTTCAGGAAAGCCATCAGGGAAAAGAGACAGAGCACGATTCCATTTACGATAGGAATGTTTTTCTTTGGACTGGCGGCAGGCTGGTGCAATGAGAACACCTCAGGCGGCGTGATATTATTTGTGCTTTTGATGTTTGCTTACAAGTGGCTTGAAAACAGAGATTTTAAGGGCATAAGGCTCTGGATGGTAACAGGACTTATAGGAAATCTTATTGGCTTTGTAATTATGCTGCTTTCTCCTGGTAACAAATCTAGGTCTGAAGGGGCTGATGAGGCTCATACAGGGCTACTTGCCATTGTGGCCAGATTCCTTAAGATAACCCTGAACCTTAAGAATTACTATCTGGTACTTATACTGGCATTTACTGTTATGGTGATTGCCATAGCTTACAAGACAGGCTCATTTAAGAAATTTAAAGAGGCAGCAGCCGGGCTTTTGATGTTTGCTTTTCTTTTCCTGGCAACAGCTTACGCACTTATCATGGTTCCTGAGTCACAGCTTAGAACCTACTATGGGGCAAGTCTTTTTCTTATGACAGCCATCGTGCAGGGCTTTGCCTGGATGATAAACAAGGGCTTTGAAGAGGATGTGGTGCAGTTCCTTGCCACAAGCCTTGTGGCGGTACTCAGCATAATCCTTATGTTCACCTATATAGAAGACGGTGCGAATCTTGCCCGTATCAAGCGTGAGTTTGATGAGAGAGACGCATATCTTACCATGATGACCACCACCACCGATGAGAGATGGCTGGAAGCGCCGATGCTCCGGCCGGGCTGGGAGAACAGGTTCTCCATGGCCTACGATTCGGATATCTGCGAGGACCACTGGAACTGGCTCAACTTAAGCTACGCAGAGCATTACGGCATCGATTTCATCAAGGGTGTGGACAGGGAGACCTGGACCGAATACTAAAGATTTTCGAGGAAGTGTATGGAAAGAAGCGGGGAGAAGCTTTTAAGCGTAATAATTCCTGTTTATCAGGCAAAAGACACAAGGAGGGAGTGTGTCTTATCTTGTTTAAATCAAAAGGACATAAACCCGGAAGAAATTCAGATAATACTATCGGATGACGGCTCCACCGACGGGAGCGATAAGATCTGCGATGACCTTCAGAGCGAATACGGGCAGGAGCGCATAATCGTCATTCACACAGGCAATCACGGGGTATCCCATGCAAGAAATCTGGGTCTGGAACGGGCTACAGGGCGATTTGTAACCTTTGTGGACGCTGACGACGGCCTTAAAGAAGACTTTGCCGAGAACCTTATGAAATATGCGGATGAGGCAACGGCACTTCTTGACGAGACCGGGAGCCTTCAGTCGGGAGTCAAGATCAGCGGCTATCAGTACATAGAAAATGGGATATTGAATTCCAACACCCATGTATGGGGCAAGATCTTTGAGAGAAAAGCTCTTAAGGAAGCCAATATCCGCTTTATGGAGGGACTCACCATTGGCGAAGACCTGCTTTTCCTTATTGACTTTGCCATGTCTCAGGGTAAGGCCCACAACATAAGATGTATTCCGGATTCCGGCAATTATATATACAAAGAAAACGAGAACGGCGCCATGAAAAGTGCCTTCAAGGCAAGTTACATGGATGAGCTCAGGTGCTGGAGCCTCGCCGGGGATAAGATGCTGGCAGCAAGAGAGAACTTCTCAAGCTATGCCTTTGTCACCCTTGCAGTTAATTGCATTATGACGGCATTTCTCGTTATCGGCAAAGTTGCGGTTCAGGGTGAACAGGACCGTGACAGCGACCTTTCTGCCCTTGCGGTATCCAAAGCAGCGGAGCAGATAAACGACGCTTTAAAGACTCATGGGGCTTTTGCCGGTCTTTCTTTTGGCCACAAGCTTAAGGTGATCCTCTTTAGGATCAGCCCTAAGCTCTACATAAACAGCTATCATCGTCACAAGAGGGGTAAGTGATATGACACCTGATCTGAACAGACCAATCATTCTGTATATGCACGCGGGCTCGGGAAACCACGGCTGTGAAGCTATCGTTGACAGCACCCTGCGTCTGATAGAGCGCATACGAAAAGAGCAGGGCGCGGACATAACCCTTCCCGTCATTGTTGCCACCAACAGCGTGGATGAAGACAGGAAGTACATCCTCGGTGACCTTGAGAAGCAGGGGCTTTGCACTCTTGTGGAGGAAGACCATATAGACAGGGATTTCATCGCACACATTTTCTACTACGGATGGCGGCTTATCACAAGGGACAGGGAATCCTTCCTTCGATATCGCTTCAGAGAAGTGATGAAGGTTTATGAGGAGAAGTGCAGGGAAAAGAGCCTTCACCCATACGGGGCAGCAGGTAACGGCCTTAAGCCTCTTGCGGTGTCCATAGGCGGGGACAACTACTGCTATCCTGAGATGATCCCGGACCTTATCCTGGCACACAGAGTATTCAAGAAGAGAGGCTTTGAGACCGTACTCTGGGGATGCTCCATAGAGCCGGATTCCATGAGGGATCCTGACCTTCTGGGTGATCTGATAGCATATGACCACATCTACGCTAGAGAGTCCATAACCTATAACGCCCTGTTAAATGCGGGAATATCCGCTGACAAGCTGACTCTCAGAAAGGACCCTGCCTTCGAACTTACACGGGCGGAGGTTGAACTTCCGGAATGGTTCAAGAGGGGAAATACAGTCGGAATCAATTTGAGTCCCATGGTACAGGACAGGGAGTCCAAAAAAGGGATTGTAAGAGAAAACTACCGCAACTTTGTTGAGTTTATTCTGGAGAAGACAGATCAGAACATAGCCCTGATACCACATGTTGTCTGGAGCAGCAGTGATGACAGAAATGCGCTGAAAAAACTCTACGATGATTTTAAGAACAGCGGCAGGGTATTCATGGTTGAGGATGCTCCGGCTGAAGTACTTAAGGGATATATAGCTGCCTGCAGTTTCTTTGTGGGAGCAAGAACACACAGCACTATTGCGGCCTACAGCAGCGGTGTGCCCACTCTGGTAATGGGGTATTCCGTAAAGAGCAGGGGGATTGCCACAGATCTTTTCGGAAGCTATGAGAACTATGTTATTCCGGTGCAGGAGATAGAAGATCCTTTTGCGCTGGTTCGGAGTTATGAATGGATCCGGTCAAAGAATAAATGACCGTTCATTAAAGCTATAAATTGGGGGAAGTAAGAAATGTTAATAGTTCAGATTGCAGGCGGCCTGGGAAACCAAATGCAGCAGTACGCGGTTTATTACAAACTGAGGAAAATGGGGAAAGACGTGAAGCTGGACCTGTCCTGGTTCGACCCGAAGATCCAGAAGAACATGCTGGCACCGAGGGAGTTCGAACTCTCCATCTTCAAGGGCCTTGACTATGAGATATGCACTGACGAGGAGAGGGACTATTTCCTTAAAAGAAGCGGTCTTCAGAAGCTTACAGGCAAGATTGCCGAAAAGCTTGGCCTAAGGGACAACAGTAATCCCAAGGTTTTTACAGAGAAGGAAATGTATCATCCGGAGCTCTTTTCCCTGGAAGATAAATATATAATGGGGTACTTCGCATGCCAGAAGTATTACAGTGATGTGCTGCCTGAGCTGGCACAGAAGTTTGTGTTTCCGGAGCATTCGGACGAGATCCTTGATACCAGGAACAAGACTCTGGCGGCCAGGATGGACAGTGAGCCCAGTGTCAGCGTTCACATAAGGCGTGGAGATTACCTGGATCCGCCTAACTTCGCTATTCTTGGCAATATTGCGACGGAGGAGTATTACGAGAACGCCATGAATTATTTCCTGGCAAAAGAGCCGGATACTCACTTCTACATTTTTACCAGCGATCATGAGTATGCCCGGGAGAAGTTCTCTGATGAATCCCGTTATACAATCGTGGACTGGAATACCGGCAGGAACAGTGTTCAGGACTTAATGCTCATGAGCCATTGCCGGGGTAATATCTGCGCCAATTCCACCTTCAGCTTCTGGGGAGCAAGACTTAATCAGCGCCCGGACAGAAAGGTAATAAGGACCTACAAGATGAGAAACAATCAGCCGGTTAGCCCCGAGATTATGCATGATTACTGGGGAGACTGGATACTGATGGATGAGAAAGGAAGCATCATCTGACGTAAATGGGAAGAGTTAAGTCTGCAACGAGGAATATCGCCTTCGGATATGTGGGACAGGTGGCAACCGCGATCATGTCGTTTGTGTTGCGAACTGTTTTTATCATGCGATTAAATGAGCAGCTCCTTGGTATCAACTCGACGTATACCAATGTCCTTTCCATCTTGAACATGGCGGAGCTGGGAATCGGAACAGCTCTGAACTTCAGTCTCTATGCCCCTGTTGCCAAGGGGGAGATCCGGAAGATCAAGTCCTACATGCAGATGTACAGGAAGGCATATCACTTCATTGCGATAGTGGTGGCGGTTATAGGTCTTGCTCTCACACCTTTTCTTAAATATCTGGTAAAGAACCCCGGAAACAGCACTGTCAGGGACATTACCATCTATTACTTTATTTTCCTGTTCAACACAGTGACCAGTTATTTTGTGGCCTACAAGTATTCCCTTGTAAATGCTGAACAGAAAAACTATATTCAGACCAACATCATCACCATAACCAAGGTCATCACGGTATTTTTTCAGATCATAGTGATACTGACCACCGGCAATTTCCTGTTGTTCCTTCTTACAGATGCCGCTGTTCAGCTGATCCAGAAGATAGTGGTATCGAAGTATCTGGACAAACTCTATCCGTATCTTAGGGAGAAGGATGTAGAACCTTTGTCAAAAGAGGAGAGCGATACCGTCTGGAATAAGACCAAGGCCCTGGTGTTCCATAAGGTTGGGGATGTGGCAAGGCTTCAGACAGATGCCCTTATCATCTCATCTCTGATCGAAGTTGGCGTTGCGGGCTTTGTGGACAACTACAACCTGGTGATCGGTACCGTATCAAACTTTGTAAATATCATCTTTAATTCCGTTATATCAAGCTTTGGAAATCTTATAGCGACGGAATCCAGGGAAAAACAGTTCTCAATGTTCAAAGTCTACAGGTTCTTTGCGTCCTGGGTTTATGGATTCTCCTGCGTGGGTTTCATGGTTCTTTTAACCCCGCTTATACGTATATGGCTTGGAGATGGCTGGGTTCTGGCGCCGGCAGCGGTCTATTGCATACTGATTGACTATTACTTCAAGGGTGACAGGATTGTTCTTAGTAACTTCAAGACGGCAGCAGGGGTGTTTGAGCAGGACAAGTACCTTGCACTTATCCAGGGCGCTGTAAATCTGGTTCTGTCCATAACTCTGGTACAGACACAGCTCGGACTTACCGGTGTCTATATAGGTACCATTGTTTCGGGACTTATAGCAAATATAACCAAGCCCATAATCATCTACGGAGCCTGCTTTGATAAAAAGGCAGGAGAGTATTTTGCCGAAACATTCAAATACCTGGCAAGTCTGGTGGCAGTGCTGGTGGTGTGCGAGCTTATAAGTAGACGAGTTCTGGTGAATCTGAATATCGGAACTTTCATTTTGATGGCACTTATCATCACTGTGATCTTCAACGGTGTGTATCTGCTACTCTATGGCAGAAGTGAGGAGTTTGGGTATATTAAGGGAAAGGTTATGGAAAAACTGGGACGGTAAATAGCGCCAATGCAGCTGTACAGATAACAGTCGGTATGAACCGAGCGATCATTATGTTTTATTTTGGGAAAAGAGATGAGCAAACAGGGGATGAATATTGAACAATTCAGTAAATTAGTGGTTGAAGCAGCCCGTGAATTATCACAGATCATGGATGTCTCAATAAAACAACAGGCCAAGGATCTGATTAAAACTGCTATAGGGCGATCTGTCAGAACAAAAGATCCCATGTTCTGGCCTGCGGGGATGCTTATGCTTGGTCTTGCGGAGGCAAGAAAGACGCTGGCCGGAGGCGAATCAATTCTTCCTTCGGATCCGGGACTTGTTAAACAAATTGATGATGCCATAGAAGCACATGTTACCATGTGGCATGACCAATATGGCTCAAAGGTTGATTTTGTAGACGATTCCCTTGCCGGAGCAGCCCTTGTGAAAATGTATGCCCAGACGGGAAAAGAGCTGTATAAAGAGGCTGCTGATAAGATTTATGAATTTGTAATGTCTGCTCCAAGAGACCAGGAAGGAGCCATCATTTACAACCCCGGAAAGGGTAATAGCAATATATTCGTAGACGGAATAGGCCAGAGTGTGATGTTCCTGTCCGCCTACGGAAGAGCGTTCGATAAGACAGAAGCCCTGTCTCTTGCCAAGATGCAGCTTTCGAATTTCAGAAAGTACGGAATGGATGAGCGAAGCGGTCTGTGTTATCACGGCTATTGCCTTGGGGATGACAAAGAGATTGAGAAAAAGGGGCTCCTTGGATGGGGCCGCGCTATGGGATGGCTCATGATGGGACTTTCCGAGTACTGCAGTGGAAACGTAGAGATGGAGACAGCTTCCTGGTACAGCGACCTTTGCGGTATAGTTGAGTCCTATGTAAGACCGGACGGTGGATTCTCCTGGCAGATTCAGGCTGTTGAGGGTCACATTGATACGTCGGCTACCGGAATGCTCTTGTATAGTCTTCTTGCGGCCGGAGATGGTAAGAATGCTGTCAGCGGATTACAGGCACTGCTTTCTAACGCGGATGATAACGGCCGCGTTGGAAATGCACTCAGCTCCTGTGATGACTTTGGTGTTCACTATCAGACCTACGGACGCTACCCTTGGGGCCAGGGCGCAGCTCTGGCGGCGATATCAAGGGGACTTTGTATCTGATATACTAAATTAAAAACTGCCTTTTGGACGGGTCCAAAAGGCAGTAATTATAAGCAATTAGATATTGCCATACTTATCTTTAT
>ODAI014681680.1_pt1 | contig 10157 bp, 9 predicted proteins | sample 1539321 | NCBI WGS metagenome assembly ODAI01 (sample SAMN02144231, study PRJEB22623) | gut metagenome | biome: sheep rumen | host: Ovis aries | place: New Zealand | reverse complement strand
CCTGCCGGAATACCAGCATAAGGGCTTTATCGATTTCAAGATGCGTGCCAAACTGGCGGATGATCTGATTCAGCGATTCGACATCCGTTCCTCCGAAGGACGCAAGACGGTTGCACGAAGCATGTCCGGCGGTAACCAGCAGAAAGCCATCGTCGGCAGAGAGATCGACGCCGATCATGACGTGCTGGTCGCCATCCAGCCGACCCGTGGTCTGGACGTCGGTGCCATTGAGTACATTCACAAGAATCTGGTGGAAGAAAGAGATGAAGGAAAAGCGGTTCTTCTGGTCTCCTACGACCTGGAAGAAGTCATGAACGTTTCCGACCGTATCATCGTCTTCCATGCCGGAGAAATCGTGGCAGACGTGAAACCGGAAGAAGTTACGGTGAACGAGCTCGGTCTGTATATGGCCGGCAGCAAGAGAGGAGTGTAGGAATATGAAGAAACTGTTTGATCCGAATAAAGATTATTCCGGAATTCTTTCCTCCATCGTTGCCATCGTCATCGGTCTGTTGGTTGGATTTATCGTGCTATTGGTATTGAAACCTTCCAAAGCGGTAGAGGCATTCGGCTTATTGATTACCGGCGGCTTCTACAGCGGTTTGAAAACATTCGGTAACGTGCTGTATTATGCCACACCTCTGATCATCTGCGGTCTCGGTACGGGGGTTGCCTTCAAGGCTTCTATCTTCAATATCGGGGGCCCGGGCCAGATGCATATGGGCGCCTTCGTGGCCATCTATACAGCGGTCAAATGGAATCTGCCGGGTCCGTTAGGCTGGCTTGTTCCTCTGATTATGAGCATGGTCGCCGGTGCTCTGTGGGCGCTGATTCCGGCACTGCTTTATGCCTATAAGAAAGTCAACGTTATCATCCTGACGATCATGATGAACTACATCGGTCTTTATCTGGCCAACCGTCTGATCGTATTGAATATCTTTGACTCCGCCAAGAACCAGACGCGTGCCGTACCGATGGCACACAAGCTGCCGACGATGGGATTCGACAAGATCTTCCGCGGCAGTGTTGTCAACTGCGGCTTCGTCATTGCCATTGTATTGGCAATTGTGTTCTACATCATCTTAGAGAAAACGACATTCGGCTATGAGATCAAGGCCTGCGGTAAAAACAGAGACGCTGCGGACTACGCAGGTATCAACGCCCGCAAGACCATCGTTGTGACGATGCTGATCTCCGGTGCCTTGATTGGTTTAGCCGGAGCTACCATGTATCTCTCCAATGCCGGTAAATACCTGAAGGTGGAAGACAATACGCTTCCGGAAGGGTTCCAGGGTCTGGCGGTCACGCTGTTGGCTCAGAACAATCCGATCGGAATTATCTTCTCGGGTATCTTTTTGGCCTACCTGGAAACATCCGGCTCCTTCGTTCAGGGGTTGGGCTTCTCCAGTGAGATCGTTGACGTTATCTCTGCAGTTATCATTTACTGCTCCGCGCTGTCACTTCTGATTTCCGAGTTCATGCGGAAACGCCGACTGAACCGGTTAACCGGGGTGGACAGGAAAAAAGTTCACGGAGGTGACAAATAATGAATAGTGAAATCATTCGTTTTATCGGTCAGTCCATCGTTCTGTTCTTCGTTCCGCTTCTGATCGTCGGGTTAGGCGATCTGGTATGTGAGCGCTCCGGTGTTCTGAATATGTGTCTGGAAGGAATCATGATTCTGGGTGCCTTCTTCGGACTGCTGGTCGTAAGACAGCTGGAAGGAAAGGTCTCCAGCGGACTGCTGCTCTTCCTTGCCTGTATTGCGTCCATGGTATCCGGGATGGCCATCACGTTCTTCCATGCCTTTGCGGCAATCAATTTGAAGGCGGACCAGACGATTTCCGCCACCGGTGTCAACACCTTCGCGGCAGCTTTCTGCATGCTGATTTCCAAGACGATCTTCGGAACGGATAACTTCCATTTCAACAATAACTTCCGTATCGCGAAAGTTCCGCTCCTGGGTGATATTCCAATCATCGGACCGCTGCTTTTCCAGGGCTGTTATGTTACGACATTCGTCGGGTTTGCTTTGATCGTCATTGTCTGGTTCGTGCTGTACAAGACCAAGTTCGGCCTGCAGCTGCGTTCCGTCGGCGAAAACCCGCAGGCTTCCGACTCGGTCGGTATCAGCGTTTACAAGATGCGTTATATCGGTACGCTCGTCTCCGGCGCCTTAGCCGGTCTTGGCGGACTGATCTTCATCTTCACGACATCAACCAACTACTATGCCAACGTTGCCGGTTACGGCTATCTGGCATTATCCGTTGTCAGTTTCGGCCAGTGGAATCCGAAGGGAATCGTGCTCGGAACTCTGTTCTTCTCCATCATGAAGACATTAGGCTCCGCGTATTCCTCCATTCCGTTCCTGGTAAAACTGGGAATTCCGTCCAACTACTTCAAGATGTTACCGTACGTCGCCACTTTGGTCGTTCTGGCATTAACACCGAACAGCAACAATGCTCCGGCCGACAGCGGTAACCCGTATGACAAAGGAAAACGTTAAGGAGAATAACAAATGGCATTATTGAATCAGGAAACAGGGAAAATGTACCATATTGACGTTGCACCGGGAGAAATCGGACGCTATGTCCTGTTACCGGGCGACCCGTTCCGTACGGATCTGATTGCTTCTTATTTTGATGATGCGAAACTTGTTGCACATCACAGGGAACACAAGACCTGGACCGGAACACTGAACGGAGTCAAAGTCTCTGTCACATCCACCGGCATGGGCTGCCCGTCCACGGCAATCGCCATGGAGGAACTCATTGCCTGCGGTGCGGATACCTTCATCCGCGTCGGTACGGCAGGAAAGGGGGCAGACCGGGCCTTTGATCCGCCACTGGGCGGGGGCATCAATACGGCCGCGGTCCGTGATGAAGGCACAACGATCCATTACATCCCAATCGAATATCCGGCAGTTGCCGACCGTCATGTCGTCGCGGCTTTGGCGGACGCAGCGGAAAAACTGGGGTATAATTTTATCGAGGGAATCACGCAGTCCAAAGACTCGTTCTACGGTCAGCATGAACCGTTTAACATGCCGAATCAGAAGCGGCTGGAGGAACGCTGGGAAGCATGGCGCAGAGGCAACGTCCTCACATCCGAAATGGAATCCGCCGCCATCTTCGTCATCAGTTCCATCCGCGGCTGCCGCGCCAGCTCCATCATGGCCTACACGGAAATGACCAAGAGCGTGGAAGTGGCGGTGGAAGCACTGCGCATTCTCATTGAGAAAGACAGGGAGAAATAATATGGAAATCAACAAATATATCGATCATACGTTATTAAAAGCCGATGCGACCAGTGCACAGATCGCCAAGTTATGCGCGGAAGCAAGAGAATACAAGTTCGCCAGCGTCTGCGTCAATACATGCTACGTCCCGCTCTGCAAAAAACTCTTAGAGGGCAGCGGAGTGGAAGTCTGCTGCGTGGTCGGCTTCCCGCTCGGTGCCATGGCGACGGTTTCCAAAGCCTTTGAAACAGCCCAGGCCGTCAAAGACGGAGCGGACGAAGTGGACATGGTCATCAATGTCGGCGCTGCCAAGGAAGGAAACTGGCAGTATGTGGAAGACGATATCCGTGCCGTTGTGGAAGCGGCAGACGGAAAACTCGTCAAGGTCATCATCGAAGCATGCCTCTTAACGGATGAGGAAAAGGCGGAAGCATGCCGCTGTGCCGTCCGTGCCAAGGCGCATTACGTGAAGACATCCACGGGCTTCTCCACGCACGGTGCCACAGTGGAAGACGTCCGTTTAATGAAGGAAACAGTCGGTGACAAGGCTCTGGTCAAGGCCGCCGGCGGCATCCGTTCCTATGAAGACGCCATGGCAATGATCGAAGCAGGCGCAAGCCGTCTGGGCTGCTCTGCGGGCATCAAAATCATGGAAGGCGCCAAATAAAATCCCTTATTACAGAAACATTGTTATCCATCGGGAAGAGGGTTCTCCTCTTCCTTTTTTCTATGGTATAATGCAAATAGAGTAATTGTTTGGAAATCATTCATTACGAATCATTGAATCATTTTTTCATGAGGTATTTAGAAATGCAAGATGTAATCATTATCGGAGCAGGGGTTGTCGGCTGTTCCATCAGTTACTATCTGACCAAGTACGACTTGAAGGTAACTGTACTGGAAAAGTGCAATGATGTCTCCTGCGGTACCACAAAAGCAAACAGTGCCATCATTCATGCGGGCTATGACCCGAAGGAAGGAACCCATATGGCCAGACTGAATGTGCTTGGTTCCAAGCTGACCAAGGAGGTCTGTCAGAAACTGGATGTTCCTTATCAACAGTGTGGCGCTTTTGTTTTGGGTTTCAACGAAGAAGATAGAAAGCATATTGAGTTGCTGTATCAGCGCGGTGTGAATAACGGGGTCGAAGGTCTGGAGATCATTGACCATAAGAAGGCATTGGAACTGGAGCCGAATCTTTCCGAAGAAGTCACCTGTGCCTTATGGGCTAAGAGCTCTGCCATTGTTTCCCCATGGGAACTCTGTTTGGCCTTGGCCGAAACCAGCGTGAAAAACGGTGCGGATTTCCGTTTGAACCAGGAAGTCAAAGCCATCAGAAAGGAAAACGGTATCTTTACGGTTACCACCCAGGATGCCGAATATCAGTCCCGCTATGTCATCAACTGCGCCGGGCTGTATGCGGATGTCATCAATGAAATGGTGAATCCGAAGACCTTTACCATTAACTCCGTCAAGGGAGAGTATTACCTGATTGATAAGAGCGAGGGAAAACGGGTCTCCAGAACCATTTTCCAGTGCCCGAACAAAGACGGCAAGGGCGTGCTTGTTTCCCCGACGGTCCACGGCAATCTGATTGTCGGACCGAATGCCGAAAAGAACGAAAAAGAAGATCTGAGCACTTCTTCCGCCGGACTGGCTTTTGTGAAGAGACAGGCGGTGCGTTCCGTTCCGTCCATCAACTTCCGTGAGAATATCCGGAACTTTGCCGGTAACCGGGCAAAGAGTGAAGTGGACGACTTCATCTTTGAAGAGAGCGCGACGGAGAACTTCTTCAACTGTGCCGCCATCTGCTCTCCGGGTCTTTCCAGTGCCTTAGGCATGGGCTATGAAGTATTGGAATGGCTCAAAGGCAAGGAAGAACTGAAAGAGAAAGCCAATGTGGTGGATTCCCGGAAACAGATCCGCTTCAAGCAGTTAAGCATGGAAGAAAAGAATGAACTGATTGCCAAACGTCCGGAATACGGCAGAGTGATCTGCCGCTGTGAGACCGTGACGGAAGGGGAGATCCTTGCGGCATTGCATTCCGTTTTGCCGGCTGTCTCGATTGACGGCGTCAAGCGCAGATGCAACACCGGAATGGGTCGCTGCCAGGGCGGTTTCTGCGGACCGAAGATCACGGAAATCATTGCCCGTGAACTGCATATCTCACCGTTGGAGGTCCTGCAGGATCTTGACGGTTCGAATATCTTAAAAGAACAGATTAAGGAGGATTGCTGAAGATGTTATATGATCTGATTGTGATCGGAGGCGGTCCTGCCGGTTTAAGTGCGGCCGTAACGGCAAAAAAGAACGGTTTACAGAACGTTCTGATCATTGAACGGGACAAGGAACTGGGCGGTATTCTGAACCAGTGCATTCATAACGGATTCGGTCTTTCCGTCTTCAAGGAAGAACTGACAGGTCCGGAATTTGCGGGTCGCTATATCGAGAAAGTCAAAGAGCTCGGAATCGACTACTTACTGGATACCATGGTACTGAAACTGAATAAGGAGAAGGAAGTCCATATCGTCAATGCCAACGGGTACCAGATTCTCAAAACAAAGAGCATTATCATTGCCTGCGGATGCAGAGAACGCTCCCGCGGTGCCATCGGTACGCCGGGCGTCCGCTATGCGGGTGTTTATTCTGCCGGTGCAGCGCAGAAATATCTGAATATTGACGGCTACCTCGTCGGGAAGCGCGTTGTCATCCTCGGCAGCGGGGACATCGGTCTGATCATGGCCCGAAGAATGACGCTGGAAGGCGCCAAGGTTTTGGCCTGTATTGAAATCAACCCGTTCTCCAGCGGTTTACAGCGGAACATTCAGCAGTGTCTGAATGACTTCAACATTCCGCTTTACTTAAGCCATACGGTCGTGGATGTCAAAGGCAAGGACCGGGTGTCCGAAGTCGTCATGGCCAAAGTGGATGAGCATTTCCAGCCGATTCCGGGAACGGAAGTTACCTTTGAGTGCGATACATTACTGCTCTCGGTCGGCTTAATTCCGGAAAACGAATTAAGCAAGGATGCGGATATTGCCCTTGACCCGAAGACCAGAGGCCCGTATGTCTATGAAAATATGGAAACCAGCATTCCGGGTATCTTTGCCTGCGGTAATGTGGTCCAGGTTCATGACCTGGCGGATAATGTTGCGCTGGAGGCGGAACGTGCGGCCATGGGTGCCGTCAACTACGTCTTAGGCAAGACGTCTGAAGCGTACATTGAAGTAAAGGAAAACAGACCGATGGTCTACTGTGTACCGCAGAAGATCCATAAGGACCTGAATGCGAAGTTTGTGACCTGCATGTTCCGGGTCAATCAGGTGATTGACAATAAAGCCTTCGTCTTCCGGAATGAGAAAGGTGAAAAACTGGGAAGTCAGAAAACCGGATATCTCGGCAACGGGGAAATGGTGAAACTGATTGTGAAAAAGGATATCATTGATGCATGTGATACTGCATTGAACATCAGTGTTGAGGAGGTAGACGCATGACAAACTTAATCTGTATCGGCTGCCCGCGCGGCTGTCATTTACAGGTCGATGAGGAAAACGGCTACGCTGTCAGCGGAAACCGCTGCCCGATCGGCGCAAAATACGGAAAAGAAGAACTGGCCAATCCGACCCGGACTTTAACGACCACGGTACGTCTGGAAGGCGGGCTGCACGAGATGCTGCCGGTCCGTACGGACAAACCGCTGCCGAAAGGCAAACTGATGGAAGCCATGCAGCTGATCAATCAGGTGAAAGTCAAGGCACCGGTCAAAATGCATCAGGTGATCATTGAGAACATTCTCGACACCGGTGTGAATATTATCAGCAGTAAGGAAATGTAAGTAAGAAGGGGCTGAATCATATTCAGTCCTTCTCTTGATAAGGAGGTATGCAGCATGAAGTCTGATGTACAGATTGCCCAGGAAACAGTGATGGAACCGATTCTGAATATTGCCAAGTCACTGAACATTCCGGAAGAATATGTGGAACAGTACGGAAAATACAAAGCAAAAATCGATTATAACTATCTGAAAGAACATGCAGGGGATCCGGACGGAAAACTGATTCTGGTCACGGCCATCAACCCGACAGCGGCCGGCGAAGGCAAAACGACCACAACGGTAGGTTTGGCGGACGGCTTAAAGCGCATCGGGAAAAAGGTTGTGGTGGCTCTGCGCGAACCGTCGTTAGGACCGGTATTCGGTGTAAAGGGCGGAGCGGCAGGCGGCGGATATGCCCAGGTTGTCCCGATGGAAGATATCAATCTGCACTTTACGGGCGACTTCCATGCCATCGGTGCGGCCAATAACCTTCTGGCGGCGATGATCGACAATCATATTCAGCAGGGCAACAGTCTGAATATCGATCCGCGCAAGATCACATGGAAACGTGCGGTCGACATGAATGACCGGCAGCTGCGCTTTATTATTGACGGTCTGGGCGGAAAGGCCAACGGAACGCCGCGCGAAGACGGATTTGACATTACCGTTGCTTCGGAAGTCATGGCAGTTCTCTGTCTTTCCAAAGACATCCCGGACTTAAAGGAACGCTTAGCCAAGATCGTTATCGGTTATACCTATGACGATAAACCGGTGACCTGTGCCGACTTAAAGGCCCAGGGTGCCATGGCAGCCTTATTGAAGGATGCCTTAAAGCCGAATCTGGTTCAGACACTGGAACACACTCCGGCCTTTGTGCATGGGGGACCGTTTGCGAATATCGCACACGGCTGCAATTCCGTGACGGCAACCCGCATGGCACTCAAACTCGGGGATTACTGCGTGACGGAAGCCGGCTTCGGTGCGGATTTGGGTGCGGAAAAATTCCTGGACATCAAATGCCGGGCCGCCAATCTGCGCCCGAGCTGCGTTGTCATCGTGGCAACCGTACGGGCTTTGAAGAACCATGGCGGCGTAAAGAAAGAAAACTTAAACGAGGAGAATCTGGAAGCTTTGAAGAAAGGTCTTCCGAATCTTCTGCAGCATATTTCCAATATTCAGAATGTGTATCACTTACCGTGCGTTGTGGCCATCAACCACTTCGTCTCCGATACGGATGCGGAAGTGCACCTGATTGAAGAAGCCTGTAAGGAACATAACGTGCCGGTCAAACTGTGCGATGTCTGGGCGAAGGGCGGCGAAGGTGCCATCGATCTGGCCGAGGAAGTGGTTTCCCTTTGCGAAAAGGAAAATGACTTCAGCTTTGCCTATGATCTGGATATGACGATCACGGAAAAACTGAACGCCATTGCGACGAAGATCTACCACGCGGACGGCGTGGAAATTCTGCCGGCAGCCAAAAAGCAGATGAAACAGCTGACGGAACTCGGTTACGGCAGCTTCCCGATCTGCATGGCGAAAACACAGTACAGCTTCTCCGACGATGCGAAGCTGTTAGGTGCACCGGAGCACTTCAAGATCACCATCCGCAACCTGAAGGTATCTGCGGGTGCGGGTTTCCTGGTTGCCTTATGCGGCGATATCATGACGATGCCGGGCTTACCGAAAGTACCGGCCGCGGAAAAGATCGACGTGGATGAAAACGGGAAGATCAGCGGACTCTTCTAGGAGGAATATCTATGAAAGATAAAACACTGGAACAGTTTACGCTGGACCTCTCCACCAAAGACCCGATTCCGGGCGGCGGCGGTGCAACGGCACTGGTCGGATCCATCTGTGCTTCCTTATCGCAGATGGTGACCTCTTTGACGGTGGGGAAAAAGACCTACGCCAAATATGAAGAGGAAAACCGGATGATCGCCGTGAAAGCGGAGATTCTGCGCTCTGCCTTATTAAACGGCATTCAGGAAGATGCCGATGCCTTCTTACCTTTGGCGAGAGCATATTCCATGGATAAGAGTCTGCCGGAATATCCGACGGTAATGGAAGAGTGCCTGCGCAATGCGGCGAAAGCTCCGGCGGATCTATTGGAACGTCTCTGCGATGTCATCGAACTGGATGAACGCTTAGCAGAGACCGGCAGCAAGCTGGCCATCAGCGATGCAGCCACTTCGGCAGCCTTGGCAGGCGGTGCGCTTTATGCGGCACTGATCAATATCCGCGTGAATACCCGGCTCATGAAAGACCGGGACTATGCGGAAGAAATGGACAGAAAATACGCTGCGCTGGCAGAAGAATACCGTCAGAGAGCGGAGAGAGTATATCAAAGGATCGAGGAACGTCTGAATGGCTGAGTTATTAACGGGAAAAGAAGTCGCGGCGGCTTTGAACCAGCGCTCAAAACTGATTCTGGAAGAGCTGCAGGCGAACAATATCACTCCGAAGCTGGCCATTGTGCGCGTCGGGGAAAAAGAGAACGATCTCAGCTATGAGAAGGGCATTTTAAAGCGCTGCAATGAGCTTGGCGTATTAGCCAAGCAGGTCGTCTTACCGCTCGAAGTAGAGGAAGAGGAACTTCTCAAAGCGATTAAAGAATTAAATGATGACGAAAGTGTTCACGGCATTCTGCTGTTCCGTCCCTTACCGAAGCGGATGGATGAAGACCGGATCGTCAATGCGATTCTGCCGCAGAAGGACGTGGACGGTGCTACGGATCTCTCACTGGCCGGTGTCTTTTCGGGCAAGCCGATGGGTTTTGCGCCGTGCACGGCACAGGCGGCCATTGAAGCACTGGATTATTACGGATACGATCTCTCCGGAAAAAACGTGGCGGTCGTAGGACGCTCCATGGTGGTGGGAAAACCGCTGGGAATGTTGCTGCTGGGACGGCATGCCACGGTGGCCATGTGTCACTCAAGGACACAGAATCTGGCCGATATTACCAGTCAGGCCGATATTGTGGTGGCGGCGATCGGAAAGCCGGAGATCTTAACAGCCTCCTATTTCCGGGAAAACCAGGTGGTGCTGGATGTCGGTGTCAGCTACAGCGAGAAGAAGGGAAAGCTCTGCGGGGATGTGGACTTCGAT
>ODAI013258587.1_pt1 | contig 10157 bp, 5 predicted proteins | sample 1539321 | NCBI WGS metagenome assembly ODAI01 (sample SAMN02144231, study PRJEB22623) | gut metagenome | biome: sheep rumen | host: Ovis aries | place: New Zealand | reverse complement strand
TGGATTGAGAACACCTTGTCTTCGACAACCGCTTGGGCAGTCAAGCGCAAGGGCTTTCCTTGTATTGTCATAACGGCGCTTGGAATGTCGATGGTCACAAAGGGATTTGCAGCCATTCCTTGCGCCACAATGTTGGCGTTGACAGTGTCGCTGGTCTCGGAGCCGGCAAAGAAACGCTCGGAGCGAAGGGAGTCGACATTAAGCGTTGTCGTTATAAAAAGATTGTTTAAGAAAGTTCCAGAGAACAGAGAGCCTACAGTAAGCGGCGTCTTTAACGAGTTTACGAAATTTCCTTCCAGCTTTATTTTTTCTTCGCCCATCGAGTTGGACAAATCAAAATTAAAGTCCGCGCTTTCAAAAACATCTTCGTCAAATCGATAGACGACAACGCCGCTTCCGTTCAGCGTGGAAACATTGTCGGAATAAGTCAAACTGTCAAAGTAAGCGCCGCCTTGGTCAATGTCAGCCGCAAACGTTATGACAGGATCAAGCGAACTGGTTCCTTCCAACAGGCGGCCGTCAAAGTAAGGAACCAAGGCGCGTATGCCCTTGTCGATCGAATACGAAAAGTTTGATTCAGTTGTAAACGAGAAAGTTCTGTTATTGATTTTTACCGGGAAACCTGTCGCCTCAAAGGAGCCGTCAAGCTTGGCCACCTCGCCCGACGTGTCCGTCTTGAGAGTAAATCGCAAGCCGTATTCAGAATTGATTTCAATCCACCTCTTGTTGGCCAAACCAGAGAAAGTGTACGGAATGCCGTTCAACTCCAAACGTCCGTTCAACAAGCGGTCTTTTGAATCGACAAGCTTTTCCACAAGGCCGTCCATCACAATCTTTTGACCGCCAAAAATGAATTCAAGGCGCGACAACTGGAATGTTTGGTCGTTGCCGTCAGCCTCAAAAATCAGCATTTGGTCGTCGCGGCTTGTGTTTGCCAAAAGCGCGTAAGGCACGCTAAACGAAAATTCCTTTCCAACTCCCGAAGCGAAAATGTCGCAAGAGAAAACGTAAGACTTGACCGCGTCGGAAGCCGCCATCAAAAGCGGCTTCATGTTTTCTTCCGCAAAGAAAGCGGCGGTCTTTACAATGCTGTCAAGATAAATCGCGCTAAATGAAAGCGAGGCTTGCGCCGCCTTGTTTTCAGAAGAATAGCTTCCAAAGACAGAAACAACGCCAGGCTCGTCGTCATGGGAATAGTCAGAAACTTCAAAAGTCCAATCCCAAGAATCCGCGGACGGAAGCGCTGTAAGCTGCGCGGCGGTATAAACGTTTTCGCCAAAGAAGACCTGCGGCGCAAAGCACATAAAACCGTTTTTGTATTCTTCGACAAAGATCTCGGTTGAAATTTCTCCGCCGTTTGGAAGGACAAAGGACTCCACGCTCAAAGTTCCCGAGGGCCGTTTGCTTGCAAAATCAAAGGCGCCGTCAAAGCTTAAGTTGTAGCGTTCGCCGGAAGTCTTAAAATACGGAATCGTTATTCTTTTTTCGTTGCCGTAAAGCGAGTATGAAATGATTGTGTCGCTTTGGAATTTTTCGGCTGGAATCACGTCCGCCGGAACGAAAATGTCGCCGCTTGAATTATAGCCAAAGTCATCGCTTCTGTAATTATATTTTGCCGACGCCTTTAGCGAAAAGTTCATTCCAAACAAGCCTTGCGTCAACGTGTCGCTGTTGCTGGTTTGAACAAAGTTGTTCATGTTAAAGCCGTCGGCAAAAAGGTTCGCGACGCAATCAGCGCTTTCAAAATCCACGCTCGCTTCGGCGTAAATGTTCCTTGCGCTTGGCAGCATCTTAAAGCTTAGTTTTTGCGACCTGTATTCCGCCAAAAAACCAATAAAGCGAGCGCGGTAATTAAAGGCGGCGACGTCAGTAAAGCGCAAGACGGCGGAGCTTCCGTCAACGCCGCGCGGAATCAAGGCCGAAAAGTCAAGGCCGGCGGACATTTTTTCAGATCCAAGAGCCGCTTCCAAAACGCCTGAAAAACTCGCGTCAATCTTGTTTTGTCCCCTGGCTCCGATCAAAGCCTTTGAAATGTTCGCCTCAAAAGATTGGCCGGCGGATTTAAAGAGAAAGCGCAAACGGTAAACGCGCAAGTCCGAGTCAAGCTTAATGTTGGCGTTTTGCAAATTCACTTTGTCCAGCAATTCCTTAAAGCGCTCGCTGTAGGGCTTGGCTTCGAGGTCATCGCTTTGGCTGGCCTTTCGTTTTTCCAAAATTTGAGTCAGCCAAAAATCATTTTCGCCGGATATGATTTTTATCTCAACGTCGCGCAGCAAAAGGCCTTCGACGCATCCCGCAAGCTTTCCCCTAAAAAGGTCGCGCATTGAATAATCCAAGAACAAGCGGCCAATCGACGCGACTTCCAAACCGCTCTTTGCGTCAACGATGGAAATTCCGTTGACATTCACTCCGGACAAAACCGACGGAGAAAGAGACTTGTAGGAAATCTGAAGGCCGGCGTTTTCCTTAAGGCTTTCGCGGTAAGAGTCAACTGTTCTTTGGATTTGCGTTCCGATGCGGCTGTACACAGGATGCAAAAGCCTGTTTACAACAACAAGAAGAGAAAAAAAGAATAACACGCAAACGCCGATTTTTATGTAACGCTGCTTGAACTTCATCTAGACACGAAGCCCCCTGCGCGCCAAATAATACGGCGTGACATTGCAAAATTTTGCATTATGGTATACCTTATATATTATCGGCTCTTTTGGCCAAAATTTTGAGGTTTTCTACTATGATACTTAACAATTTTGTAGTTTTTGAGGGAATAGACGGAGCGGGCACTTCAACCCAAATGCGGCTTTTGGCGGAACGTGACTCGGGCAAGAAAATCGCCTTCACGGCCGAGCCGACAGAAAGGCCGACCGGAAAATTCTTGCGCCAGATTTTGGCCGGAAAGGAAAAAGTCGCCCCGCAAACGGCGGCCTACCTCTTTGCCGCGGACAGGGCGGAACACCTTTGGGGACAAGGCGGAATTGTTGACCAAACCAAAAACGGCTTGACAGTCGTATCGGACAGGTACCTCTTTTCAAACCTGGCCTACCAGGGCGTGACTTGCGGCGAGGACTTGCCCAAAACGCTCAACAGCCCCTTTCCGCTGCCCCAACTTTTGTTTTTCTTTGACATTTCGGCGCAAAAATCCCTTGAACGCGTAGAAAAGCGCGGGGAGGCCAAGGAGATATACGAAAACGAAAAGTTCCTTAACGACACCGCTTCGCGCTACCGCGCGATAATCAACCAATACAAAAAACTAGAAAACAGCGGCATGAGAATCGTAGAGCTTGACGCCACCCTTCCCAAAGAAAAAATTTCAGATTTAATCTGGAAGGAAATTCTTCCGATAATAAATTCGTGAAAAAATTCGCGAAAAAAATTTTTGTCCTCACTCTCGCGCTCGGCGCGGCGGCCTTTTTATGCCTGCCGGCCTTTTCTTACATGTGCAAGTACAAAGAGGACTTTTACAAGCTTTACCACGTCCACTACCAGCAGTATCCCGACGACTGCATGGAAAACATTTACTGGCTGGAGCAGGCCGTCCGCGCCGACTTCGCCAATCCCCTTTACGCCAGGGCCAAGATTCAGACTAAGGACGAATGGGAAAAATACCGCAACCTTTTCCAAATGCACCTAAACCTAAAATTGATTGAGCAGCACATGCGCCTGGCCCGCGTCTACGACAAGAGGGCGATTTGCTTTTACGACGCTCCTTGGAAAGACGAATATTTGGCCAACCTAAAAAAGGCCAAAAGCTGCTACGAGGCCGGCCTTTATTATTGGCGGGAAGCCAAGCTTTGGTCTGAAAAAGCCAGCGAAACAAAATTCCGCTTTTTGCATCTCGCCGACCTGCCTTTCTGGGAAGACGAAAACGCCCGCATCTCAAGCTCGGAGCTGGACTATAAAAAAATCCTTAATCGCGAGCTGGAGCGGGTCAACGAGGAACTTCAAAAGCTGGAAGCCCTTGAATCTAAGAGCTACTAAGATCTTCCACGCTTAATCCTTGCCGGCTTCGGCTTTTTCCTTTCCAAAAGGCTTGGTCAAGCAAATCACCGCAGGCGTGATTGTGTAGTCGGCCACAAGCGCGGAGCTTATTCCCACAATCGCAAGGAAGCCGGTCGTTACAAAGAACCTCATCGGACAGAACAAGTAGACCGCGAACATGGCGCACAAGATTATGGTGGTCATGAACATAGTCTTTCCTATTTCGCGGAAGGCGTTCTCCGTGGCCTTGGCGTAACTTCCTGTTTGGGCAAATTCGTTCTTTATGTGGTTTATCAAGTGAATCGTGTCGTCCACCGCAAGGCCCAAAATCAAGGGCATTACAATTACCGTAAGAAGGTCAAGGTTTATTCCGCCGTAACCCATCAAGCCCGCAAGGACAAGAACGGGGAACACGTTGGGAATCATGGCGATAAGGCCTGTCTTAACGGACGCGAAGGCCATAATCATCATCACGGCGATGATTGCCAGCGAGAAGAAAATTGACTTAAGTTCTATGTTTATGAGAGTCAAGTCGGAGCGGGCCGTGTCCAAAATGGAGCCGATTGCGTAAACTTTCGCGCCGGGGAAAAGTTCCTTTCCCCTTTTTATGATGGAATCCGCGTCGTCCAAAACCGTTCTTGAATCGTAGCCGGTAAGTTCCACATGAAGGCGGGTCATGCTAAAGTCGTCGTTCTCTATGTCAAAGTAATCTGAAAAATTGTCCGCGTAAAAAGTGAGGCTTTGGGCCGCCACGCCGTCTTCCGTGTCTATGCGATAGAAGTCAGGGTCGTCGCCGTTGAACATTCTGTTCATTTCCTTTAACATTCCGCAAGCGGACAAAACGCATGGACGGCCGTCAACCGTTTTCACAAGGTCAAGGCTCTTCATTCCGTCTATAAGCTCGTCAAGCTTTAAAAGATTGTCGGCGCTTCTAAAGCCGTCTTCGTCGTTAGGATCAAGCTGAACCATCACGTCAAAGCTGTAAATGCTTCCAAGCTTGGTTTTTAACATTTCCATAAGGCGCGCTATGTGCGGAACCTTGGGGCCTTGCATCGCAAGGACATCCATATTTATCGAAATCTTTTTGGCGCCGGGAATCATGGCCGCCATCACCACGAAGGCGCAAACAGTCGCCAAAAGCCTTTTGTTAAAAATTCCCCGGCCGTATTTTTCAAAGGCAAGGTCAACCTTGGTGGCGCCCCCAAGTTCTTTTTGTTCGGCGGCCGGCTCCTTGTCCTTTCCATAACTCATGGCAATGGGAATCAAAACCATCACATACAAGTAAACGGCCACGACAATGCAGGCCGCGATTCCGGCGCTCCACCTAAGGGAAGAAATTTCAAAGAAAAGGAAGGAAACAAGGGAGGCGACTGTAGTTAGGTCCGTAAACAGAATTGACCAGCCGGTTTCCTCCACGGCGGCGACCACAGAGTCCGCCCTTCTTCCCGTCAGCCTAAAATGCCTTTTAAAAGAATTGATAAGGTGGAGGGAATAGCCGATTGAAAGCGCCATTCCAAGCATAATCGGAAGCGACATGCTTCCAACGTCGGCGGGGATTCCCATATAAGAAGAAACTCCAAGAACCGCTCCAATTCCAAACACGCTTGCAAGCAAAGAAACAAGCACTCCCCTGAAGGAGCGGACAAGAACAATCAAGAACGCCAGCATCACCAAAAAGCCTATGGCCACGCGGACGACAGACTCATGCACGTTGTATTCGGTGGCCTCAAGGTCAATGTAGGAAAAGCCCACAGGATAAAGGGAGCAGATTCCCTTGGAATTTTCAGATTCCTCTTGGACTATTTTTCTTGCGGCGCCAGCCCTTTCCATTTTGGGGTCTTCCACTTGCTCAAGGGGAAGAATAATCCAGCATTCCTTCGCGTCGTCAGAAACAAAAGTGTTGACTAAAGACTTGCGGCTTAAAAAAAATTCTTTTATTCTAGCCAGCTCTTCCTTGTCCTGGGGAATTTTTCCGCCAAAGGGATTTGATATTTCTATTTCGTCTTCCTTTCCAAGGGGAACGCTCATTGTCAAAAGCGACTGGACAGGCCGGGAATAAGCCACTTCCTTTTCCAGCCGCCGGCCTATGACGTCTATTTCGTTCAAAACATCCGGCGAAAAAACATCGTCAGCCGTGACAAGAATCATAATGGAATCTGTGGAAAAAACTTTCTTAAATTTTTCTTCCGCCCGCTTTTGCTCTTCCGTAGCTCCAAGAAGAACCTTGTCGTAAATCGTAGAAAATTTTAAAAGCCCCGCCAAAAAGAAAATCGTAAGAATCGCGGTAACAGCAAGAATCGGCCCGCGCCTTTTTATTTGCGCTTCCGCGGCGCGCCTGAACAAAGAATCGATGTCAAATAGTTTCATTTTTATTCCTCCTTAAAACGAATATTTGGCGCTTATGGTCACGCCGCCCCAATTTCTTAAATCATTGAATGTCTTATAGCCCAAGTCAGAAACAATATTTACGCAATAAACCGAGGCGGAAACTACAAGCGCGTCAGTGGCGTTGTAAGAGGCGTTTAAGACAAACATATTGTTCCATTCTTCAAATTGAACAAGCCCCGCAAGGGAAACTGCCAAAGTGTCCTTAAAGAAGCTTTTTGAAATAGCCAATGTGGCCATGTGGACATAGTTACTGCGAGAAAGCTCCGACATGTCTCCAAAGGCAAGGTCTCCGTAATACTGCGCCGACAAAATCCAGCCGCCGGGCATCCAGTCGAGGCCCGCCAACATGACCAATTTGTCGCGTTTTTTGTACCCAAAGTCATAGTCAAATAGAATCGAGGGATCGCTTAAATCAATGTTGATTTTTGTCTTTGGAATCGCCGAGTCATAAAAGAAAGCCCCTTCAAGACGAAGGACAAGCCCTCCCAAAGGAATCGAAGCGTCAGCGCCAACCATAAGGGACCTATTGTAGTCCATCTCGGCAGACAAAGCATACAGTTTAAACGAAGACGGAAGACGGTCATAGCCGTAAAAACCGTATAACGAAACGTCGGCGTATTTCCAGTAGGCGCTGGCCTTTAGAGCGTATTCAAAGTTTTCAAACTTGGGCTCAGGCGCGTTATTTTTAAAGTCAATCGGAGAAGCGTCAAGGACCTTTTGTACGGGATGCTTTTTCGCCGTAGGCAGGGCGCTGGCGCGGACGATTGGAATCCAGTAAAAGTCCAGCGAGTAAATGTCGGATTTAAAAGAAACGCGGGCCGCGTCAATTCCCATGTATGTGTCCGACAAGTCAAAAAAACTAAAGCTTGTATAATTCCTTGGGCAAAGAACGTTTGTCACTGTAAGAAGGTCCGCCTTGCCCCAGGCCACTATCTGCCGGCCACCGCGAAACGCCCAGTAATCCGACGTATAGTCAATCCAAGCCTCTTTTAGCGAAAAGCCTAGATGACTTTCGGCCGCCCCCAAGTCAAAAGAGTCCGACAAGGAAGAGAGCGGATCCAAAATCACCCGGCCGTTCATAAAAAAAGTCGTTTTTTCTGTGGCGTAAAGATACAATTCAAGGTCGCCCTTCATTTCCGCCTGAATCAACTCCCCCGCCCGCTTTGCGTAGGGCAAAGGAGTTGACATGTCTGTCAAAAGGCTGAACGAAAAATCTGTGTCAAAGGCAAAAAGACAAAACGGCGACAACAGAATTAACGCCGCCAAAAAAAACGCTTTCATCAGGCTCTCCTTATTTTTTGATTCCGCGCTCGATGGAAGAAACGGTAAAGAGATTGTCAGACAAATCAATGTTGTGTTTCAGGGACTTCATCTGTATGGTCGAAAAATGTCCCGTCTGAACGTTTGTCATGACCATTTTATTGACAGTCCAAAAGCCGTCAACTTGCTTTATGTCCGAGCAGACAAGCTCTCTTTGAAGCTCTCCCCTTTGGTCAAACAACTGGACTTTTTGCGGAATGTAGTTGTCCTTTCTGACCCATAAAATTCTTCTGGGAATTTTTTCGCTTGAATCCTTGGACACGCAGTCCAACTTCCAGCAGTCCGCGCCTTCAACCTTTTCCTCTCCCACAAGCGTAAAATTGTCCTTGTTTAGGCCTCTGTCGCCGATGTCTTCATAAGTAAAGTCAGAACCCATAAAATCGTCTTGGCGGGAGCTTCCGCTGATTCTGCGAACCTTTTTCATCGCCGGCATATAAAGCCAGTTTTCGGACTCCTTGGCGTCGGCTTTTTTAGAGTCGTATTCAAACGACAAATAAGCCACGCCCGCAACTTCTTTTGGAGCGGAAAAAGTGATGAGCGTCTTTTTCACTCCGTCATACAGCTTTTTGCGCAAGGAAATCTCTCTAACGCGAGAGGCTCCGCTCTTTGCCTGAATCGTGAGCGAGGCTTCGTAAAAAGAAGTCTTTCCGCTCTCTTGATTGTAGGCGCGGCTTGCGATTTCATAGGCTGTCAAGCCTTCCGCAAAAGCGAACATGGGCAATAGCATTAAAGCTCCCAAAACTGTGATTTTTTTCATACAAACCCTCCTTAAGGTTTTATTATTTATGAATGTCATGAACAACTTCTTTTCCAAAAGGCTTTGCGATGCAAATGACAGCCGGAGTGAGCGTGTAGTCCGCAAGTAGCGCCGAGCTTATTCCCACAATCGCAAGAAATCCTGTATGGGTAAAAAAACGCATCGGGCTGAACAAATAAACCGCGAACATGGCGCAAAGAATGGCGCTAGTCATGAACATAGTCTTGGCGATTTTTCCAAAGGAATTCTTTACGGCTTCCATATAAGAACCTGTCCGCAAAAAATCTTTTTTTATGTGGTTGGTCAAATGGATTGTGTCGTCAACCGCAAGGCCCAAAACCATGGGCATTACCGTCACCGTGAGTATGTCAAGGGGCTGGCCCAAATATCCCATGATTCCGGCCAAAGTCACTATAGGAGCGATGTTCGGAATCATCGCTATAAGCCCCGCGGTCGCGTTGGCAAAGGCTGCCGCCAACATAAAAGCGATTATTAAAAACGAAATCATCAATGACTTTAGTTCCAGCTCCACAAGGACGCCATTTGTTCTGGCGTAGTCAATCACGCGGCCGATGGAATAAACATTCGCGTCCGGAAAAATTTCTTTTCCAATTTCTTCTATGTCTGCCACATCCGCAAGAAGTTTTTTTGAGTCAAAGCCGGTAAGCTCCAAGTGAAGCCTGACGACGCCATAGTCGTCGTTGTCAACGTCAAAGTATTCCCTAAAACTATTCGCCCAAAAAACAAGGCTTTGCGCGGCCACCCCGTCGTCAGTGTTTATGCGGTAAAACTCTTCTTTGTCGCCGTTGAACATTCTGTTTATTTCTTTTAGCAATGGAAGCGGCGAAAGGACGCGGGGCTTTCCAGAAGATTTTTTTACAAGCCTAAGATTTCCCAGCCGCGAAACCATTTTTTCAAGCCTTAAAAGATTTTCCGTCTCTTTAAAAGCGTCCGGGTTGTCAAACAAAACCATCACGTCATAGCTGTAAATGCTTCCAAGTTCGTGGCTCAGCAATTCCTTGGCGCGCGCGATATGGGGAACCTTTGGCCCTTGCATCTCGAACAAGTCCATGTTGACCGATATGCGCCTTATGCCAAAAGCTAGGAAAATCATAATCGCGGCGGAAATGACGGCCACAGGAATTTTGTTTTGGACGACAAAAAGCCCCGCGCGCTCAAAGGCAAGGTCAACGCCAGTCGCGGCCTTGGCTTTTTCGACGTCCATTTCCTCTTGGTCTTTTCCAAAGGACATGACTATTGGAATGACAAGCGCGACATGCAAATAAACGCTAAAAACAATGCCTGCGGAAATTCCTCCTATCCAGCGCAAAATTTCCATGTCAAAAAATAAAAACGAAATCAAAGACGCGACTGTGGTGGCCACAGTAAAAAAGAGCGACCAGCCGGTTTCCTCCGCCATCAAAATGACAGACTCAATTCTTTTTCCAGTCCGCCTAAAATGGCGTTTGAAGGAATTGATTACATGAAGGGAATAGCCAATTGAAAGCGCCATTCCCAGCAAAATCGGAAGTGAAATGGCGTTCGCGTTTATGGGAAACCCCAAATAGGACGAAAGCCCCAACACGGACGCTATTCCCAAAAAAGCGGCCAAAAGGGAAAAAACGACGCCCCTTAACGAACGGAGCAAAAAAATCAGCATAAAAAGCATGACCGCAAAGCCGATTGAAATTCTTGTCAAGGCCTCGCGAATCGC
>ODAI012900841.1_pt1 | contig 10157 bp, 10 predicted proteins | sample 1539321 | NCBI WGS metagenome assembly ODAI01 (sample SAMN02144231, study PRJEB22623) | gut metagenome | biome: sheep rumen | host: Ovis aries | place: New Zealand | reverse complement strand
TACTAAAGGCACAATTATTACAAATCCGAAAACTGCAGATAGTGTAGTAACATATGGATTGATGTTAGTAAGTCTTGCAGTTGCAATCTCACTAGTAATATTCAGAATTAATAAACTTAAGAAAGCAAACTAAAACACATCCAAATGATGTGCTTTTTTATTGTAACAATACCGCGTGTATGACAAGTCTATTTTTACCACTGTTTTGACAAGTAGATAGGGTAAGTATTTTATCATTTTCCTTTATATCGATACCAAAATTGTATACACTTCTATCTTTCATTTTGTTGGCAAACATTAGAAATTCTTCTTGAGTATCAAATGTATTGTATAAGTAATCGTTTGTATTTTCTATTTTATAGATGCTAAATATTCTCCACGTCATGTCCTTATCCTTTGTGTTAAATGTTATATATTGATTAGATTCTTTCTGATACCAGCTTGCATTCAATGTTTTTGCCAAATCACCAAACATTATTTTTCCTTTAGCAATATTGTGACCGTATATTATAGTATTTTGGTCTAAATCATCAGGTTTGTTTCTATAGTCCATGAATACCCAACCAAGTGTATTACTGTTCTTGTTGAAGTCGTGTGTCAAATAATAAGAGTTATTAATAGATTGTACTACTGGATAGTTTACTGTAGTATTGTTAACTGTTAACCATGCTACTGTATCATCGTTTGTCTCTTGTAATACTGAAATTACTTTTGCGTAATTCTTGTAATAAGGACTTACGTAATTTGATTTTTTCTTTTCTGGTTCTTGTGGGGTTTCCTGCTCGTGAATTTCTTCAGGTGTAATATTTTCTTGTTCGTATTCTTCTTCGTATTCTTCTAATAATTCAGTAATATTTTCACTGATGTTTTTAACTTCTTTAGAACTCTGGTATATATCGTATTCATTTATACCATATCCGATTAATGAAGATAGTATTATAACGATTAAAATATATTTAACTGCGGTGAAATTTATTAACTTTACAAAATTTTCAAGTTTGTATTCTTTTGTATAATCTATTGAAAATTTGTAGTTGTTCTTTTTTATTGTTTTGTCTTTTTTGACATATGTTGCAATCTCTTTAAAGTGGGTCAAATTTTCTTTACAGCCCTTAATGCTAAATAAAATATTTGTTCTTTTATTATCTTTTAAACATTTTACAAATCTTTTGATTAGATCCATAGATATTGTTTCGAAATATAGAGTTCTAAGGTGTGTGTTGATTGTCAAGAAAGATTCAAAATCTTGCCAATCCATGTCATTGAACTCATAACTGATTATCAATCTTCTCTTATAAAAAACATCTGAATAGCTATTTAGTTTATTTATTCTTAAGAAATTACTTATGAAAAATACTTCATTTCGAGTTTCGATTTTGACAGATTTTGTGGTATCAATTCTTTCCAATAAATAAGTCGGTATAGTATAACAATTGATTGTTGCTAGTGTGTCATTTTTAAGTATTGCCAAATGCATTTCGTAATTGATAGTAACATCTGGTTTGATTACTAAGTTCTTAATTCGTGGAATATTATCCAAAAAATCAAGAGCAGGGATAATTAATTCCTCATCATTTACAATGCAATTGACTATGTCCTCGTTTTGGATCATGACATTTAGGAACCCTGCAATTAGTTTATAGTTCTTTTTAAAGTATTTTATATCAAAAATCAAGTCTTCGTCATTTATAATATTAGTATTATTAATGTTTTTGACGACATTGTCTTCGATTTTATAGCCGATAAATAAAATTTTGTTTTCAATAGAGAATTTTATTTTCTTCATGAGTAATCACGTCCACTATTATATTAACACAATTAATAAGTTTTTTGTAAATTAATGTAAAAAAGACTATATTTTTTTGTAAAATAGTGTTATATTTATACTAAGCATAGGAGTGATGTGAATTATTTAAGTATATTTTGTTTAAAAAAGGTAAAAATATAAAAGAAAGAGGAATTAAAATATGAAAGAAAAATTAAAATTTATCGGTGTATTTTTATTAGCATTAGCACTAGGTATTAATACACTAAATGTAAGCGCAGTCGATCCAGATAATGATGATGTTTGTGGAGAAGGCGAAATATTACATACAAACTATTATCTATTCTTAGACGTCGGTTCTAAGTCAACATATTTAAATGCCGACCACGTAGGCAATGCAACTGGTACTTGGCATCATTATACAGAGGCTCCAAAGTTTAACAATATTTCCGGGAATATTTCAACACTTCCATCAGGTGTATATCATGGAAATGTTGCAATTACAAACGTCAATGAATCATTATCAAACCGTCCTAACAATGAAGAAATCACATGGGATGCAGTAGAATATTGGGAACATCTTTATGATACATCTGTATATGTTAAAGAAAAGAAAGTTGTAAACAGATCATATTCACCTGATCCAAGAACTACATATTTTTTACATAACGGCGATTGGAGAACTTATGAACCAAACAGTGAAATAAGACCATGGACAAATCAAGAATTGTTTAGTGAACCAACTAATTCGTCTGTTACTACTGGATTAATCGGTTATATTAAGGCAAATAAAAGTAATCTTGCTAATAGTGGATTAGTTAAATCTGGCACAGCATATCCTGAAACAACTATAACAGATCATATTGACCCATTTTTAGCTACAACATATTTTGCTTTCCGAGTAGATAGAACGTATACTGCTCAGACTATAGAGGATTCACCTGGGTTTACACTAGAAAGTAAGACTGGACAAATATATAGTCCTGCTGTATCATACTATCAATTTTGTATGAAGGATGAATCTAAAACAATACAATATGATCAAAATTATGAAGGAAATGCTCCTGTAAATATGCCTGAAGATTCAGTATTCTATAATACATGTGGTGATATTTCAGATAAAATACCTGAAAGAGAAGGATATAAATTTTTAGGATGGAGCACCGATAAAGATGCCGATAAACCTGCAATGGTTGCTGGAACAGAAGTTCAGAAGTATGCTCCAGGTGAGCAATACTGTGGTAATAGTATTAAGCTATACGCAATTTGGAAAGCAGAAGATGCTGAAGAACCTGCAACTGATGAATTCACAGTTACTTATGATGCTAATAAAGGTACTAATGCACCAGCTCCACAGAGTGGAAGTGTATCTGATAAAAAGTGCGTTAAAATTAGCGATCAAGGAAAGATGACTTTAGCTAAGAACAAATTCTTAGGATGGAGTACTAAAGAAGATGCTGCTGAAGCTGATGAAAAATATGCTCCTGGTACTGAATACTGTGGAGAAAACGGCGATTTAACTCTATATGCAATATGGAATGCATCAACTGGAGTTAGTGCTCACGTTATAGCATTTGCATTTGTTGCTGTATCTGCAGTAGCTGCATTAGTTGTAGCAAAAAAGAAAAATTTATTTAAACAAATATAATACTTAAATAGTTAAACCTATTATCTAAGGATAATGGGTTTTTATTTTTTTAAGAACATGTCAATTTTAATTTGCATTTTTTCAATTATGTGCTACAATATAAAACCAAAAGAAAGGGAAAGTGTTTTAAAACATTTCAGGGAGGTTTTATGAAAAGCAAATTAAAATTGATAGGTCTACTTTTGGTTGGCCTAATTGTCGGATTGAACGTTAGCGTAGTAAAGGCAGTCAATCCAAGCGATGATTCAGTTTGTGGAGAGGGTAATTTGTTACATACAAATTATTATCTATTCCTAGATACTGGTTTGAGATCTAGCTATGACGCCAAACTAGAAAAAGAGTCATCGTGGAACTATTTTACTGGAGCACCTAAGTTCAATAATATTTATAGTAATATTATTCCTGGTACTCAAATTATCAACAAAGGACAAGTAGCTATTACACGTGGTAATGAAACAACTTACAGTAATGCTTCAATTAGTTGGACAGCAGCAGAATTCTGGAAATATCATTATGAAGCCATGGAAAGTATAATTAATACTGGTAATAAAAATAAGATTTATGATAGAGACGCCAAGACTAGTTTCTTATTCCATAATGGTAGTTGGTGGAAATATGAAAGTGATGCACAAGATGACGAAGATGGAGAAAAGCAAACTGGTGACAACAATAGTACAAGTGCTAAACTACATAGTTATTTAAAAGCTAATTTAAATAACCTTGCATCTAGCGATATCGTTACAAAGGGTACAATATTACCTTACTCTATAATTAGAAGTAATGTCGATCCTGCTGAAGAGACTATTTCATACTTTTTCAGAATTCAAAGAACTTACACTAAAGAAGCTATTTCTCAGGCACCTGGATTTAAACTTGGTGATTATGAGGATATAACTTATTCACCTGCTGTATATTATGTACAGTACTGTGTAAAAGGCAACGATAAGACTTATGTTGTTGAATATGATGGAAACGCTGAGAATGTAGATAATGTTCCAGAAGATGATGAATACTCAAAGGCAGATTGTACTACGATTAGTACAGAAATTCCTACAAGAGAAGGATACGTTTTCTTAGGATGGAGCGAAGATAAAAATGCTACTAAACCAGATGAAAAATATGCTCCTGGTAAAGGATTCTGTGAAGGTAATTTAAAGCTTTACGCTGTATGGCAAAAGATTAACGTCATAGATTATGATGGAAATGCAGATAATGTAGATGACGTTCCAAAAGATGACGAATTCATAAGTGGTGAATGTACAAAAATTAGTACGACAACTCCTACAAGAGAAGGATACGTTTTCTTGGGATGGAGTGAAGATAAAAATGCTACTAAACCAAATGAAAAATATGCTCCTGGTACTGAATACTGCGGAGATGATATAACACTATACGCTGTATGGCAAAAACTAGAAACTAATCAATATTCAGTTATATATAAACCAAATACTACAGATGTAGTTTCTAATTTACCAGGAATCGATATTAAAGATGTAGGAGTAGCTACTTCAATTTCGACAATCAAACCAGTAAGATACGGTTATACATTCTTAGGATGGAGTACTAAGGAAGGGGCTACTGCACCTGATCACAATTACGATGGTGGAAAAGCTTATACCGAAGGTAAAGACCTTGTATTGTATGCTGTATGGCAAAAGAAGAGCGCTGAAGTAAATCCAAAAACTGGTGTAAAGGATTATTTAATACCATTTAGTTCAGCAGCTTTAATATCTGGTCTAGGTATAGTATTACTAAAGAAAAAGAAGACTTACTTACAATTTTAATTAAAGACCGTTAGGTCTTTTTTTCATAAAAAAAATCCCCAATACTGCGGGAATGTTGTTAACAATTAACTACATCTATTTCTGTAACATTGTGAGCTTGTAATCCTTTTGAAGTATGTACAAGATCAAATTTTACATATTCTCCTTCTTTTAATGTTTTATAACCTTGCATGTTTATTTCAGTGTAGTGAACAAAAATGTCTTCACCATTTTCGTTTTCTATAAATCCATATCCTTTTTCGTTGTTAAACCACTTAATTTTACTTTTCATTACATATTCCTTCTTTCTACTTTTTTACTTATTTGCTCGAGCACGTTAAATATAGCAAAGTATCTATGTCAAAAAAAGTCGATTTTTAGTAATCGCTTTTTTTATTGGTTTTTATAGTTATTTTATTGAAAAAAAGTAGGACCGTTTTTTGTATTTTTTTCTATTTTTTCAATAGGCTGTGAATTGTATTGATTATTTTTGATAGGGTTTTTTACAAACATACTATTATTCTTGTTATTTATTATTTGATAAAATTTTGGTAACTTTTTAACTAATGGACTAATCTCATTGTAAATAGGAACTAATTCTTTTACGATACCTAAAGACTTAGATATCCCCGTCAAAATCTTTACAATTGAAAGAGAATTAGAAATATTATAAAGCATTTAATCACCTAATTAATTATATGTTTTATAAAAAAATAATTTAATTATTTTTACAGGTGTGATATAATCAACTATAGAATGATAGGAAGATATATATGCGAGAAAAAGATGAAGATAACAACACTAAAATAAGTGGTATATTTCGAACTGTTTTGAATGTATTTAAAATTCTTTTAAGCCCGATTAAATATGCTTCTCTTGGTGCATACTATATCGTGCTATATTGCTTAGCTCATCCAATAAGATACATAATAAATGGAATTGAGAATTTTATATTTTCATTAGGTGGAAGTAAAAAGAAGGACGATGAATTTAAAGTTAATTTAAATATGTCCAATCCTTCTGAAAAAAGTGCCGCAACTATGAAAAAAGATATATATACTCAGATGAAATTAAATCAGAAAATGGCTAAGCAAAAAAGGGTTGCTAAAATAGGAACAAAACAAAAGGAAAAATTAAAAGAAGAACGCGACAGGCTTTTAAAATCATTAAATGACGGCAAAGAAAAGAGATTTACAAAACCGCAAAGTTTTAGATATAAAGCGTTATCACCAGACGGAAAAGTGGAAAAGGGAACTTTCTTAGGTGTATCAAAGCTCGACATTTATACATTTTTAACAGGTGAAGGCTATATTGTATATTCAATAACAACTTCAGAATGGATTAATTTTGTCTATGGTGAATCCAATCTCTTCTATAAGAAAATGTCTACAAAAGATTTAATATTTTTTATTACACAGCTTTCGACTTATATTAAATCTGGAATTACGCTTACTGAGGCGATGAGAATTTTATCAAAACAACTTAAAAAAAATAAAAATCAACATAAAGTCATGCAATCTATTGTCTACTACCTTACTATGGGAGAATCATTTAGCGATGCTTTAGAGCATCAAGCCAAGGTTTTTCCTAATTTGTTGATTAACATGATTAAAGCAGCAGAGGAAGCCGGTAATCTCGACGAAACATTGGACGATTTAGGAAACTACTATTCGGAGATAAACGCAACGAAAAAACAAATGATAAGTGCAATATCATATCCAGCATTTGTTGGTGGCTTTTCACTCATCATAATAACTGTTGTAATGTTAAAGATAGTACCAAAGTTTGTATCTATTTATTCGAGCGCCGGAGCTGAATTGAATCCATTGACTGCATTCGTAATAAACTTGAGTTCATTCTTACAACGATATATTTTCTTTATTCTTTTGGCAATAGTTGTCATCATTGTTATAATAATTGTATTATATAAGTCTATTAAACCTGTTAGAGTATTCATGCAAACTTTAGCAATGAAAATACCCGTAATAGGAAAAATTATCATCTACAACGAGCTAACAATTTTTTCAAAAACTTTTGCTTCGCTTTTAAAAAATGACGTTTATATTACTGACAGTATAGAAATATTGGGTAAGTTAACAAATAATGAAATATATAAAGAAATAATGATGAATACAATTGCAAATATAGCAAGTGGAGAAAAGATTAGCGAATCATTTAAGGATCACTGGGCTGTACCAGATGTTGCATATTATATGATAGTAACCGGAGAAAATACTGGTGAACTTGCAACTATGATGGCAAAAGTCAGCTCATTTTATCAGGAACAGCATGCAACAATTATAAACTCATTAAAATCTTTAATAGAACCAATAATGATAATATTCTTGGCCTTTATTGTAGGTGGAATACTTATCGCTGTAATATTACCAATATTCTACTTATATAGTAGCATTGACTTATAGGTGAAAAAATGATTGTATTTGTATTTTTATTGGGGTCAATATTTGCAAGTTTTATTCATCTATATGTTTTAAGAACGATGAGAAAGGAATCCATCGTTTTTCCTAGAAGCCATTGTGATAATTGTAATCATGTACTCAAGTGGTATGAATTATTTCCAATTATATCATTTATTGTCCTTAAGGGTAGATGTATTAACTGCAAGGAAAAAATCGGATATTCTAGTCTAATCGCTGAAATATTCCTCGGCTGTGCTTTTGTAATAGTATATTTAGTCTATGGGTATTCTTATGAAACGATTCTTGGTTTTGTATTGGCAAGCACTCTTTTATCAATTGCCATAAGTGATTTTAAAGAGATGATTATACTAGATAGCACGATAGTCACATCTGTTCTTCTATCATATATAATCATATTCCTGGAGTTTGGATTAAGAGGCATTTATAAGAGTTTTCTATATGGTATTTTTGGATTTGTACTCTTCTTTTTAGTAAAACTATTGGGCGATAAAGCATATAAAAGAGAATCGCTTGGAGGAGGAGATATTAAACTTGCATTTTTAATGGGTTCTATTTTGCCATATAATCTATTTCTCATCGCGATTATTATTGGCTCCTTTACTGCACTTCCATATGCGCTTGCACTTTCAAAATATAAAAAGAAAGAACTTCCATTTGGACCATTCTTAGCGCTAGGTTTGTTTATAGTATTTTTATCAAAGAACTGGATTGGAGACTTTGTCAATTCTATATTAGTAATAGATGGTTTAATAAAATAAAAAGTAAAGGAGATTATTTCTTCTTTACTTTTTTTAAATTAATTCCTATCATACTGCCTAATGTAAAACTTATCATAATTAGTAAATAGTATATAAGGGTTTTTAAGTTAAATATTCTTATAAAAGTTATATTTAAGATTATTAGTACTATATCTATGATTCCACTTATTTTAATTCCTTCTATATAAGCCCTTTTTTCACAAGATTTTCCTGTTAGAAATCCAAATATGAAAAGAATCAGCGATACACATACATAATTAAATTTAACTATAGTAGAAAATGTAAATATTTTTGTATAATTTAATAGCATTAAAATTATGACATATCCAAATAGAAAGAATAGCCACCATCCCACTCGTTTAAAGGTTTTAATGATTTTATCCATATGTTCACCTAATATAGTATAGTGTAAAATTGCGTAAAATATGATTTATTTTTATATATCTATGTGGTATAATTTAATTATCCAAAGGGAAGCATATAAAACCGACAAGTGATATAAGGGGAACTAATTGGAGTATGGTGTCGAAGACTAGTTTATCTAGGATCCTAAAATATTCCATGTGTTCTACCACCTGGCGTGAGCGGGTTTTATCACAAGTCCTTTGGATTTTTTATTTGAGGTGAAATAATGTTTGATAGATTGATAGCTCTTATTGGTGTAGAAAACTTTGAGAAAATTAGTACAAAAAAAGTATTAGTTTTAGGCTGTGGAGGAGTAGGAAGCTATGTCATTGAGAGTCTAGCGAGAAGCGGTATAAAAAATATGACGATTGTAGATGCCGATATAGTCGAGTTAACAAATATTAATAGGCAACTAATTGCATTACACTCTACAATTGGTAAACCAAAAGTAGATGTAGAAAAAGAAAGACTACTGGACATCAATCCAGAAATGAACGTTACTACTATATATGAAAGAATTGTTCCAAGTGAAATAAATAAATTAAATTTAGAAGCATACGATTATGTGGTTGACGCTATAGATGATACTTTAGTAAAGACTGAACTTTGTAAATACGCAATAGAGCACAATATAAATTTGATATTATCGACTGGTACTGCTAAAAAGATGCATCCAGAGATGCTTAGAATTACTACGCTAGATAAAACATCTTATGACCCATTGGCTAAAAAGATGCGATATTTACTAAGAGGGTATGATACAAAAAAAATAAAAGTATTGGCTTCTAGTGAAGAGCCTCTCATCGAAGGCAATATTTTAGGTAGCAGTGCTTTTGTACCTAGTAGTGCAGGATTACTCATTACTTCTTATATTATAAATGATATTATTGATAACTAATTAAAATACGCTAGTTTAAAAACTTAGCGTATTTTATTTTTGCGTCAGTTAATTCCTTTATTATTTTTTCGTAATTGTTGCCTTTAAACTTTTCTTTATATTTTGATAAATCGACATCAGGATTTAAATATAGAGCTTCATAATTTTTCATAATAAAAGAATATAAGAAAGATAACTCGTCTTCATCTAATAGTATACCTTTAGATATTGCGAATTTTCTCAGATCTTCCATTTTAAAATTTTCCATATATTTTTTTATTAAAGCAAGTGTATTCATATTAATCACTACTATATTATATGAGTAGTTATTAAAATAATACCCATACTATAGATGTGGTGAATAAAAATGAAACCAAGGTTTTCTTTAATATATTTAGTCATAGCAGCTTTTTTAATATTGAGCGTTTATCGAATTATATATCTTTGTGCATTGAATCAAGAAAAGTATATAAAAGAGTATTCTAATATTTCAAAAAGAT
>ODAI014671563.1_pt1 | contig 10158 bp, 7 predicted proteins | sample 1539321 | NCBI WGS metagenome assembly ODAI01 (sample SAMN02144231, study PRJEB22623) | gut metagenome | biome: sheep rumen | host: Ovis aries | place: New Zealand | reverse complement strand
ATTCCTCCATCTCATAAGAAATATGATTTTAAATGAAATGACCGGTGAAATAAAAGGCCCCTCAACCCTTAACCTTTCACACTAAAATTTCATTTAATGGGTACATTATATCTCAGTACACCCTTAAAAGATAGAGAATAAGCCACACTTTTTTACGTTAAACCATTAAAAGTTTATAAAGTAGTTTAGATATTTTTTATTATTTCTGAACTTTGATCCTCTCATCTCCTGCAAGATAGTGAAGAAGTGCAGCTCTGGCGTGCTCTTTGTCTGTTGCCTCAACGCTTACGGTGAATCTGTAAGTGTGTTTCTTAAGACCGTCTTCCTGCTTCTTCTGTTCTGCCTCAGCAATGGACTTGTCCCTGGTATCCTCGCTCGTCATCTCCATGACGTCCTCGATGGCAAACTTCCTGAACTCCTCCTTGTGCTTCTCATCCTCTGCAAGATACTTGTCGATGAGACCCAGCGTATTTCCAAGATTTAAATAATCTCCGTGAAGATAGGACTCCATGTCCAGGATGTCCTGATTTTTCTCCTTCTCATCATCGGTCCAGTAAAGCTCTTGTTTCATGAGAGATTCAGAATCAGAACCCATCTGAAGCTGCCACTCCATGATGTACCACTTCCATATCTGAAGCCTCTTTCTGTTTACATCCTCATCGGAGAGCTCAGACATCTTCTGGCAGGCATGTCTTGCGCCTCTTGCCACCAGTTCACTGGTTGTGTCGGATACCACGTAGGTCCTGCTGGCAGCTACGGTTTTCTTTAGCGTATTTTCTGTTGTAAGTTCAAGTTCATTATCCGATTTCCTGCGAAGGAACAGCGTATAGTCTCCGTGGCGCGCAATGACCACAGGCCTTTCAAGGAGTACAGTATTCTTGAACTCCTCAAAAGACTTAAGCACATCTTCATTTTGAACAAAGCGAAACAACTTGCTCATCTATTCCTCCGGCTAAGCTGGATTACTTCCCATCAGCGAAAGCTTCTTAAATTCTTCAATTCTGCAAGGTCTTCCGTAGTAGTAACCCATAAGTTCGGATACGGGATACTGCCTTGCTATAGAATCGGTCTGCTGATCCTCTATACCGCTGAAGCACGTTCTTATGCCCAGTCTGTGTGTAAAAGAGGTGATCGACTCTATCATATATTTGACAGTGAGGTTGTCAGCAACCACTCCCGTAAGGGATGGCGCCAGATTGACGATATCAACCGGCAGATGCCTTACCATATCGAGAGCCGCAAATGAAGAACAGTCCACACCTATCTTGATCCCGCAGGATTTAATGAACTCAATCTGGCTCTTTAAATGCTCCATTGACAGCTGACCGCTTGACTGAGCCATTTCAAGGCAAAGTCCTGTCGCGGGATATCCTGTCTTCCTGAGGATATCAAGGAGAGTTGTTCTGAACTCAGATCTCTCAAGCTGCATGAATGCAAGGTTGACACTCACATAAAAATCTTTATTATTCTTGCGGATCTCGAGGGCATCCATAAGTGCTTTTTCCAGGATCCAGTTGCCCAGCAAGTAGAACACAGGGTCCTGTTCAAGCCATGGCACAAACTCCGCAGGTGAAACCTCTCCAAAAGGCTCTTTCTGCCATCTTACAAAGACTTCCATACCAACAAGTCTTCCGCCCACAGAGGACACTCTTGGCTGGTACTCAAGATGGAAGCCCTCAAAACCATTGATAACACTGTTTCTGACAGCATCTACCAGTTCAATGCTGCTCTTATTATTATCAAGCGCATCGTTATGGAAAATAATGAGATTGCCGTGCTTCTGAGTCTTGGAATAGTCAAGTGCATACTTGGCACTGGTGTAGATTGAATGCTCATCCACATTGTGGTCTGTGGAGACAATAACGCCTCCTGCAAGCTCTGCTCCGACCTTCTTATCATCCACCATCAGCGATTCCCTGGCATAGGTTCTCATACGTCCATAGAACTTTTTCATCTCATCTATGTTCATGGAATCGGAAATAAATGCAAGGGTGGTTCCATCGCCCCTGAAAGCTCTGCCAAGGTTTCTTCCTTCATCCACAAGTCTCTGGGCTGTTGCCCTGAGGATCGTGTTACCCATGGTATAACCATAACGTCTGTTGATGCCACCGAAATCAATATAATTGATCATAAGGATTGAGTACTCTTTCATCTGAGTCTTAAGCTGCCTCATGTAGTTGAGCATCTCATACTGGTTTGGCAAAAGAGTTATCGGGTCATTGTTGTCCACAATACCCTTGTTAATAATAGAACAGGCGTAAAAGACAGGTCTTCCGACATAGTCTTTTATCACCACGCCTCTTGCAGAACAGATCACATACTCACCGTTTTTGTTTCTGGCTCTGTACTCGAAGTTTGGATCAACCTTCTGGCCGGAAAACACGGCATTTATGTACTCCTTATATTTCTCTATGTCGTCGGGATGGATGCGTATCTCCCATACCGAACTTGCATTATAAACATATTCCCCTGTTAAACCAAAATAATCAACAGCATTTGCGGACCATCTGGAAATATTCTTTTCCATGTCATATACATAGACATATCGGCTTCTGGAAGTTACCGCAAAGGTATCAAAGATTCTGTTGATTGTGTCAAAATTTCCTCCCGCCATTTTCACTTTCTCCGATTATTTATCTGCTTGTTCCGGGCTGCGCAGTCCCCTCTCTGCCACCGCCCTGTCTCTGAGCTTTGAAAAGCCTCTTGTTGTGGTACATAGCATCATCAGCCTTCTTAACAACGTCCTCGAACTTGGTTCCGTCCTCAGGACAACGTGCAAAGCCGGCACTGATGGATACTTTAAGGATAATACCGTTGTTGAGCGTAACATCTCTTGTCACATTCTGTCGCATTCTCGCTATAACGCCATCATAGAACTGACTGTCATGGGTTCCGTGGATAACAACAACGAATTCATCACCGCCTATACGGAATGCCTTATCCTTCTCTCTTATACTGTTCTGAAGCCTCTTGGCAACAATGTTTAAAAGAGTATCTCCGGCTTCATGACCATAGGTATCATTGACCTGCTTAAAGTCATTGAGGTCCATAAATATAAGGCCGTAGGGAAGCTTCTTTTTGCTGAGCTCCTTCATGTGTTCCTGATAACTTCTGTTGTTGTTGATGTTAGTGAGCGCATCTCTGTAAGAGAGTACTTCCAGTTCCTTGGAATATGCTCTCATTGATACATAAGCTGCTGCCGCCACTGCTGCAAGTACACTGATAATAGCTGCTATAGCAAGAGCTCCAATTATCTCATAGAGATTCATCCAGCTTGAAGTTGGCGAAATAAGAAGCGTCCAGTAGCTGCCACCAACGGTATTGATCATTGATGATACGGGTGATGCCAGCTCTTTTTCCGAATACTCCATGATCATGCGATTCTCACCCGTGATAGGGTTATCGCCCAAAAGCTTGTACTCGTACCCGGCATCGACCAGAGCTCTGATATTTACTTCCGACAAAAAGTTCGAAAGATTCAGTTGCACGGAAGCAAATCCCCAGAAATTAGATTCTGAGACTTCTCCGCCAATGTAAATGGGCCTTCTGAGAATGATGCTGTAGCTTCCGTCAGGCATAGTAACCGGTGCCATGATAATACCAAGGCCCGACATCTTACTGTAATCAGCATAAATGCCGCCAACGCCGTCGGCAAAGAGATCTTCTCTCTCCGCAATACCATTATCAAGCGGATACTTATAGCTCACGATGCCACCGGGTGCAAGCGTAATGTCAACAATATCCATGTAGTCGTTGAACACCTCATCCGCAGTGATGGCAAATTCCTCGGGAGTAATACCGTCCTTGCTGCTGGAAACCTCAATCTCCAGCATTCTGGTAATGTAATCTCTCCTCTGAATCTCCGCTTCTATCCTGTCTGCAACAGATTCTGCGATAAATTCGGCCCTCTCTCTCCTGCTTCTTGCCGCACTTGTGATGTAGATAACTGCGATCACCGTAGTTATGGCCAGTGCTGCAACAAAGGTAAAAAGACCTGCTGTGATGCTCTTTTTCATTTTTGCCCCTCAAAATAAGAAAAATACGCCCATACTCTATTAATTTTATCATATTTTTGTAATATTGTGGTATGACACGTCTAAATCTATGGTACAATTCATAATCAGAAAAAAAGTTTCGAGGTAAAAGAAAAATGGCAGATTCAAAGATCGTTTCAAGAGGAAGAGTCATCATCAGAACAAGTATAATCGGCATTGTAGTAAACATACTTCTGGCCGGTTTTAAAATGATCGTAGGCGTGATATCCGGGTCCATCGCCATTGTTCTTGATGCAGTCAACAACTTAAGCGATGCCCTTTCATCGGTCATCACCATAATCGGAACAGCCCTTGCCGGTAAAGCCCCCGACAAGAAGCACCCCTACGGATATGGCAGAATTGAGTATCTGAGTGCCATGATAATCTCAATCATCGTTCTCTATGCCGGTGTCACATCACTGGTTGAGTCCTGCAAATCAATTCTTCATCCGGAGCCTGCTCAGTACGGCACTGTTACTCTTATCATTGTAGCCGTGGCTGTTGTGGTCAAACTCCTTCTTGGCCAGTTCTTCATATCAACAGGCAAGAAAGTCTCCTCAGAGTCTTTGGTAGCCTCCGGAACCGACGCCAGATTCGACTCCGTAATATCCGCTGCTACACTGATTGCTGCTTTTATATTTATATTCTCAAACCTGTCTGTCGAGGCATATCTTGGGGTAATAATCGCCATCATCATGATAAAATCCGCACTTGAAATGCTAAGAGATACCATTAGCGAGATACTCGGAGAGCGTATTGATTCAGCTGTATCCACAGCAGTCAAAAAGACCATCGTTGATGTTGACGGCGTACAGGGAGCCTACGACCTGATATTTTCCGACTACGGTCCCGACCGTGTAATGGCTTCGGTACACATCGAGATACCGGATACCTTTACTGCTGACAAGATTGACGAGATAACAAGAGAAATCCAGGACAGGGTCTATGTTGAGCACAACGTAGCCATCATTTCCATCGGTATTTATTCCGTAAACACCAAGGATGACAAGATCACCGAGGTCAGGAACAACGTAAGAAAGATCGTATCCTCCTTCGATAACGTCCTTCAGATGCACGGATTCTTTGTTGATTTTGAAAAAAAGAACATCCGCTTTGATCTGGTAGTGGATTTCGTACCAAACAAAACGGATGTGTTTAAAAACGCTATAAATGCTGTAAAAGAAGCTTATCCTGACTTTGAAGTCATTGCAAATATGGACGTAAGCTATAGCGATTAAGCTTCCTCAAAGAGATAGAGTCTTGTATCGCCGGTCCTCATGATCCTGGTTTCAGAACTGTAGCCGGTTCCTGCAAAGGAAGCGTTAAGTGAAAGGCCGCGATTTTTAAGTGCAGCTCCGGTTGCTGTATCTTTCTGCTCTTCTCCGCTGAAATTTGTAAACTTATCAATAAGGTGGTGGATGATCCCATCCTGCTTAACATGAACCGGAGCCATGGTATTTACCAGGCTTCCGAAGTCCATCACGCTAAGAGGTACCACCCTGTTTGTAATATTGTAGATTTTTGAATCATCAAGGCCAAGAGTCCTTATGCATCTGTAATCACAGTTAGGAGTAGCTTTTTTCTCCACCACAAAGGCAATGGCCTTTTTCTTATCCCTTGAAACGATCATGTATCCATCGTCAGGAAGTCTGTAGTAATCACCGAACTGGAAGAGCTTTCTCCACTTCTTGTAGAACTCGACCTGATCTGAAATGATCTTTTTATCAGAGTCATTCATATCGCAGAGATTGAGCTCATAGCCGAAGCACCCTGCTGCGGCAATCTCAAACCTGGTCTCAAGAGTAGCATTCCCGAGAGTCTGATGGTTAGGGCATGCTGAAACATGTGCTCCCACAGTACTTGCAGGATATCCGTAGCTGTATCCCCTCTGAATATCCAGTCTGCAGAAGGCGTCTGTATCATCACTCCCCCATATCTGAGGGAAGTAAGAAAGAATACCAAGGTCAAACCTGTTTCCGCCCGCAGAACAACCCTCAAAAAGAATATCAGGGAAGCTCTCTGTAAGCTCCTTCATTATTCTGTACAGACCGATGTAGTATCTGTGCTGGAACTCTCCCTGCCTGTCCGCAGAAAGGCCTGTAGAGAAGCGGTCTGAGAATATCCTGTTCATGTCCCACTTTACATAAGATATCTTTCCTGCGGAAAAGACCTTTTTCATGGATTCTATGATATAGTCCTGAACCTCAGGTTTTGTAAGGTCAAGGTTTAACTGGGTTCTTCCCTTGGAGTGTGCATGTCCCGGGACCTTTACAGCCCAGTCGGGATGTGCCTTGTAAAGCTCGGACTCCTCATTGACCATCTCAGGCTCAACCCAGATTCCAAAGGTCATTCCAAGATCTGATATCTTATCAGCCAGCTCTTTTATGCCACCGGGAAGCTTTTTCTTGTTCTCGTACCAGTCTCCCAGCGACCTGTGGTCGTCGTTCCTTTCACCAAACCAGCCATCATCCATTACAAAGAGCTCAATTCCGCACTTCTTTGCCTCTTTTGCAAGATTTAAAAGTGACCCCTGGTTAAAGTTAAAGTAATTGGCCTCCCAGCTGTTTATAAGGATCGGGCGCTCTTTGTCGCGCCACGAGCCCCTTACCACATGCTTTCTTATAAACTCATGCATTCCCATGCTCATTCCGTTAAAGCCTTTTCCGGAATAAGCCATCACAGCTTCGGGAGACTCCAGGCTCTCTCCCTTTGAAAGTATCCAGGAAAATCCTGTTGGCTGAATTCCGGCAACAAAACGACTTATGCTGCAGCCGTTTGATGAGAGTGCCTCATAGTGATTGCCGCTGTAGATAAGATTAATGCCGTAGCACTCTCCCTTGTTTTCATCTGCATCGGGACTGCTGACAATAACAAAAGGATTGGATCTTGAGCCTGACTCTCCGGCAGCAAGTTCTTCCGAAACCACTTTGCCGGCTCCGCACAAAGACTCATACCTTCCCATCTCATAGGCCCATCTGCCATGGAAGGAAATAAACTTAAGCCCTGTCTCATAGAAGTCCACAGAGGTACTAAGAAGCCTCTCTACGCTGATATCACCCTCTCCATCGTTTGTGAGCACTGCGCTTCTTGTGATCACATCACAATCAGGAAATACGGTATAGATAAGTTCAAGCTTTGCGCCATATCCTTTGTCCGACAGCTTAATGATAAGCTGCTGAGCACTGTCTGTATCGTCGTAGGAAGAGGGAAGGGTCTCTAAAGCTCTTTTACCCTTTCTGATCTCATAGTCGTCAAAGAGCATATCTACCGTGGTATTACCATCGGGATAAGTCAGCTCTATCATGGGCTCCCTTATATCACCCTTTCCAAAGCTCGAAAACTCAAGACCCATCATCTCAAGGCAGAACTTATCATGCTCATCGTCATAGTAGTTCATGTTGCCGCCGCCGTTGTCGTGTTTGGGCGCCATGGTCTGAACCGTTTTTTCAACAAGCTCTTTATCCCTGGACTCAAGCTCTATCTCTGTCTTGAGCCTTGCGTAAGTCTCAGAAGAAAAAACAGATCCTCCAAAGTGAATATGCTCAAGGTGACCGGTTTTTGTCTTTCTGAACAAGTAGGATGTGTTTTTTGTCTGTAAAAGAAATATCTGTCCATCAGCGTAGATCATTGCTTACCTCCAAAAGATGATCAGGCGCGAAGCCCGTTCATGATTATGTCTATCATACTGTTTAAGGATTGCTCGTAGGTAACCTGAGTACCTGCCAGTTCCTTGGTGCTAAGAAACTTCTCTATTGCACCTTCGATGGTGAGCTTGACCACAGGGATAGGCACCTTCTTGATATATCCCTTGTCCATAGCTTCCGCAAGGAGCTTCTCGGTCTCTTCCCAGTCTGTCTCTATCTTGCCGGCAATCCTGCTGTAAACAACAGGGTACTTGTCCCTGAGCTGATAAACCTGTCTGAAATCAATGTTTCTGTAATTATCAGGAAGACATACTATTACCTTGGCAATCTTGTCCACAAGGTCCAATGAGTTATCAGCTATGATCTCTGCTTCCTTCTGCTTGATGGCTGTAAAGCCATAGTCAACAGTTGCGTAAAAGAGCTCGTCCTTGTCGTTGAACTCCTTGTAAATGGTCTTTTTACTGATATGAAGCTTCTTGGATATGTCGTCCATGGTGAACTTCATTCCCTTTTCGTTAAACAGATCAACTACAGCATCCATAATAGCTTTTCTGATTGTATTCATGTAACGCCTCCTTTTGATTCACCAAACTGTCACTTAAGTACTTCTTTTAAGAACTCCCAGACATTTTCTGCGGACTTAACCGAGAGCCTCTCCTTTGGTGAATGAATGTCATCCATGTCAGGTCCGATTGAAATGCAATCAAGGCCTTCTATCTTATCGCTCAAGATTCCGCACTCGAGACCTGCGTGGATAGCTTCTATCCTGGGTTCTGTGCCATACATCTTTTTATAAACCGCTATCATGTGCTCTCTGAGGTAAGAATTCGGGTTATATTTCCATCCCGGATAACGACTGTTTATAACAGTCTCAGCTCCGTAGCCGCCGGATATAAGCTCAAGCTTTCTAAGGAGATTTTCCTTTGAAGTCTCAACACTGCTTCTTACGGACTGCTCTATGATGACCTGATCCTCTTTGGTTGAGAGAACTCCAAGGTTTAATGAAGTCTCAACCAGCCCCTCAACGGAAGCGCTCATAGCCTGAACGCCATCAGGCATTACAGCGATGAGCGAGATTGCCTTTAAGGAATCATCTACGGTTATTGCCATCTCCTCGCTCTCGGGAAGACTGGCAATTTCATCAGCAACAGCTTCACCGGCCTTTTTGTCCCGAACGCTTATCATGACATCAGGGTCCTTTATCTCCAGTTCTCCCTTAATGTCATTAAGAGTTCCTGCAAGGCTCTTAACAAATGCTGCTGCATCTTCTTTTGTAACAACAACTTCAGCCACTGCTGAGGCAGGAATTGCGTTATCTGCAACACCTCCTCGCATGTCGATGATTGCGAATTTCGATACGTCACTTGCTTCCAGGAGAGTTCGTGCCAGGAGTACGTTGGCATTTCCTCTTCCGCACTTTATCATCTCTCCTGAGTGACCGCCCTTAAGGCCGTCAATTGTCACCTTGAGCCTTACGCCCTTGAAAGCAGCTCTTTTAACAGGAAGGTATGAGTAGAATCTTGCGCCGCCTGCGCAGCTGGTGATGAACTGCCCCTCAACCTCGTTGTCGATGTTGATCATCTTCCTGCCCTTAAGACCGGAGAGGTCGATTGCATTGGCGCCTTCCATTCCTGTCTCTTCATTGGTCGTTATTACAACTTCAAGCGGAGGATGAGGAATTGTCTTGGAATCAAGAAGAGCAAGGCAGTATGCTACTGCGATACCGTCATCTCCTCCAAGACTGGTGTGCTCAGCCCAGACATATTCTCCGTCTGTTGTGACCTTAAGGCCCTCTGTCTTCATATCGATATCTGCATTGTCATCCTTAACCGCCACCATATCCATGTGACCTTGAAGGATAACAGGCTCTTTATCCTCGTATCCTGCAGTTCCCGGAGCCTTGATAATAACGTTAAGTTCTTTGTCCTGGGTAACTTCCAGATTTCTCTCCTTTGCAAAAGATACGAGATAGTCGCTGATCTTCTGTACGTTATATGAGCCGTGCGGAATGCTGCACAGCTTCTCAAAAAATGTAAATACTTCCTTTGGCTGTAAATTCTCAAGTGCCATAGTATCGCCTCCGTTTAACAATTTATCAAATAAAAAAAGGAATCTGAATTTATATCTTCAGACTCCTTAATTTTACTATTAAAAAACTATTTATTCAATAAAAGTTTCCAATAATATTATGCGATCTTCTCTTTTGCAAGCTCTGCAAGTGTCTTGAATCCATCAGGATCGTTAACTGCAAGCTCAGCAAGCATCTTTCTGTTGATGTCAACACCTGCAAGCTTGAGGCCGTGCATCATGTTGCTGTATGAAAGACCGTTGATCCTTGCTGCTGCGTTGATACGTGTGATCCAAAGAGATCTCATATCTCTCTTCTTCTGCTTACGTCCAGCGAAAGCTGAAGTAAGAGCTCTCATAACAGACTGCTTAGCAACTCTGTACTGCTTTGATCTTGCTCCTCTATAGCCCTT
>ODAI014428305.1_pt1 | contig 10158 bp, 9 predicted proteins | sample 1539321 | NCBI WGS metagenome assembly ODAI01 (sample SAMN02144231, study PRJEB22623) | gut metagenome | biome: sheep rumen | host: Ovis aries | place: New Zealand | reverse complement strand
GACGCGGGAATCCCTTGTGCAGGAGAGATTGCCGGATCAAGTCCGGCAATGACATAGGACCAGTCCGGCAATGACAAATGCCAATCTGTAAAGGTGAAAGAGTGTATCTTAAAAGGAGGAATGAAAAATGATGATTAGGGAAATCAAAAAGGAAGAGCTTTCGGACTGTCTGGATTTGATTCACAAGGCTTTTAAAACTGTCGCTGATCAGTTTGGATTCACAGAGGAGAATTGTCCCGGACACAACAGCTTCATGCCCATGGAAAAACTTGAGAACTTTTGGAACTGGGGCTTTAAGATGTACGGACTTTTTGAGGAAGATGCAGGCGGAATGTGCGGATATTTTTCCTTGAGCAAGATTCCCGAGCGTGAGAATGCAATCGGACTTCACAATCTTTGCGTGCTGCCTGAAAAACGCGGGAAGGGATATGGAAATCTTCTTCTGGATTTTGCAAAAGAGCAGGCCCGTAAAATGGAAGGAAAAATCCTCTTTCTGGATTTTATTGACGAGCATACGAAGCTTAAAGACTGGTATCTGAAAAATGGATTTAAGTTTTTGGGTTGCGAAAAATATGAACACCTGCCTTTTACCGTGGGAAGGGCGGAGTGCATTTTGTAAATGGAGGAAAAAATGCTGTATCTAAAGGAAGCGAACTTCGATGACATTGAAAAGGAATATCTGTTTGTCACTTCTGAGCCGGCTGATGAAAACGGATTTATAAACGACTTTGCCGGAATCTCCTTTGAGGATTTTAAAAGCAGGGCCCTTCCGCAGATGATTGACTGGTCGCACGGAAAAAATCTTCCGGAGGGATTTGTGCCTGAGGCATTTTATTTTCTCTGGAGCGATGAGCATCTCGATGAGCATGATTGTGAGCTTGAGGGGGCGGAAGATAAAAAAGAGACGCTGATTGTGGGTGAGTTCCGCTTAAGGCATCACCTGATACCCGCGCTGGAAAATGGAAGCGGACATGTGGGGCAGTTCATCCACAGGGATTTCCGCGGCAGGGGATATTGCACACGGGGACTTGCACTTTTAATAAAAGAGGCAAGAAAAATCGTACCCGAGGATGAGCTCTACCTTCACTGCAACCTTGACAATGAGGCGAGCCTTAAGGTCATGCTGAAAAACGGCGGCGTAATCCATCACAAGGATGAGGGAGGATATTTTGTTCGGATTAAGCTGAGGGACTGAGTTAGTTTTGGGATTTGTCGTCAGAATTCCCACTTTGCGTCGAATCCGAGAATCCTGTCGCACTGGACATTTTTTATCATGTTCATTACAGAAAGACGTTTTTCCGTGAACTTCTGGTCACATTCCACAATCAGTTTTGTCTCACGGATTTCCTCAACGCATTTTTTTATCTCGGGCGTGAGGATTGCGCGGGCGGGTGCGACATAATTGCTTCCTATGACAGGCCCCCTCTTTGAAAGATACTCGTCGAAATCAAGCTCAGGTTTTCCGTAATCGAATCCTTCCTCCGCGAAAGGTACGAAGGCCATGTTGAAGTCGAAGCAGGGATTCAGAACGGTGCGCTCGAAAGTCTCATTGTTCACGAAGAAACCGAAATTTCCAAAATGACGGTCGCAATTCAAGGTTATGCAGTCGGCAACAATCATTCTGCGGAACTCGTCCTCACTGTTGAACTCACGGTAGATTTCAATCAGTCTTGGAAGCGTCAATTTTTCTTTGTAGAAAAGAGCAATCGGTCGATATCCGAAATCAGCGGAGGTGAACAGTTTGCAGTCGGAAACAACCTTGCCGTCATATCTTCTGAGCGTGTATTTGACGGACTTGCAGATTTTTTCGAATACCTGGCTCGCAAGTACTTCTCCATAGGGCTCAAGTCCCGTATTTCTCGCTCCGTCGCTTCCGGTTTTTATAAGATGGATTCCGTCCTCCTCATTCAGCCAGCATTTGTCGTAAGCACCGTCCGTCGTAAGCTCGGGGGATGTCGTGGACATTTGTATTCCGAAAAGACCCGTTCCGTCGAATGAAAGTTTTGAGATAACAGCATCAAAACGGTTTTCGTAAAGGTTCAAATCTTTCCATGAGACATTTTCCCTGCTGCTTTTTACCCAGAGAGTGTCGGTCAGAGAAAGGCAGTGGGTCAGGGCAATGAATCCGCTTTTTGTTTTTCCGCCACACATCTCAAGGATTTTGTTTACGTGCTCCCTGTGTTTTGCGGAACTTCTGCTTGCACACCAAGAGTCAATGTCATTGCACCAAAAGGGCAGGGGAGAGTATTGCTTCACAATCTTGCAAAACTCAAGCTCACCCTCACCATCAATGATGAAGTCGCAAAGCGGAGTCTCTTTGTTTATGAGTGTGTAAGTTATTCCTTCCATAAAATTGATCATATCACAAAAGGACTTTTTTTGCTACTGTGCGTCGAATCAGTCCGCTTATTTTTTAAGGCGCTTCACATCCGATTTTTTGAAACGACCCGATGCGATGGCAAAGATTATCCTTTCCGAATCAAGTTCCCATGGATCAGAACTTTGCTCACACAGTGCGATGAATGACGGCCAGTTGAATCTTGCAAGATAATCCCTTGAGCTGTCACATCCGTTTTCAGATCCGCGGTAAAGTCTGTCGGCGATGTATGCGACAAATCCTCCTGTCTCGGTGATTTCATTTTGGAAGGGATAAAGCGCGCCGAGAGGTCTTTCTTTCCAACCTTCGTTTACCGGATAAACAAGGATTCCTGCGGGTGTGTTTTTTTCAAGAGTGAGACAAAATTTTTTTTCATCTCCGTCAAGCAAAATCACCTGCTCGTTTTCTCCGTCGTAGCATGAGACATACCATGAGCCGGGGGAAAGTGCGGTGGAGGAAAAATCAATGCTCAGGATTTCCGTGTTTGAAATCATCTCGCATCCGGATGTCAACGCAAGGCAGAACATAAGACAAAACGAGAGACTAAAAATGGATCCCATAAGGAAAAAAGTTTTCATAAATCTCATACTATATTATAGGCCTCAAAAGTCCGTTACGGTAATCAAAGTGCAAAAAAAATTTGAAAAAATTTAAATTTGAGATTGCCGTATCAAGTACGGCAATGACAGGTTTTCAGTACGGCGATGACAGGTATCAAGAACGGCAATGACAGGTTTCTAGTACGGAAATGGCAGGTATCAAGAACGGCGATGAGATTTTTTGATATGCGATGATGCTTTCGGGAAACTTGTTTTTTATTGGAAACTGTGCTATAAAAATTCTGAGGAGCAAAAAATGACGCTGTTTGATGAGCTGCAGAAAGTTTCATCCGAAGAGGATGTGAAGGACCTTTACATAAAAGCGCTTAGGCTGAAGGGGTATCAGCCAAGGGGGATTTGATTTATGGTTGCACCTACATTCGAGGAGACTGTGTTTGTATGCAAAAACTGCGGCAAGATTTTTTTCGGAAGGGATTGCGGGAGGATTAAAAAGAAACCGATTCCGCCTTTTTCCCCGGGATTCCTTCCCCCAAAATGTCCTGAGTGCGGGAGCCGGAAAACGGAGAAAAATATGGCGGTGTGTTACTAAGATTCGTAAGTCACCTTGCGTCCCTTCCACTCAATCTCCTTTTTGAAAATCTGGTGCCAGAGACCGCGTACCAAAAGAATGGTGCAGATTCCGAACATGCACATGCCCATAAGCGGAACCGGGGATTTGAATCCGTGGTAGTTCGTGATGACCGCGTATGCAGTGTAAAGAAGCAGGGTTCCGAGCGCGAAAAGAATGGACGGAAGACTCAGGTGCAGGAAAATCAGGCCGAGGACGGAAAGAAGGGGGAGCAGGGTGAATCCCAAAAGGAGGAGGAATGCAAAAGGCATGAGGGCGCACATGAGGGGAGTGAATTTGATTGCGGAGATGAATCCTCTTTCCATGCCCTTCATCGCTTCCTTGAAGTTGGGATACATGAGGCAGGAGAGCGCGTATTTCATGTTTGCGAAAATCTGCTTGTGCCCGGTGGAGCAGAAAAGCCTTGCCATGTTCACGTCGTCGTCATTCGCGTTTTTGATTTTTTCCACGCCTCCCACTTCAAGCAGGGATTTCTTTTCCATCATCATGTACTGACCGATGGCCATTGCGAAAGGTGTTTTCTGACATCTGTTCTGCAAAAATACCGGAAGATAGAACATCGTGTTGAGGACGATTATGGAGACGCAGGCAGCTGAAATCGGTCTGTCGGCAAGTTCCTCGGGATATCCGCTTACCATCTTCGCGTTGTTCGTGAGCAAAAGGTCAACTCCGTAACGGACCGAGCATTTTTTGTGCATGGTGTCCGCGTCGGTAAAAAGGATATAGTCTCCGCTCGCGACTTCAAGCATCTGTTTCATGCCGTAAACTTTTCCTCTCCATCCCTTCTCAAGGGGCTTTCCCTTCATCACCTTGAGTCTGGAATCCTCTTCGGAAAGGCGCCTCAAAATCTCCGGGGTGGAATCGTCGCTGTTGTCGTCGAGCACGATGATCTCCAGGTTCGGATAATCCTGCTCCATGAAAGAGCGCACGCACCTCTCTATGTTCGCCTCTTCGTTTCTTGCCGGAATGCACACGGAAACTTTCGGGGTCTCGTTCTGTTTTCTCATCCTCATGGAATGCATGGTGATGATGTTGGAAAGTGTTATCAGCATGGAGTAAACTCCGACTGCAAGCACAATGATACCGATGATTAGCATGTCAACCTCACAAAAAAAATCTCTCAGGAAGTGACATCCATAATATCATTTTTCCGCATCTTTGTGAATAGATAAGAGCGTATTAAACGCGTATTAAACGCGTATTAAGTTTGTGGGCTAGTCGGATTCAATCTTGTTTCGGAAATTTTTCTCGCGGAATTTTTTCGGGGTGACGGCGCAGGATTTTTTGAACATGGAGATGAAATGACTCTCGCTGCTGAAATTCAAAAAACTTGAGATTTCGGAGATTGAGTGCTGCGTGTATGCAAGAAGATTTTTTGCCGCGTCGATTCTTTTTTTCATCAGGTAGCTTGAGATGCTCGTCCCAGTTTCTTTGTGGAAGAGCCGTGAGATGTATGATTCGCTAAGCTCTGCGTTTTCCGCGATGTTTCCGAGCGTGATTTTCTCATGCAGGTTGTCGTAGATGTAGTCGATTGTTTTTTGCACCGGCTTCGAGTAGATTTTTACCGGCCTCACTTTTTTCATTCTTTTTACGTAGGTCTCGCACAGCTCCTTGTGAATGGCATTAATCTCCTCCTCGCTTTTGCATGTGTCGATTTTCCTGATGTAGATGTCACTCAGATTGTACGCGCTCTCCATCTCAAGTCCTCCCTCGATGCAGTAGCGTGTGATGAAGGAGATTGTAATCACAAGGTGGTACTTCAAATTCCTTAAGGGGTTCTCGCTGAGCTTTCCGAATCCCTCGGCGCAAAAGGGAGTGAAGAGTTTCCTCATCTCCCTCATGTTTCCGTTTCTTATGGCCTGATAAAACGCAAGTTCCTTTTCGTATGGGATGTGTGTGAGCGAGTATTCCCGGTTGTAGAATTCGGTCTTCGCAAGTTCTTCCCTGATTCCCATTTTTCTTCTCCCCGAAACTAGTTGATTAAAATCAAATAAATTGATTAAAATCAAAAATTTGATTTATCAAATCAAAAATTGATTTATCAAATCAATTTGCTCACTCACATCCCGGCGTCTTTTATTTTACCACGCTGATTGAAACGTCGTCGATGCAAATCTTGTGGCTTGTGTTTATCACCTTGTCGTTTACGGCTCCCATGGAAATCGTGAAGATTACCGCATTGTCCGTCGCGTTGTTCATCGTGAAGGTGTGAGCGTAAGTCTTGTAATCCTTTGAGACCTCTATGCGGTGCGTGTCGGAGTAGGGAATCCAGTTGTCGTCCTTTGAGCCGTCCCTCTGCAATGCCCACATGATTGTCCTGTCCAAATCTGATTTTGCCCTGAAGCTCACGCGGTATGTCTTTCCTTTTTCAAGGGTGATTGAACTCTGCTTGAGCTGAATCATCCAGTCCATGTTTCCTGTTTTGTCAATGCTGATTACGGCCTCTTTGTTACCGTTCGTCTCAACAATCTCGCAGGAAGACTTTGAGTTCTGATGAGCGTAAAGTTCCCATGCCGCCATTCCGCTCGTGAAGTCACCGTTCAAAAGACAGATGTTTTCCTTGAGCGAAACGTTGTCCACATAGATTGTCGTTCCCTGACTTGCAAGGTACATCTCAAGACTTTGCTCAGAGTCATTTTCCGCCGAGAATGTGTACTCGAATTTCTGGCTCTTTTTTGAAAGTACCGGGGATGCCGTGAACTCACCGAGCTTTACTCCCATGGTGCATTTTTTTGTGGCATAGGCATCGAAGCGGAGCGTGTACTGTTTTCCCTTCGAAAGATAAAGTCCGTCCTGACTTACAGTGACAGATTTCAAATCAGTCTTTGTGTTTCCGGATGCGACCATCAGCTCCCTGCGTCCGTTTGTGTTCGTGACTTTCACTTCGGCACTGATTGTGTTCTCAATCTTCCAGTTCGCGAGCCTTCCCTTTCCTTCCTGGAACTGTCCGTTGTGAATCATGTTTCCGTCGGGAAGAAGTTTCGCACCTGAGAGCGCAAGATCCAATGCTCCCGTTTTCTCAAGACGCACGTTCGAGATGTGGACCGGTGAGAGCGAGCCCTGGTTTCCGCAGTTGAACTCAAGACGCGCCGTGGAATCTGTTTTTTCGGTCATCTGGAAATCCCATGAGAAATGCCTGGTGTTTTTTTCAAGCTTCACGTCGGTGTCGGGGAGATAGCGGATCCATCCGTTGTTCGGTGCCGTAATCGCTGTGATTATTGTCCTTTCCTCATCTGAGCTCGCGTCGAATGAAAGCCGGTAGGAGAATCCTTTTTCCATGACTATCGGACTCTGCACGACCTGAATCGCATAGGACACGGGACCGTCGCTCTTGGGTCCAATCTCAAGTTTTCCGTCGCTTGCCGAGAACGCAGCGTCTCCACCCTGGAATTTCAAAAGCTCCCAGTCTCCTTCTCCACCACGGATGATGTTTCCGCTTGAGTCAGTCTTTGCCGTGGAAGGACCTGCCGAAGGTTTTTCCACATCCTCGTTGTATTCCTTTTTTTGGTAGACTTTGATCCAGTCCACGACCATCTGCGCTTCCTTTCCGAATCCGGTACTGGCATCAGGATTTCCGGGCCAATCTCCGCCTACCGCAACGTTCAGGATGATGTAGAATGGCTGGTCAAAAGGTGCCGGGTAAGTCACTTCCTCGAATCCGGGTCGGCATGTGAACCAGTCGTTTACGGTGCTGTATTTTACTCCGTCGCAATAAAAACGAATCTCCCCGGGTTCCCATTCCACCGCAAAATCATGGAAGGAATCCGCGAAATTTCCGTCCTTGAGTTTGTAAGTTCCCTGCGCCTGATTGTGTGGCTCACCGAAATGCAGCGTTCCGTAAAGTGTGTCGGTCTGATTTCCAAGAACTTCCATTATGTCAATCTCTCCGCACTTGGGCCACTGTCCGTAAAAGCTCTCGTCATCGGGCATCATCCAAAAAGCGGGCAAAAATCCCTTGCCTTCAGGAACCTTGAGCCTTGCCTCTATGCGTCCGTATGTGAACGCGTGCTTACCCCTTGTGTTGATTCTTCCCGATGTGTAAGAGACGCTTCCGTCTTTTTTCACCTGCTTGACCGGCTGTATGACAAGGAACCCGTCCTTCACGTAGGTGTTCTCCTTTGATGTTCCATAGGATTGCAGCTCGTTGTTCACCCATCCCGGCTCGTGGGTCTCAAAATTCCAGTCCTTTTTGTTTACTGCCTTTCCGTTGAAATCCTCCTTCCACACAAGGTCCTTTTCCGTGTAGATTGAAGTCTCCTGTGCCGAAAGATTGCATGCCACGCTAAGGACAGCCGCAGCAAATACGCATACCGTTCTTCTCATTCTCATAATCCTCCTGACTATATTCTGTGTCATAATCCGGGATAAAAATATCATAATCTTGTCATTAATATCAAAATTTTGTCATAAATGTCAAGATTTTTGCCATGAATGTCAGATTTTTGACAGGCACTCAGTGTGAGCTGTTGAAGACTTTGCAGAATTCCATGAACTCAATTTTCGGAATGGGCTTGGAGTAGAAATATCCCTGGCAATAGTCGCACCCGAGAGAGACCACGAGATTTCTCTGCTCCTTTGTCTCCACTCCCTCAATCAGGATTTTTTTGCCGAGTGATTTTATCATCCGCATCGTGTTCTCAAGTACAATCCTCGCGGAGTCATTTTTTTCCGCTTCCCATAGAATTGACTTGTCAATCTTGATGATGTCGAAGTCCATGTTGAAAATGTATGTCGCGTTCGAATATCCGGTTCCGTAATCGTCAAGGGAAAAAGAGAATCCCATGTCACGAAGCTCGCGGAAAGTCTTTTGGAAAGTTTCCTGACTGTTGATTGCGGCGCTCTCGGTAATCTCCAGGTTGATTGCGGAAGGTGGAAGTCCGTAGTGCTCGATGGTGGACTTGAAAATCTGCGGGATGGTTTTGTGCATGCATTGCACGGTGGAAAGGTTCAGCTCTATGAACGAGATTCCAAGGCTGTGAAGCTGCTCGATTGAAAACATCTTGCACACTTCCTCAAGGACGAAGTGACCGATTGCCGTGACCGAACCGTTTTTTTCCGCGATGGGGATGAATTCCTCGGGAGAGATGAAACCAAGTTCCTCGTCGAAAAGCCGTATCAGTGCCTCCGCCGACCGGATTTTGTTTTGACGCGCGTCCCAAATCGGCTGGAAGAAAACTCTGAACGCGTTGTTCTCAAGTGCCCTTTTTACAGCTTCCTCCACAGATTTCTGTCTCTTTAAATATGTGAGCTCCTCTTTTCTGAAGATTTGAATTCTCTCGTCGGATTTTACGGATGCGTCCACAAGCTCAAGCAGGTCCCCCGGAAGATTGATGTCCTCGGGAACGTTCACTTCGTAAATCTGCGTGCGGAAAGAGAGTATGCGGTTGTTGTAAAGCCAGTCGGTGGAAAATCTGTTCGTGAGGTATTTCAGAATCAGCTCGGATTTTTTAAGAATGGGTCCGTAGAGAATCAGCACGAAATTTCCGTTGTTGCAGTCGTAAACGGAGTCGTCGCTTGAAATCTGGACCAGCCACTGCGCCATTTCGTAAAGGACCGTGGACATGTCGTTGTAGCCGACTATCTGCATGAAATTTTTTTCGTTCAGGATTTTTATGATGAAGGCTTTGTACGGGGTTCCGTTTTTGTACAAATCAGCTGTGTCCGAGATGAAGGTTCCGCGGTTGAAGACGTTGGATGTGCTGCTGTAGATTTCGGACGGATTTTCCACTTCAATCAGGAGGCAGAGGGTCATGGAAATTTCTATGAAACATTCGATGAGCATGTATGGGTGGAAAAATTGAATCGCGGTGGACGCTATGCAGCACGTGATGAAAAGTATAAGCGGAATTTCCTTGTGATGCGTGATGAGCCTTCTGTAACGGATGATGCTTATGGCGCAGATGAGCACATAGAAGATTACCATGACGTAGATTAGAATCATGAGCGGGCCGCGCTGGTAGTTCAAGTTTGAGTCATAGCCGAAGATGAGCCTTGTGAAGGGATTTGTAAGCTGCATGAGAAGGATGAGCGCATAGGGGATGAAAACAAGGATGAAGAGCTTGGCGTGTTTCTTTTTGAACGCTCCCGTGAGAACCAGGAGATAGACCGTGACGATTACGGGGACAAGGGTGTGGCTCAGGTAGTAGAGGTGGTTCGCTATATCCATGAGGACAAAAAGTCTGTCCGGGCTTTGTCTTGAAATCAGTACCGAGGCAATGTCGGCTATGGTCATAACTAGCTCGTCAATCAACAGGAAGAGGAAGACCTTGCTTTGCGTTCTGTGGCAGTTCGCCTTCCGGATGAAAAGAAGGATTGTAATCAGCGAGATGAGCAGCGCGCTCTGGTCAAAATAAATTATATAGTCCACTTTTCTTGCACACCTCCGTTTTCAGTTTCCGTTTCAGACCGTTTCCTTCCATTATATCACGTGGAGTGCAGCTTGTAAATTGATTTTTTTTCCGCAGTGTAGAAGGCAAGTGCAAATCTAAATTAAACTTGGGAATTGTAAATCTAAAAGAGGAACCGCTTTCATTTACGGTGAGAACCGTGCCAATCAGTCATGGGTGTGCGGTATAAGGTATTTGTCTCCCTTC
>ODAI012413107.1_pt1 | contig 10158 bp, 10 predicted proteins | sample 1539321 | NCBI WGS metagenome assembly ODAI01 (sample SAMN02144231, study PRJEB22623) | gut metagenome | biome: sheep rumen | host: Ovis aries | place: New Zealand | reverse complement strand
TATCCTTCTGCCTCTTCTATCGGATTCAGATTTTCTCGTTGAACATTTTCCAGGATCGCTACTTCCAGCTGCTCTTCCTTTGAAAAATCCGTAATTATCGCCGGAATTTCAGACATTCCCGCGATCTGCGAAGCCCGCATACGCCTTTCGCCTGCCACCAGCTGATAAGATCCGTCGTCGAGTTTCTGAACCAAAATCGGCTGAAAAACTCCCTTTCTCTTAATTGAATTTGCTAGCGCCTGCAGCTGTTCGTCATCAAAAAACTGTCTCGGTTGGTAGGGATTTGCCTTGATGCTATCCAAACTTATCTTCACGACGCCAGCGCCATCCGCAGGAGCTGCAGCTGTTTCGATTTCAGTTTGCAGAAAAGCAGACAGACCACGCCCCAGACTTCTATTCGCCATTGGATTCCCTTCTCAAAAATTCGCGAGCCAATTCTATGTAAGATATAGCCCCGCTTGACCTTATATCATGAAGTATTACGGGGCGTCCATAAGACGCCGCTTCGCTTATGCGAACATTTCTCGGAATCACCGTGTCGAAAACCAAATTTCCGAAATGAGATCTGACATCTTCTTCGATGGTTCGGCTCAAATTGTTTCGGCGATCATACATTGTCAGCAAAATTCCGCCCACCATTAGGTCCTTGTTAATGGTGCTGCGTACGCTCTGAATCGTGTTGAACAGCTGCGTCAGACCTTCAAGAGCGTAAAATTCACACTGCAGCGGAATAATAATTTTATTCGAAGCGTTCAGCGAATTAATATTTATCAAACCGAACCCTGGAGGACAATCGATGAAAACATAGTCAAAATCCAAATTGGACAGAGCTTTTTTCAGTCTTGATTCGCGATCGCTCTGCTGGAACAACTCGACCTCTGCTGCCGCTAAATCTATCGTGGAGGAAATAACGTAAAGTCCCTTAACATAAGTTTCTTGGATTACATCTTTCGCATGAACCATACCGAGCAGAACTCCGTAGCTGCTCTCCAGCCCGCGAACCTTCGGCATCCCCAGTCCAGTGGAGGAATTTCCCTGCGGATCCAGATCTACGATCAAAACCTTTTTATCGACAGCAGCCAACGCCGTCGCCAAATTTATCGTCGTCGTAGTTTTCCCGACTCCTCCTTTTTGATTGATAACCGCAACAGTTTTCATTTTTCTCTCTCAGAACGCCTCGAAATTATACTTCGTTGCTCATAAGATCACAATAAAAAATTCTACGTATGTGGTAGCCAAAACGCTTCAAGTTACAAAGTACACCGTTTTAGCTTTAATTTGTTGGGAGTTAGCACTATTAATCAAGATTGTTAACATGACACGAATTAATTATGTACTTATTTTTAGTGCAGGACTATAATGGCTCCACAAAAGTTTAGGAATGCCGGAAATGGTTTGAGCATGATTGTGGTGATTGTTAAATGAGTGAACATATACCAGTATTGTTGAATGAAGTTTTGAGTATTTTGAATCCCTCTGATGGCAAAACTTATTTCGATGGCACTTTTGGTGGTGGAGGATATTCCCGGGCAATCCTAGAAAAAGCTAATTGTTCTGTTGTAGCCTGTGATCGTGACGAGTTAGTGATGCCCTTCGCTGAGAAATTGCACTCAGAGTTTCCTTCCAGATTTTCTTTTACTCATGCTCGTTTTAGCGAAATAAAAAAAATTCTGGCCCAACAAAATATTCAAAAGCTAGATGGTATTGTTCTCGATTTGGGTTTATCAAACTTTCAGTTGGAAGATGAATCCCGCGGATTTTCTTTTAATTCCAAGGGAAATGTTGACATGACAATGGGGTTATGCAACGAAACAGCTATGGATATTATTCACCGATGTTCAGAAGAACAACTTGCTAATATCATCTATACTTTCAGTGAAGAGAGATTTTCCCGACGCATAGCAAAAAGCATTAAGAAGAATTTGCGTAACATAAAAACTGCCGAAGATTTAGCAAATGCTGTACGTGCCTGTGTGAGACGAACAGGGAGAATCGACCAGGCAACAAAAACTTTTCAGGCTTTAAGAATTTTTGTAAACAGAGAACTGGAAGAACTGAAATTTATCCTGAATGAATCTTTAGAATTACTAAATTCAGGCGGAAAAATTATTGTAGTAAGTTTTCATTCTCTTGAAGATCGCATTGTTAAGTCATTTTTCAGAGAATGCGGATATCAAAAGGATGCCTTCCAGGTAATTACAAAAAAGCCAATCGCTCCGAGCGAGGAAGAAATTGAAATTAATCCGAAATCCCGTTCTGCGAAGTTGAGATGCCTTCTGCGATTGTAATTCACATTTCTTTTCAGAATTGCATTAATAGATCGTTCAAATTTTGCAGAAACCTCCGCTCCTTTCGTTAGATTGCGGTAATAACAGCCTGACTTTGTTGGTTTTCTTTTCACGATTAGATCTATTTCCTCTTTCTTCTTCTGTTAAATTTGGATTATCCGCACACTTATACTGATTAACTCCGAATTTTGGAAATTTTATCGATGAATTCGGCGATAAATAATGTGAATACAAATCAAAATCACCCAGTTCTTGAATAAAAGTTTCATATATATCTGCAAATCGTTTCGGCCCAATCATGTTAAAAGCTCTAATCCAATGATATCGGTGAGACAAATATGATGACTCGTTCAACGCGTCAAATCCACTAGAGGACAATCCATATTGAATATGAAGATTCTCATCGTTCCCATAACAAGCCAATATGAAACTTTCTATGCGTTTCAATTTGGCAGACCGTGACATCGTATCCACAAAATGCTCAGCATAATTCCTGATGCCTCCTAATTTTCGTATTTGCCCAAATATTTGGGGATTCAATTGTTCGGTTACACAATCTGCTTCCGCCATAATTTTTAATACATTATTAAATTTTTGATTTAGCTTCTGAGAAAAATTTTTCTGCTTAAGGTTCAATCTGGCTTTTATATTCACTTGGCTATCGGATTTTTGAGAAAACAAAGAACTAACCACGGTACGAAAAAAAGTGACATCTGGGGGCAGCTCAACATGAAAAAGTTCAAACTTTTGCCCCAGTCTTCTGATGGCTGCCACAACCGGGCGATTGAAAAAATTCTCCGGAGAAAACAAAATATAACGGTAATTTGGTAATTTCATCGCTGCATACTTTTGAAAATCGAAAACTTGTTTTTTTACTCCGGAAATTTTTTGCTGTAGCGAGCATGCCATCTGTATCCGCGACATAAACTTATCTGATTCGATTTGCCATCCGTACTTTCCGAAGTAAATATTCATTCCGTCATCAACGACGATCTCCGTATCCTTTTGTAACGGAACAAAAATCAATTTAGGAAGCTTGCCTGCTACAATTTTAGCCGTTGCAATACGTAAAAGCTTGCATCCCACAGGATTCTCTGTCAGATCTCTGATTAGTTTTCTGATTTGTTCCTTCATGTCATATGTAAACTCTCTCGGCTCTCCGATATTGTCCAAAAAATTTGTTACAGCATATCTATCTGCATCCTTACGGATAAATAAACTTGTCGAGGTGAAATCTTCTAAAAAAATCATGTTCGGGTTGGAGATTGATCTTCCGTATACAATGTTGTTTTCTTTCCTAATTATTTTGAAGGAAAAATCACAGCAGGTGTCGCAAAAAATATCTGCTAAATTTACTTTATTGCGATACAATGTCGCCCTGTAATCCCAAGTTTTGTTATAAATTCTCATTTCCTTTTCCGTCAGAGGAGAGATCTTTTTCCAATCATTAAGGGGTTGAGAAATATTGAAACGTTTCTCCGCAGTCGGCATGCTTGCAACCCCGTTCATAGATTCAATGTTATTAAAATACAAAATGATCAATACACTGATTAGTAAAACTTTTTTTATCATTACCATTCTATTTCAATATATTTTCAAACAGGTATAGGCGTTAATCATGACATTGTCAACCGCCCTTATAAAATTGGATACAACCACAAAAAAATTTGGCTACCTGACCGTCGGACAGCGTTGAAATTCAACTTTTCGTCTATTTCAAAATTGCTGGCTCTCAGTCATTCATGGATTTTTCCAATTTTAAAAGACATTTTTTCCGATCTAATCCCCCACCGTATCCTATCAACTTACCGGTCGCCCCAATTACCCTGTGACACGGTATTATAATGATAATCGGATTTTTGTTGTTGGCTGATCCTATTGCTCGACAGGCTTTCGGATTGCCAATCAACTCAGCAATTTGTTTATAAGATCGAGTTTCTCCGTAGGGAATTTTTATTAGTTCACGCCAAACTTTTTTCTGAAAGTTTGTTCCCGCTGGATTCAGAGGCAGGTCGAAAGTTTTTCTGTTTCCCGCAAAATATTCCGATAATTGACGAAAAGTTTCTCTAATTGTGGAAGTTTCTCGATCGACAAAATTTTCCGGATAAATTCGTCGAAAACTTACTCCTATAATACCTCCTGACTCTTCTAAAATTTGAATATTACCAAGAATCGTTTGATATGCGTGAAATAAAATCATCTTTTACACTTTCCGCAGCGTGAACAGCCTGCACAGTATTTTTTCATCACGCAGAAGTTGCAATGCTCTTTAAAAAACTTTGGTGTAGTCATATCAAAATCAAACAAACTTTTCTGCGTTTGAAAATTTTTGAAAATATCAAAAATTTGCGTTTTTTTGCTTTCATAATTTAAATTTTCTGAAAAAGCACGTTTCATCTGCTCAGTTTTATCAAAAATTTTAAATTTTTCTCCGTTTTTTATGAAAATGTTCCCCGTTTCAAAAAAAGCAAAAGAAACATCATTTTCGCGACATTCCTGTGAAAGTTTCACAACCCATGATTGGTACAAAGGACGAGCTCCATCGTAATTTTCTCCGCCACACCAGACATTTTCAATTTGTCCAGACTTCAAATATTTTTGAAGCGAAATTTCCCCAATAAAAGGAGCAACCATGATTCCTTTATGTTTAAAAGGAAGATCCAATAAAATAGGAATTCTTTCGTCGGCTCGCTTTTGATTTTCCGTCGTGACATTCAGCCAAACATTTTCCCAACCATCATTCCAATCATTTGGGAGATTTACTGAAACTCTCTCTGGTCTTTTGGTAACAAGAACGAAAACCACATCGCTACGTATTTTCATTATCTTCCAAACTTCCGAACGCCACTGATCGGCCTCTGCAAGGAAAAAATCTGACGTCATACACACTCGCAAAAATTCCCCGCTGCGTATTTTATAATTCCCAAAACGATCTTTCTGCAGAGGGTAGTCAAAGTTATTCTTTACCCTAAAAATTTCGGCTCCATCATGTCCACGCTGTTTATCCAAAAAATACATATAGCAATTTTGGCAGCCCTCACTTACTTTTTTGCAACCGTGCCACGGATTCCAAATATCTCTCATGATTCGGATTCCCAGAGCGAAACTTGCTGCTTGGTATATACTGTTAGAGATCCGTCAGAAAAATTCAGAGTAAATTTCGTGAAATTTCTCGCCTCCTTGACCGAGCTAATCGGATTGCGATCTGAAGTTTCTGCCCAGGAAAATCCCTTACGCAAAATATTTAAATATGAACATGATTCTAAATTATTTACCGCAATATTCAGACGGTGCCCAGAATTTTTCACTATATCAACAAAAGCAAATTTTAATTTATCGCTGAGTTCGTTCAAGTTATACTTAAAAACAGGTTTTGTTAATTGGAGTTTCGCCAGTTGCACCTTCTTCTGTGTGGTGAAATTCCAAATATTCTTATCCAAACGCTCTGAAACCAAGTCAATCCTCTGTTTTCTTTCAGAAAGGAACCAACCGATATTCAACGAATCGACAGCTTTCAATCGCAGACGACTTCTTTTCAAAATTCCATAAGCTGAAAACTGCAATTGAAACGAAAATCTTTCAAGATCCTGCAGCAATTTTAATCGATCTGGAGTTGCAAACTCGGCAGCTGCGGTCGGAGTTGGTGCCCTTAGATCGGAAACATAGTCAATTAAAGTTGTATCTGTTTCATGCCCAACTGCTGAAATTACAGGAATCTTACTGCGAAAAACCGCTCTGACCACATTCTCTTCGTTAAAAGGCATAAGATCTTCAAAACTTCCTCCACCACGTGCAACTATCAACACATCCGGTCGACTGTTTTCCGAATTACTTGGATTCTCCGGTAAAGAATTCATTCCGTCCAGTGCTTTTTCTATTTGAGCAGCCGCCTCATTTCCCTGAACTAAAACAGGCCAAAGCAAAATTTTCGTCGGGAACCTCTGCTTCACTCGGTGAACAATATCACGAATAACCGCACCCGTCGGAGAAGTAATTACTCCTATAATTTTCGGAAATTTTGGAATACGTTTCTTTAAATTCGGATCAAATAAGCCTTCCTTTGCTAATTTTTGCTTACGCTCCGCCAAAAGTTTCAGCAAATTTCCAATCCCTGCAGGCTCAAACTTTTCGATGACAAACTGGTACTTGGACTGCATTTGATAAGAACTAACTTTTCCAAAGCAGGTAATTTTCAAACCATTTTCTAATTGATGTTGAAGGCGTTGCAAAGTACTTCGCCAGCAAATCGCATCGATGACTGCTCCTTCATCTTTGAGGGAAAAATAAGCATGTCCCGATGAATGAATTTTCAGGGCACTCACTTCCGCGGTCAATTTTATACGACCGAAATTCGTCTCAAGCGACCTTTTGATCAGCGCTGATAACCTCGATACGGTAAATTCTTCTTCTGTCATCCTGAAACCTGCAAACTCGGAGCCAACTCCTTGCCGCCTAAATAATTTACAACTTTTCTCCGCCTATTATGTGAACGTGGAAATGTTGCACTTCCTGTCCAGCATCGTGTCCGGTATTTGACAAAATTCTATACCCCGCCCCTGAAATTCCCAACCTTTCGGCTATACGAGCGACTGCCTGAAAAAATTTCTGAATATTTTCTGCTGATTCCTTTGTTACAAAATCCGCAAAATTTGTATAACAACCCTTTGTGATAACCAACACATGAATTTTCGCTGTCGGATTTATATCGTGAAACGCTAAACAAACCTCGTCTTCATAAACAATGTTCGAGGGAATTTCTTTCTGCAAAATTTTAAAAAATACGTTATTTTTATCGTACATGACTTCACCTGTTTTTCTACATTAAAAATCATCATTGAATCCATGTAAATGCCGATCTGAATTTTGTTGAAAATTTTCGATCCTGCACGGAGAGTTTTTCAGATACTTCATGAGCAGAACATCTCGGGTAACCCAAAAAGTATGTGCAGTAGGTCGAATAATAATATTTTCTCCAAGAGAATTTTTGTGATTTTTTGTATCAATTACGAATGCGATCACGTCATTTTTTGAACTCCCTTGAATCGAAATTTTCGGCAATGGAATATTTGAACAAAAAGTTTTTTCGTCGAAGTCATTTCCGTAAATCTTAGAATAATTAGCAGTAAGAGCCGGCTCTACAATGTATATCAAAGGTTGACCGTTTCCGTCTTTTGCGACAGTTGAAGGAATTCCTAATGTTTTGTAGGGAACATACCCGAACTTTATAGTAGGCAAGTCATTGAAAAAGTCACTCTCTATTCCGTCGTTAACTTCAGAGGGTTGCGGCAGTCGCTTATTATTCGCAACAAAGGAGGCCAACAATATTGTAATTGTTTCAATATTTGATTTAGTCAGTTGCTCACGCATATATTTGTTCGCAGTCATGGTTTTACGAATTACAAATCCGGAAATTACAGCTAAAACCGAAATACCTATTGCTATTTCTAGTAAAATCGATCCTTTTTCAGAATTTTTTTGAAAAAATCTAAAAAAAGTTGCTAATTTTTCGGAATTTTTGTAAGAAATCGATGGTTTTTTCATTTTTTTCGGCAATTTTCACCAAATTTTGAACAAAATTACACAATCTTCATTTTTATTTTTCAAATTATATTTTGATCCGGACACACACTCTCCTGATGCATATTGTCCTTTCAAAATTTGAACATCTCCCTCTAATGGTAAGCCGTTATCCATAATTCTGTCGATATAATAGGCATTTTCCGTAGACATAATCCCTGAAAAATTTCGATTATCCCCTGTCCCTTTGGACAAAATCAACCAAGTTCCTGACTTACCCCTAATATTTGATGAAACCGAAAAATATCCTCCGATTTTACTGATGGGATATCCATTGACTAGTTCCGTACTAATCAGTCCCGATTTGTTCAGATGGCTCCAAAATCTTTTTGCATCTTCTTTTGATAAAATTTCTCCGCTGCCATTACCGTTTTCCAGAGATTCATCGATTAATTCTTTTGCATTTTGAAGATCACCGGGAATTGCTCCGTATTTTTCCATGAAACTGTTGGCTGCAATTCGAAATGTCTCGACTTGCTCCATCACTGCGCGCAATCTTGCCGTTCGAATCAATTCTTTTCCTTTTAAAGAAAAAGTTGCAATCAAACTGATAACTAACAATGCAATTGCAACTTCGACAAGGGAAAACCCTCTATTCACTTCTTTTAAAATAAGGCGAGCTTTTTTCATTTCTTCTTGTTCCCGGTTTTCTCAAAATTTATCGGACGCGGATCATTTGCAAATTTCTCGTATAGCCTTCTATCGGCAGCGTGATGCTTCCTGTTTCTCAGAATTGTTGCTTTTAAGAAAATCACTAACTCGGTCACATCCGTCGATTTTTCGTTTTCTCCGACAATAGGGTCAATCTCTGAAAGCCAAGGTAACCCACTGCGATTGTTAGCGGATTCTTCCTTCATCAGACCTCCCATCACCGCGACCTGTCCGGAGGTTAATTTTAAAACAGAATCCATCTCCCTCATGTCGACAATCGGAATTCTCTGAGATTGCGTTCCCAAATTCTCACCTACAGATCGATTAATCGACTGAAACAAGTACGGAATTTCTTTATACTCACGGATTCGAGAAATCGTCGGACGCAAATTCAGCAAAACTGTATTATTTTTCATATCAATTGATGGCTGAACCGTGACTATTAATCCAATAGGAATGGTGTGCAAAGTCGTTGTCATGAAATCAGTATCACGTCCTGTTGTTGCTGATCCGTACTGTCGTTGAATTTCCGGAAGACAAATGATTTCATTGTGAGCAACTTTAAGTATGGCCGACTGGTTGTTTAACACGGTAATACGAGGACTAGATAAAGTTTTTACCGCACCGAATTTTTCGATTATACCAGCGATCGCGTTTAAATTATTTTTGTTGATTCCAAACGAGATCATACCGGTACGATCCGAATAATTTTTTTGAAAAGTAGTCCCATCCGCACGTAAAATATTCCAATTTATTCCGTTTTTATAGCTATCATTCAGATGAACTTCCAAAATTTTGGCTTCAATCAAAACTTGCGATTCCGTCGCTTCTCTCAATAGATTTATGTATTTTTGAACTTCCTCCTGTTTGAATTGCGGAGCGTGCACTGTCACTAAGCCACCTTGTTTATGTACTGTTACGGTACCCTCTTCTCCCACAATATTTTGCAAATTCTGCTCCAATTCAGCCCAAAAATCATTTTTTATAACACCTGACATAGTGCTACTCGAACCATTATCTTTGGAATCTGAAGTTGTATTCGCCGCACTTTCACGATTATTTAAAATTGACTGATTTAAAAGGAGATCAGTAGAAGTTGAAACAGAACTTTGCGTTTCACGCTCAATATTCAGAAATTGCAGACTGTAAATTTTTGTCGATGGAGTATCATTTTCTATTTTCACAGAATCATCTTTAATCGTATATTTTAAAACGCAGCTGCTACAAATATCCTTCAGAATATCAATGAACGGACGATTTTTGGCTTCAAATGAAATTCCACCCTCGACATCATGTGGAATAAAAACGTTAACGTTGGCTTTTTTAGCCAATTGCATGAAAACATCTCGCAAATTCATACTTTTGGAAATCGAAATTGATACCTTGCGATAAAAATTCGGAGATATAGCTTCCTCATCGTCTCCTTGAAACTCCGTGTCCATTTCCTCTATTGAGTCGTCTTCAAAAATCGAATCAGTAATCGTACTCAAACTAGATGGGACCAAATTTTTTTGTTGAGGAGTTCTTGGCATATCCACAATCGAACATCCCATAACTAAAAAACAAAAAATCAGACATCTCATAATATTTAGCCATTTTTATAAAATATTAGCAAAATTATACGTAAAAATTTATAAAAATC
>ODAI013522688.1_pt1 | contig 10159 bp, 8 predicted proteins | sample 1539321 | NCBI WGS metagenome assembly ODAI01 (sample SAMN02144231, study PRJEB22623) | gut metagenome | biome: sheep rumen | host: Ovis aries | place: New Zealand | reverse complement strand
TGTTTTTTCTGTTTTTAATGTTTTCTTTTGTTTTTTTAAAGGCGCGAAGCGTATCATTATCTAGGGGCCAAATTCTATATAGTTTCCTTTTTTTTCTATCGGCCCAGCCATGCTTCCGGATTCAGTTTCGAGGTTCCCTTTCTCAGTTGGAACTGCAGGATGTTGTCCGGGCCTACGGTACCGATGGCTTGCCGGGCTGAGAGTTTCTGGCCCTTGCCTACGCTGATGGTTCTCAGGTTGCAATACACTGAGAAGTAGGCTCCGTGGCGCACGATGACCACCCAGATGCCCGAATACTGATAGATGGCACTCACCTCGCCGTCGTAGATGCAACGTGCCTGGGCACCGTTCGAGCCCATGATGTTGATGCCTTTGTTGTCGAGCACCACATTCTTCAGACCGTCAACGTTGTACTGTCCGAAATGGCTGACAATGCGGTAAGAACCGGTAATCGGCATTGGCAGCCGCCCCTTGTTCAGTTCCAGTCCGCCGCTAACCATCCTGTCAGCCTTGCTCATCGACGTGCTCTCCTCGGCTTCCTTCTTTGCTGAGGCAATTTCGCGCTTGCTCCGGTCGGCATCAGCCTTTGCCTTTCGCTCTGCAGCCATTCGGTTGGCCTCGGCTTCGCGGGCTTTCTGCATGGCGCGTTCTTTCTGGATGGCATCGCTCGACTTCTCGGCAGCCTTGGCAGCAGCCTTGGCCTCGGCCTCGCGTTTCTTGGCCTCTGCAATCTTGCGCTCGTTCTCCCTGGCAGCAGCCTCTGCGGCAGCCCGCTTTCTGGCCAGTTCCTCTTCGCGTTTTTTCTTGGCAGCGGCTTCGGCGGCAGCCTTCTTCTTGGCTTCGGCTTCGGCACGCAGGCGGGCCTTCTCCACCTCAATGGCAATCAGACGGTCAATCTGTGCGTTCAGGGCGGCATCTTTCTGCTTTTGCTGGGTAATGATGCCCTGTATGGCCTTCTGCTGTTTCTGCAGACTGTTCACCATCTGCTTCTGTTCGTTCTGTTGTCCCTGCAGGGCTTCGCGTTCTTTCTTGTCCTTGCTGAGCAGGGTGTTCTTTTGGCTGCGGGCCTCTTCCAGTTGTTGCTTCTTTTCTTCCACCTGTTGCTGTTTTTCCTTCACGGCCTCGCCCTGGGCCCGCTGGTAGGCACCATATTGGCGCACGAAGCGCATCCTGCGGAACATCTGTGCAAAATTGTCGGCCGAGAACACAAACATCAGCTTGTCCTGGGCTTTCCGGTGTCGGGCCAGATATTGCATCGACTTGACGAATTTCTGGCGGCGGTCGGCCAATTGGTCCTCCAGTGTGGCCAGCTGGGCCTTCAGGATTCCAATGTCGCTGTCCAGTCCGGTGATGTCCTTCTGGATGTTGTCGATGCTGCGCTGGCGCTCGTCGATGGCCGTGTTCAGTACCAGCAGGTTTTGCAGCCGCTGCTTCACGTCGGCCTGGTTGGCACGCAGGGCCTTCTCCTGCTGCTTGATCTGTTGCTGAATCTGCTTGCGTTGGCTTTGCAGGTTCTTGATGTTGGCATTGGTGTAGGTGGTCTCCTTCCCCCCCTTCTGTGAATTTTTGGTGGTCTTTCCCTTCTGGGTGGTCGTTTTCTTCTTCTGGGTGGTAGCGCTGGCCTTTTTCTTCTGAGTGGTCGACCGCTTCTGGGTGGTGGCCGCAGGTTTCTTGGCCGCCTGTCTGGTTTGGGCGGCAACGGGCATCATCATGGCAACAGCCAGCGCGATGGTTAGAATTCGTCTCATGTGCATCATTTCAAAAAAACTGAAAACTACTACTCTTTTTTCTTTTTCTTCTTCTCGGCCTTGCAGGAGAGGCAGCCTGCTGTCAGGCTCAGAACCTCAGCAGTCGGCCCAGGATGTCCGTGGCTTCAACCTTCTTGTATTTCGATGAAACCGCGGTTTTTGTGTCCCAGTCGGCCTTGTCTTTCGGACTGTCCAGGTCAAGTGTCACCTTCACGTTCTTGAGCCTCTTCGAGGCCGATGTGCTGAACTGGATTTCATGGTGTCCGGGGAATTTCTTCGTGCCGAGGACAGTGAATCCGCCGTACATCCACAGCAGCGACGAAGCACCGTTGCTGGCGTTGGCATAGTTCACGTTTGCCATGACAATCTGTCCGGTTTGCGGCTGGGTGGTCCAGTTATAGGTCATGTTGCCCTGCTGCAGCTTCACGTTTTGGCTTGCCTCCTGAGCTGTTCCCAGTTCAAATTTCGTCAGGTCCTTGTCGCTCACGCTCTTTTCGCCGGGCACCATCAGTTGGTTCCAGAACAGAGCCTGCAGCGTGTAGAAGTTCAGGCCGTTTTTCTTCAGGAAGTCCAGTTGGGTGTAGGTGGCTTCGATGTATTCCTTGTGCATCCTGTCAATGACGAGCACGCCGCCTGGTGTGAACTCAATGCGGCCTACCTCGGTTCCGAGCAGTGGAACGAACAGCTGCAGCCTGATTACTTCGTCACGGCGCATGTGCAGCGAACCGGGCACGCTGATGTCTTTCGACCCCGCCTGTATGTTGAACGACAGGTCTGAAACCACATTCTTTGCATACACCTGTGTGTCCATGACCTTCTTCACATAGGCTGCTGCCGACACCACCTCGCTGCCGGCAGGCTTGCTTCCGGGTTTGGTGGTTGTAGTGGCTGCGTTGCCCGCTGTTTTTACGTCAGAGCCTTTGGTGTTCGTTGCCGTGGGTGTTGTTGCGTTTTGCGCGTCAACGACAGTTTTCTTCGAGGCACATCCGTTCATCACGAGTGCAAGTATTGCCAGCATGAGGGCTATTCCTGTTTTTCTCATAAAATCTATGGTCTTTTTTGTTTATGGGTTGTCAATGTATTTTCTCTTTCTGATTTTCTCCTCTAGGATGGCCTGCCGGTCGTCAGTATAGTCGAGGGCCATCGTCCAGAGTTCCACGGCGCGTTCCGTGTCGCCCGTCATGGCATAGATGTCGCCGCCATGTTCCAGCACCACGGCGCTGGGCGTCGGGTCGTCCACGTCAGCCGTGTCAGCCTCCTGTTCCTCTGCCTCCTCGCCCAGCAGTTGGGCTTCTAAATCGGCGGTTTCATCGGCCACTTTTGTGCTGTCAGTCTTGGTAGAGTCCAGCTTTGCCAGCTCTATGTTCAGTGCCTGGTCAATGTATATTTTCGCTTCGGCATATCGCTCTTCCCGGAAGAGAACCCACGCATAGGTGTCCAGATTGTTGGGGTTGCCCGGTTCCCCCTTTACGGCCTTGAAACTCATTTGCTCCGCCCGCTGCAGGTCCTTGCCCTTCACCGCCAGGAAATAAGCATAGTTGTTCAGGCACGACAGGTGGTCGGCCTTCCATTGCAGACAGCTGTCATACGCGGCAAAAGCCTCCTCGTCGCGGTCTTTCTGGTGCAGCAGGTCGCCCATGAAGTAGTAGAGGTCTGCCACCAGTTCGGCACGGCTGTCCGAACTGATTTGGCTCACGCCGCTTTGGAACGTCTCGAGGGCTTCGTCGCGCCTGTCTTGCTGATAATAGGCCAGTCCCTCATAGTAATAAAACACCATTTCATCGGGATTGTACAGGGTGCCGTCGTGGCACACGCTGATCACACCGTCCCAGTCCGAATTCCGCAGGTACGACCCCAACAGCTGCGTGCGGGCACCGGCGTTCTCGGGAGCTATCTCCAGCAACTTTCTGATGGCGGCGTTGATGCTGTCGGTGGGCATTTCCTTCAGGCTCATGTAGGCCACCTTCATCTCCGCCATGTCAGAGTCCTTCGGGTTCACGGTCAGCATCTCGTCGAACAGCCGCAGGATTTCCGTGCTGTCGCCGCCGGCCTGCTCGCTCTCCTGAATGGCCTGCCTCATCATCATGCTCTTGCTCTCGGTCGATGCCCGTGGACTCAGAATGATGTTCCGCATCATCTGGCGGGCCAGCGAGTCCTTGCCCACGGCCCGGTAGTAGTCGTACATCGACGACTGTGCATAGGCGTTGTCGGCCTCTTCGTGCAGGGCTTCGCTGAACATCTTCTGGGCTTCCTTCTGTCTGTTGTGCTGCATCAGCCAGTTGCCCATCATCACCCTGTAGTTCATGTCGCTCGGATGCTCGTCGGCCAGTGACTTCAGCGTTTTCCAGGCCGCCTTCTTGTCGCCTTTCAGTTCGTAGATGCGCATTTTCGACAGCGTGATCTCCTCGCGCTCGCCCTCAATGTCCTCAATGCGGTTCACGGCCCAGAGCATCCGGTCGTAGTCCTTGTCCTGCTGATACAGCTGCAGCAGAATCCGCAGCACGTCCTCGCGGCTGCGGTCGTTTTCGGCCAGTTGTTCGTAGACGGCCTTCGCCTTTCCGTACTCCTTGTTGCTCAGGAAGTAGCGTCCCAGCCGTTCCTGATAGGTTTCGTTGTCGGGCCTTATTTCCGCAGCTTTCTCCAGGCTGGTCATGGCCAGTGAGTCCTGGTCCATCTCGCTTTGATACATCGACAGGTAGTACCACGCCTCCGCAGCTCTCGGGTTGATGTCGAGACTGTGGCGCAGCAGGTCGAAAGCGGCGTCGTAGTGGCCGGCACTCTGCTCCCTGATGGCTTCCAGGAAGAAGTAATTGTAGCGCAGCGAGTCTTCGGCCGACAGTTCCTCATGATGGTCAGCCGGCAGTTGCTGCCCGGTTTCTTTTTTCTGAACCTTCTGCTTGTCCTTGCTGCCTTGTTTGGCAAGATGGCGCAGACTGCCTTGTGACATCAGCGCTGATGTTGCCCCTATCAGGGCCGGAGCCATGGCGGCACCACACGACGTCACGGCCACAGCTATTCCTGCTGCGACCACCCAGTTTCTCATTCTGCCTGCCCAGTTCGTCATATTCGTCAATTCGTCAATGCTCAGTCTTCCGTCAGTTTCATTTCACTCCCGTGTGGCCATATCCGCCCTCGCCGCGCTCTGTCTCGTCCAGTTCCGCAACCTCGATGAAATCGGCTGTTTCGTGGCGTGCGATGACCATCTGAGCAATGCGCTCACCGTCGTTCACCACGAAGTCCTCCTCCGACAGGTTGATGAGCAGCACCCCCACCTCGCCGCGGTAGTCGGCATCGACCGTTCCCGGAGCGTTCAGCACCGTGATGCCCTTCTTCAGGGCCAGCCCGCTGCGCGGACGTATCTGTGCCTCGTAGCCCTCGGGCAGGGCAATGTGCAGCCCCGTGGGCACCAGACAGCGTGCCATCGGTTTCAGCACGATCGATTCCTCGAGATTGGCGCGCAAGTCCATGCCTGCACTCTGCGGCGTCGCATATTGCGGCAGCGGCTGGTGGCCGCGGTTCACAACCTTGATTGTCACTTTCTTTCGTTCCATTCTTTTTCCTGTTGGTTTCTACAAACGTGCAAAGATACGCGAAAAAGTTGAAATATTGAAACATTTTATAGTTAAATCTCCGTAAAAAGCCCTTGCCGGCCACTTTTCCGGCCTTCTTCCTTTCTGCTTTCAACTTTTTTCCCTAACTTTGCAGCTATGAACTGGCTTCAACTCATTTCCAACAAGCGGCTCGGACAGGAACATCGCCACCCCGAGCGCCACGACGACCGGTCGGAGTTCAAGCGCGACTACGACCGACTGATTTTCTCTGCTCCGTTCCGCCGGTTGCAGAACAAGACTCAGGTGTTCCCGCTGCCCGGCAGCATCTTCGTCCACAACCGCCTCACCCACTCGCTCGAGGTGGCCAGTGTGGGCATGTCGTTGGGCAACGATGTGGTCCACCGCCTCCTGTTGCTCCATCCTGAACTTTCCGGCACGCTCTTCCAGGAAATCGGCACCATCGTCGCTGCAGCCTGCCTGGCCCACGACATGGGCAACCCGCCCTTCGGCCATTCCGGCGAGAAAGCCATCCAGACCTACTTCTCCGAAGGACCCGGACAGGCGCAAAAACCAGCGGTTTCATCGCATTTCTGGTCCGACATCACCCACTTCGAAGGCAACGCCTATGCCTTCCGTTTGCTCACCCATAGTTTCCTCGGCAGGCGGCGTGGAGGCTTCGTCATGACCTATTCCATGCTGGCCAGCATCGTGAAATATCCTTACCCATCTACGCTTGCCGGGCGCGATGGGCGCAAGAACAAGTTCGGATTCTTTGCCTCTGAGGCCGAAGGCTATCGTCGCATTGCCGCTGAACTCGGCATCCCGGAGCAGGGAGGGGCTTATGCACGCCATCCGCTGGTCTATCTTGTTGAGGCTGCCGACGACATCTGCTACGAAATCATGGACCTCGAGGATGCTCACAAGCTCAAGCTCATCAGCTATGAGGAAACAGAACACCTGATGCTCAGTTTCTTCGATGAAATGGGCAGAAATCGCATCTTGCAGCGACTCGACGATGAGGCCGTGACCGACGTCAACGAACGGGTGGTCTATCTGCGGGCCTGCGTCATCGGACTGCTCGAACATGCTTGCGTCGACGTGTTTGTCGAGCACGAGCAGGAAATACTCCACGGAACCTTCAGCGGCAGCCTCATCAAGCATGCACCCGAGCGCATTCGTTCGGCTTATGAGGCTTGCACCCGACTGTCCGTCGACCGCATCTATCGCAGCAAGCCCGTGCTCGATGTCGAACTCAGTGGTTACAAAATCATCGAAACCCTCCTCCATACGTTCATCGATGCTGCCATGCATCCCGAACGGTTCCACTCCCAGCAGCTGCTCGACCTCGTCAGTTCGCAGTATGACATTCGGTCTGAGAGCATCGAGACCCGCATCATGGCCGTCATCGACTATCTCTGCGGCATGACCGACGTCTTCGCTCTCGGCATCTATCAGAAAATCAATGGACTCTCCCTGCCCGTGGTGTAGTCAGTTCTTTCCTTAAACTGCACTGCAAAGATACAATATTCTGACACCGAATACAAATTTCTTCTGGGTAGTCTTCTGGGTATCCGCAAAAATCGCCCATTTCATCGGGAGAAAACTTCTTTCTGACAACCTAATCTCCTCTGGGGAGCATGTTGCCTTTGGAAGTTCTTCTTTACTTCCATTATTAGTTACATGAAGTATACGGATTGCAGCATGCATCCCTTGGAGACAACCAGCCTTCGTGTCCCTTATAGTAAATGTATAACCATTCTCCCTTAAACTTTTCAATAGAAAAAGGACTACCCCAACTTGGAGAGACAATAGAATCTATCAATTCCGAACCTCTGTTGGGCCCTGAATATAGATAGATGGTGCCTGTTGTTGCAGGATTTATTCCTATTTTGCTTTTGGGAATCCAACCAACATGTTTTCCATCTCCAAGAGCATTCTCTGCTGTTATATATGCATAATCATGCTCTATCTTCATAAGCATAATATATACATAGTCTTCGTTAATAGTGTCATTGATGATAGAATCGACGACATGACCTCCAACGTCATCATACAACAGTTCCATTGAATGCTGTGTAACTAATAGACAGCATGGTCCCTCTTCTTTCAACTGGCCACATGATAATAGTGCAACAAAGGTGATTATTCCTGCTATTTTTTTCATCTTCTTGAAAGCCTTAATAAAAAGTTCTTCACATTTTTCAATTGATTGTTAAAATTAGGTAATAATATAGCAGATGACATAAAGACGCTGAAGGCGTCTTCGCTCATTAACCGAGGGTACGAGCGCAGCGAGCACACCCGGGTAGTAACATGCTAAACAAAACAGCACCCTGAAGGGGTGCACCTGCTATAGAAGGGCGACCCCGTCAGGGTCGATACACTCACTGCTACTACCAACCGGGGGTGCTCGCTGCGCTCGTACCCTCGGTTAATAAGCGGAGACCGCGATGCGGTCTTACACCGCAATATTGTGCCATCTGCTATATCATTGCCTAAAATTATTCCCATCCCACCATAATTCTTTGATTCTTGCAAGAACTATTTAAAGAAACTACAAAAGTACTCAGTATCCTTATCGACTGGGCCTAAACTATATTCTTTATAAAAGCGATCTATAATTGTTACCACATCCTTCTTTGCTGGCAAATAATCATATCTGTCAGCCATGATATAGGAGTAATATAATAAGAAAGTATACATTCCATCATTAGACATCAATTCCTTCAACTTATTGTAATCACTGGTAGACCCTTTGAGACTTCCAACTTTTAAACGTTGCATGTCTGTACTCTTGTTTGTTATCTCAGGAACATCGAACTCAGTTTTATCCGCTGATGAAGATTCAAAACGTTCGATAATCCATTTACCTCTTTTATGTTTTGTAGAGGACTCCCACTTCTTTAAGTAGAACAAGGCTATCTCTTTTGTGTGCTTGCCAACATTAGGATTACTTAATGATTGTGTGAGGCTATTTGCAACCCTTATTTTTGCAACATCAAGCCCTAATTTGTTCGCAGCCACTAAATAATACAATAGCAATTCCGAAAAACCATCAGCATATTCGAATTCATTTTCTAACTCAAAAAAATGCTTCTCATCAGGATGTTTCATAAGATCAGCAAATTTCTTTAAACACAAAGAATAGATAGAATCAGGGTCTAGGGCCTCATCTTTTATGGAGGATATAGGCTCTATATTCTTAGTTTGTTCTGTTATTTGCACGTTAACATCACACCCCGTCTTCTTTGCATTATTCACACATGCGGTTTGTAGAAAAGACACAAGCAGCAAACCTGTTAAGATTTTAATTATCATTTTTTCCAATTAATGTTATGAGTTTGTTTTTCCCAAATAGTCGATGAATCAAATTCTTGCGTTCCTGGTACTGTATCCCTAGAACGTGCTGCCGTAGGGATAGTAGTGAGTCACCTGCTCCGCCTCACCAGTTGTTGATGCTACCACGCGGTTGCTGCCCAAGTGGTCCTTCATATAGAAAGGATATGTGAGCGTATAGGTGGCGTGGATGCCTAAATTATTCGTGCCCAATTGAACAATTTGCAAAATAGTTGGAATGTACCTGATTTTTATGAAGATAATATCATGATACATTCGTTCTTTATCAGGAATCCATTTAATTTCATTCTTAAAGAGTGCTGTCATAAAACCGACTACTTGGTCAGGTGTTTTGTTGCTATCTCCATGTAAATTACCAACTTTTACATCAATTGTATTTCCTTCGTTGTCAGCTCTACACATTATGTATAAATCTAAAGTATCCCATATTCCAATTCTAGAGAACTCCTCTCTTATTCTTTCTTGTAGAAACTTATGCAGGCTATCCTTCCCATTGGGGTAAGCTCTTTCTAACATCGATTCTTCTGTATTTATTGGATTGATGGTCGCTCTTTCTGCTTTCGCAGTTAATTTGTCTATCAAGTTGATGGTTTTTATTGACGTTTGGTAATAATCGCCATTCATTAAACAATATCCTTTGTTCAAACAAGCAGTGTATAACAACTGACCTAAACGATAAAAATAAACTTTACATCGTACATCAAGCCCATATTTCAAATCTACAGGCTTTAGACAATGAAATAGTCTTGTCAGTTTCCTAATCTGTCTTTTGTTTTTAACTACACTTCTTTTATATGGAAGCAGCCTCTCAAACGAAATACATGAGACAGAGACATCGGTCATCATATCCCACGAAGCCTTCTCGATAACAATACTATCAGCAATATCTTTGTCATGATTAGCCCCTATTGCTATTTCAAATTTTAGCAACAATAATAATATAATGCAAATTTTAAACAGTTTGTTCATTTTCTTAAATCCTTTCCGTAAATAACAAATTCGACTTTTTCATTTAATGGCTTATTTGAGAGAGGACTATCAGTTTGAAATGCAAATCCCGAATGATCAGTTCTGGTGACCTCATTTTCGGACTTATTCATTTGTCGAATTGGTTGATAATTATTATGTGGTCATACTAAGGGGTCAGGCATGTTACCCAGTCGAGCTTTATTCGTGAGATGATTTCAATGGGAAATACCTGTGATCCTTCTATTGCAGGTGTCAATGGCAATTTCTCTATAGCTGTCTTCACCTGTCTATCCAACGATTTCTCGCCTGAATGAGTATTCACAATCACTACATCATGAATCTCCCCTAATGTATCGACTCTGTATTTAATAATATAGTTAAAAATGCATCCGTCGTAGGCATTCGGATCTATCTGAGACTGTACATATTTACTCAGCATGGAGTCAATGTCATACTCCTTTTCATATGAAGGTATCAATACCCGTTTCTCCCCCTTAAAAAAATAGGTGGGCATAGTGACTGAACTATCACGAT
>ODAI012579473.1_pt1 | contig 10159 bp, 10 predicted proteins | sample 1539321 | NCBI WGS metagenome assembly ODAI01 (sample SAMN02144231, study PRJEB22623) | gut metagenome | biome: sheep rumen | host: Ovis aries | place: New Zealand | reverse complement strand
GGGTGTATAGACCCCAGGCATGATATAGAAAACTGCTGTTCATACTTGTACATTTGTTTGTGGTTATTCAAATATACAAAAATAACAGCGGTTTTCTTCATTATCTTATCATTATATCACTCGAAATGTCGGATGAACCTTTATTTGTACCTTTGCATCGCCATTCGTCTGAGAAGGACTGTGAGATAAACTCCCCTTATGAAAGTTCGGACGTTTGGCACTTTTGTTTTTTCGTACTTCTTCTATAGCCATTTTATTTATAAATATCAAACACACAAAAAAATGTAGCCATTTCTGACTACATTTCTCAATTATTGGGGTCTAATTCTATATAGTTGCCTAAAACAAATGAATATAGATGATTTTGATTAGATTAACAATCAAAATCGTGTTCTGCTCTCGGTTTTTCGTAACTTTGCCACAAAAAGGAGAAAACTATGGAACAATTCAACTGGGCAGAAGACATTGAAGGGGCCGTCACTGTGTGCGACACCGAGGGAACGGTAATCTTTATGAACAAGCGCTCGCGCGAGACATTCAACAAAGACGGGCAGTCGATGGTGGGTCAGAATCTCATGCCCTGCCACAACGAGCGCTCGCAGTCGATCATTCGCGACATGCTGGAGAACAACCGACCGCACTGTTACACCATCACCAAGCACGGACAGCGCAAACTGATTTTCCAAACACCGTGGCGACAGGATGGCGAGGTGCGCGGACTCGTGGAGTTCTCCTTCGTCCTCCCCGACGAAATGCCCCACTACGACAGAGGCTGAACGCCAAAATCCCTTCCCACCATGCTTGAATAAAGCATCGAAAGCATTGGTTTCCATGCAAGAAAGTACTGGCTTGTACGGGACAACGAGGCAGAATGGGAAAGTAAATTAATGTAATTTGCTGAGTAAATTAACTTAATTTGAAAAGTAAATTACATTAATTTGTACGGTAAATTATATTAATTTGCTGAGGCAATAGCCTGCTCTTTATCCTGAAAATCATTGCTTTCGGCCTTGTATTTCGCTACTTTTGCAGAACAAAAGCAATGATTATGGCATTATTCTACAAATTGAAAAGGAACGAAGTAAGGTCGAACAAGAGTTACGGCAAGTGGTTTGCCATTCCCGTGAAGATGGGAACGCTGGGGATGAGCGAGATTGAACAACGGGTGCAGAACAACTGCTCGATGAAACGGAGCGACGTGAGGGCGGTGCTCTGCGAGGTGCATGAGGTGATCAAGGAGGGTCTGCTCAACGGCATGGTGGTGGATCTGGGCGAACTGGGACGGTTCCAGTTGTCGCCGAAAAGCGAGGGTGCCGACTCGCCGCTCGAGTTCACGAAGCGCAACATCAAGGGTGTGCGGTGCAACTACACGCCCTACGGGTGGCGGCGGGGCAAGGGCGACCGCACCATTCAGCGCGACTTTTTTGAGAACGTGGACTTCGAGAGGCTGACGACCGAATGAACTTTGATGCAGGCATGAAGACGGATCTGCCTGCGAGGGAAAAAGAAATCCCGCCCGGAGAAGGGCGGGATTTCTGCGTTTCTGCGCTCCGTTCCTGGTATGTGAGAACGGGTGCCGGCCTCAGGCCGCACGATAATACGGCACTGCCTGATGGCGGTTCAACTGGCGCAAGGGCTTGTAACTGACGTGCAGCCAGCAGGCACCGTTGCTCATGCGGTGCTCGAAGAGCAGTTGGTCGTAGTCGAGCCGGTCGCGGATATATTCATACATCTTGCGCCCCACCTCCATCGAGGCGATGTGGATGTCGGCGGCTTCGCCCAGCAGGTGCTGGCTGTGGGGCGAGCCTCCCACGGCAGCGTTGAGTTGCTCGCAGCGGTATCCGCTGGTGATGCGTATCACGCCGAATCGCAGGCGCAGGGGTTCGAGCACGTTTTGGCACAGCAGTCGCAGCCGCCTTACCACTGGTTCGGTGGGGATGTTCTTGATGTCTCGTTTCATTGCGGTGCCGCTCTGGCACATCTCGCGCAGCGTGAAGTGCGCAGAGAGTCTTTGGTTCATGTCCATTTGTTTTTTCATGGTTTTTGATGAATAATGAAGATTGATGGTTGTTGAATGGCATCCTGCTCATTTGCCAATGTATCGGCTAAGGATGCAGCCCGCAGGATTGCGCTCCATCTGGAGCAGATAGCGGTCGAAGAAGGGAGCGCGGCGGATGCCACGGCGCAGGCTGGCCTTGTAGACGCAGGCGTGTGGATTGGCTGGGATGTGCATGTGGAGGATGGTGCAGCCGCGCGCCACGAGTTCGCGGAAACTGGCCGGCGAGCCCTCGCCGTTGGTCACCCGCTGCGACATCCATACCATGTAGAGTCCCTCCATGAGGTCGATGGCGGCCTGTTTCCATTTCAGGTGCTCGCTCTCGGAGTGGCTTAGCAGTTCGCAGAACTCATCGACCAGACGCTCTCGCGCCCGTTCCTTCATCTGTGCTCTCATGGCTTTCTGTTGCTCACGGAATGAGTCATTTGTCGATTTTCTCATGTAGTCTGTCATGTGTTTTGAATGATTAAATTAGACTGTTAATAATAAAGTTACCGGAAAAACAATCTGTTGTTATGCAGATATTGGTGTTTTCGGGTGCAAAAGTAGCGGGCGCACGTGCACAAAAAGTTCACAACACGGGTTTCTTTCCTTAAAAAAAGAGAACGGGAAGAGGGCGCAGGGAAACAATAAAAAACGGATATTGCCCTGGGGACAGGATGCCGAGTCCTCAAGGCAATATCCGTATTATCCGCATCGGTGTGCGGCTTTGGTGATGAAGCGACGCGATGTTACATCAGGCTCTTGCGGCCTTCCAGCGTGTCGTGGTTGTTTTTCAGGTCCTTCCAGTCCACTTTCTTCTTGGGATCGATGCCGTTGATGTATTTCTCGATGTTGGTATATCCGTCGCCGTTGCAGTCTTTGACTGCGTCAGAGGGGTCGTTGGGATTGAGTCCGCAGGCCTTTTCCCATGCATCGGGCATGCCGTCGCCGTCGCTGTCGAGCACGGGCGTGCCGCTGTATTCAGGCAGTCCGCCCACCTGCTGCGGATGAGTAATGATGCCCTGCTTATAGGAATCGGCGGGCAGACGGCGCTTGACGTAGGGCGAAACAAACGGCTGAGCGTCTTCCACATAGAAGGGTTTGCCCGTGCGCACGAACTTCACGATGCGCGCATCCACGGCATCGCGCTTGGGGAACGAGGCTCCCACGTTGTTGAGCACATATTCATAGGCCTGGCGCGTGTCCATAACAGTGACGGGCGACATGGGGAACGGCTCGTTGCTGCGGATGCTGCTCAGGAATTCCGGGTTGTCGTCGCGGCCTTCGGGCTGCACGCCTCCGTTCCAGTTGTCGGCAGTAACTTTCTTGTTTCCGTCAACGATGTTGCCCGAAACATAGAGTTGTCCGAAACGACGGGTGCCTCGGTTACCGCGTCCCACCTCAGGTTTCACGATTCGGTAAGAGATGGGCTGGTCGAGCGGCGTGATGGGGCCGGGCTTGAAATAGTTGTTGATGATGTTCAGACTGCTCGAACTGTCACCGCCGTCAATAGAGCGGTTCCACCAGTTGAACACCACATTGTTCACGAAATTAAATGGTCCGCTCATGCCAATGGAGCAGTTACGGCTGATGTTGCAGGCATAGAGGTTGCGCGCGAACATGCTGTTGTGGCCGCCGATGGTGGAGCCGAAGGCGTGGTTGTAGGCATCGAGCGCCTCGCTGAAGATACTGTTCTGGATGGTGATGTTCACTGTGGGCAGTTTCAGTCCGTGTCCTTCCGGGTCGCGGGCATACACATGGCGATACATCGACATGTTCTCATCGAGTCCCCATGAGGCGGAAACGTGGTCGATGATGATATTGCCGATGCCGTTGCCGCCCAGGGCATCATCGCGGAAAGCCACGTCGGTGGCACCGCGGCGGAAACGCATGTGGCGGATGACCACATCGTGGGTATCAATCAAGAACGAGTGACCGGTCACGCAAATGCCGTCGCCTGGGGCTGTCTGTCCGGCAATGGTGACATAGGGAGCCAGGATATGGATGGGCGACTGGAGGCGTATCACGCCCGAAACGTTAAACACGATGATGCGCGCACCGCCCGTTTCGCAGGCCTCGCGCAGGGTGCCGGGACCAGAATCGGCCAGCGATGTCACCACCATCACCTTGCCGCCGCGGCCGCCCGGTGTGTACATGCCACCACCCTCGGCACCGGGAAAGGCCGGGATGTCGGCCTTCAGCAAGTCTCCGGGTTTGGATGCCCACGGGCAATAGATGCGCCCCTGGCGATGCTCTTCCATCACGATGGGCAGTGCGCGGTGCCATGCTCTCATGGAAGCCGTCTCCCATTGGCTTTCGGTCTGCGCGATGCGCTCTTTGATGGAGTCGGGAATGGTGGGATATTGTGCTGCTGCCAGCGTTGCCATAAGTGTGGCGGCAGACATAAGGATTGTTTTCTTGATAGGCATATTCATATATTTTAAATGTTTTCTAAACAGACGTTGACAAAGGCATTTTGTAATATAAAAATCTATAATTTTAAAGGTGTTTAGCATCATTCGGTTGGCTGTTGAGGATTTACTTTGTAATTTTGCCGCGAAAAGAATGTCAATACCTAATTTCTTAACCAGTAACAAAAAGAATGCACTCAAAGTTTTTCAGATGGGTTTGTACGATGCTTGCTGCCGTTAGCATGCACGCCAACGCCCAGACAGCAGCACCGCTCAGACTGAGCATCATAGGAACGATGAAGAACATGCACGACACCGTAGTGGTGGTGGCGGCCGACGTGAACCGGATTCAGAACGGCCTGCCGATACGCACCGACACGGTGGCCGCCACGAAAGGTGAGTTCAAGGCCAGCGTCGTGATGGACGAGGTATGCCCAGTGGTGGTATACAACATCAAGAACGGGCAGCCCACCAACCAGTTTTCGTTCTGCGGCGTGCCTGGAGAATCGTGCACCGTAGTGGGCGACTGGCTGGGCGACTGCCAACTGAGCGGCTCCGAATTCTACAGTCAGTATAACGCCATGACCGAGACGACCACACCGCTGCAGAAAGAGAGCGCCGAACTGATGAAAGAATGCGACCGCCGACTGGCTGCCGGCGAGAACGAAGACACCGTGATGGACTATTACAACCAAAAGGCCGGCGAGATACAGGATCGCATCACTGCCGCAGAAATGGACTTTGTGAGACAGCATCCCACAAGCGAATGTGCCGCCGTACTGCTCCACGAACTGCCAGCCGACAAGGTGAAAGAGGCTTACGAGATGATAGATGCCAGCGTGAAAAACGGACGGATGAAGAACTATATCGCGCTGGCCATGGGCAAAGCCGATGAGGAACTCAAACGCGTGGAGGCTGCCAAGGCGCTGGAAGTGGGCAACGAGGCACCCGACTTCACGCTCCAGGACATCAACGGGCAACAACTGAGCCTGAGCAGTCTGCGTGGCAAATATGTCGTTATCGACTTCTGGGGCAGTTGGTGCACATGGTGCATGAAGGGCATGCCCAAGATGAAGAAATACTACAAGAAATACAAAGAAAAGATGGAGATCCTCGGCATCGACTGCAATGAGACGGAAAAGATGTGGAAAGAGGCCGTGAGACTGAACAGACTGCCGTGGAAGCACGTGATCAATGCGAAGGGCGAAGACAGCGTGCTCACCCTTTATGCCGTGGACGGATTCCCCACCAAGATGGTGATCGATCCCGAAGGCAGGATTGCACGGCTGTTTGTGGGCGAAGATCCTTCGTTCTATCCCTACTTGGACGAATTGTTTCAATAACAAAAGAAAACTATTACTACATACAAAATGAAAATCTTAAAACAAACGTTTTTTGTGCTGGCTGCAGCAACTCTGGCACAAAGTTGTACGACAACGCCGAGCGGTGAAGAAGGAAAACTCCACATCACCACCAACCTGAAGAACACAAACGACACCGTAGTGGTAATCGTTGTAGATGCCGACAAGGTTCAAAAAGGCGAGAAACTGTATAGCGACACGGTGAAAGCCACCAACGGACAGATTGATGTCACCATTCCGCTCACCCATGCCTGCAACATCGCTTTGCTGAACATGAAGAACGGAGTGCCCGTAGGACAGATGCCCTTCTGCGGCGTTCCCGGCGAGGAATGCCAGATTAGCGGCGACTGGCAGGCAGAGTATTTCCTCAACGGATCGAAATTCTACCAGCAGTTCAACGAGATTGACCAGGCCATCACGCCCATCCACCGCGAGGAGGTGGCACTGGTGAAAGAGTGCGAAGCCCGCATGGCCAAAGGTGAAGTGCAGGAAGACATCATGAAAACCTATCAGTTGAAGGCCGCCGATATACAGATGCGCATGCAAAACACACAGATGGAGTTCATCAAGAAGCACCCGAAGAACGAGGCTTGCGTCACCCTGCTGTCGGAACTGCCTGCCGACAAGGCCATGGAAGCCATCAATATGCTCAGCAAGAGTGTGAAGGAAGGCAGAATGAAGCCCGTGGTGGAAACGGTGCGCAAGCAGGCTGAAAAGGAACTCGCCCGCATAGAGGCCGCCAAGAGTATCAAGGAAGGCAATGTGGCTCCCGACTTCACACTGAACGACATCAACGGCAAACCGCTGAAACTTTCTTCGCTGAAAGGCAAATACGTGGTGCTCGACTTCTGGGGCAGTTGGTGCGGATGGTGCATCAAGGGATTCCCCGAGATGAAGAACTACTACAACAAGTACAAAGGAAAGTTTGAAATCCTCGGCATCGACTGCGGCGACACGCAAGACAAATGGAAAGAGGCCGTGAAGAAGAACGAACTGCCCTGGCTGCACGTCTTCAACCCACAGGACGAAGGCGACATCACCAGCACATACGCCATTCAAGGCTACCCCACCAAGATTGTGGTCGACCCGCAGGGAAAGATTGCCAAGGTGGTGGTGGGCGAAGATTCCGCTTTCTATACTTATTTGGACGAACTGTTCAAATAATACTCCCGTCAATCGAAAATCATTTCTTTCGTCAAGATGCTTTCCAACTCCTCAGCCGACAGGCGGAGTTGGAAAGCACCGTTTATGGCCACGCTGATGCGCCCCGTCTCCTCTGAACAAACAATGGCAAGGGCGTCGCTCTCCTGCGAGATGCCCATGGCCGCACGGTGGCGAAGTCCCAGTTCCTTGGGAATATCCACGTCGTGGGAAACGGGCAGGATGCAGCCGGCAGCACGGATGCGCTTGTTCGAGATGACCATGGCTCCGTCGTGGAGCGGCGAATTCTTGAAGAAGATGTTCTCTATCAGCCGCTGGTTGATGTTGGCGTCTATCACGTCGCCCGTCTTCACGATTTCATCCAGCGACGAGGTGCGCTCAATGACAATCAGCGCGCCCACTTTCTTCTTGGCCATACTCATACATGCCATCACGATGGGCATCACCAGTTCCTTGTCAACCATCTTCTCCTTCTTATGGTCGCTCTTGAAGAACCGCGTAATGGTCTGCATGCGCTGATGGGCACCCAGGTTATAGAAGAACTTGCGAATCTCGTCCTGGAACAGGATGATAAGGGCTAGCACACCCACGCTCACCAATTTGTCCATGATGCTTCCCAAAAGACGCATCTCCAAAATCTGACTCACGAAGAGCCACACCAGGATGAACACCATGATACCGATGAACACGTTCAGCGACCGGCTCTCTTTCATCACCCGGTAACTGTAGTAAAGGATCATTGCCACCAGCACAATGTCCACTATATCTTTTATTCCGAAATCAAACATGACTGTTATTCGTTAATCGTTTGCAACCAATCATTCTTCGCCATTCGCGGCAAGGGCTTCGCTCAGCGCCACCACCTCCACCGCTGCCTTCACGTCGTGAACGCGCAGGATGCGGGCTCCCTTCGCCACGGCAAGTGTATTGAGCATGGTGGTTCCGTTGAGCGCGTCATCGGGCGATCCGCCTAACGTCTTCCATATCATGCTTTTCCTTGACACGCCTACCAGCAAAGGCAGTCCCATCACGTGCAGTTTCTCCAGATGGTTCATCAGTGCGAAGTTCTGTTCCACGGTCTTGCCGAAGCCGAAACCGGGGTCAATGATGATGTCCTTCTGACCGACCGAGCGCAACTGCTGCACTTTCTCAGAAAAGAACAGCAGCATGTCTCTCAGCGTGGCATCAGACGACATCAGCACATAAGCCACCTTCAGGCGCGCAACCTCACGGAACATCGCCGGCATTTCGCCGTTTCCCGACTCTGTCATCGGCAATTCACCACCGAAAGACCCGCCGGGATTCCCCCCCGACACATCATTGATGATTCCTGCACCATACTCCTCAACAGCCATCCGCGCCACCTCTGGCCGGAACGTGTCCACTGACAGCACCGCATCGGGCTGCTCCCTGCGCACCGCCGAGAGGGCGAAGCGCATGCGCTCCATCTCCTCGTTCAGCGAAACCGGTGTCGCTCCGGGGCGCGTGGAATAGGCCCCCACGTCAATGACAGCCCCGCCTTCGGCAACAATCTCACTGGCACGGCACGCGATGTCTGCCTCCGTGCGCTGCCTGCTGCCTTCGAAAAACGAGTCGGGCGTGGCATTCAAGATGCCCATCACCACCGGTTTCCTCAGACTCAGCAGCCTGCCATTGATGTTGAGAGTATAGTCCATATCTGTTTGCAAAGATACAAATTAATGCCGACATACAGAAGCGATTTGGGAAGATTAACGAAAAACGCCGACAAGTATCCCCGAAAACGATGCTAACCGTCAATGCAATTCAAGGAAGGAGAAACGACAAAAACAAAAAAGAGCATTGCACAAACAACACTCTTTTAATGAAGTTTTATCACCTTTGCTGTTTTGTTATCCATGTCGGGCATGGTCGCACCAATCGGTGCTCCTATATAAGTGGGGTCACATATTGTATATTTTTTCCCATTCAGATTAATATAATCACCCTCAGCATAAGCAACGCAAGCCAGCCCACGCCGAGTGAATCTATATAATCCAACCCGACGTTCACCATGACATATGCTAATGGTAAACGAAGGTTTGCTATATAATACACCCACGCAGATGTCTCAGTTGCATTACCTTTGTAAGAAGATTCAAGTTTGCGAAGTTTGAATGTACAGACAGTAACGTTCGTAAACGATGCTAATTCTAAATTCTTCTGGAAATCAGCGTGTTACCTATATGACAAAAAGAACTGGTAACACTTTGGAAACGAGAGAACTTACATATTCCTACACGTTTTACACAAATCCAAAGAACGCCCTTTCTGGATGCAAAGATACAAAAGAATCCGCAAATGCCCAAACATTCTTTGGACTATTTGCATCTCTTTACATTTTTTGTTTGCCTTCCCACCAAACATAAGTGACATAATCGATAAAATTTCCCCTCTCAGTTACATGCGGGTTACATACCAGTTACATACTATTCGCAACTAAAAATCCCCTTATTTATCGGCACTGTCAAAAGACGCTCATCCATAAAAACAGGCCTCCAGTTACATGCCAGTTACATACCCTAAGCCCAAAATGGCACATACCCTTTATTGTTCCGGCTTTGGTTCTCCGTCTTCTCCTCCTTAATCTTTCCTGCGACCAAAGTATCCCTTATAATACGTGATGCCATCGGATAGTTCTGTTTGTCTATTCCAAGACGTTCCCTAAGTGTGAGGTTGGTCATCTTGTCATTAGTGACATACTTCAGACAAGCATGCTGATAGCAAGCATATATACGCTCTTGTCTGTCAAGGTCTGCATACTTACGATAAGCAAACAATGTTACAGTTGTTCGGGCCTCTTGAACTGTGAAACGAAGCGGTGGTAATTGGAACAACTCAATAGCCGCCACAGCCTTGTCAAGACCACTACCTAATTCTTCGCAAATGCCCAACCGACGCATGAGGTCTGCTAATGATGAGTTGCGTGAATTGTATTCGTCAATAAACCTTTCTACACTGATAATAGGTTGACCAGGGTTAGATACATCTATTCGGTCAGTATATATTTCAACCATCGGGAAGCCTTTCTCGCTGAAATCCTGATGTACCAGCATGTTGGCAACAATCTCTCTGACGGCAATCTCTGGATACATGGTGACAGTAGAACGGAGTGCCTGACCAATCTCTTCATTGGCATATCATGCTGTTCTGCCATTCAGCCGACAAAG
>ODAI011605326.1_pt1 | contig 10160 bp, 6 predicted proteins | sample 1539321 | NCBI WGS metagenome assembly ODAI01 (sample SAMN02144231, study PRJEB22623) | gut metagenome | biome: sheep rumen | host: Ovis aries | place: New Zealand | reverse complement strand
TTCCACTGTCCGCGGCCTGGCCCTTTATGGCCCGGAATTCCTTTGTTTTTCAGATCAGTGCCTCGCTGTCATGGGCGGAGGCAATGATTCCGGAAGTTATGCCGCAGGGCCAACGGATTTTTCCAAAGCTCTGATTCTGTCTGAAAAAGCGGAAGAAGGCACGTCCCTTCTTCTTGGTTATATCAGGGATGATTCCATCCTGCTCTATGGCTATAAGGAAGCAAACGAGGACATCCGCTATCTCGATGCCGATCCCGATGCCCTGCAGGGGATGACGCTGACGGATTCCTGTATGGCCGGCAGCCTGCTGCTGAGGATCTGCGAACCCGCCGATAAAGGGGAAGGCATCATGAGCCTGTCAGACATCTCCTCCGATACCGTCTTATGGTCTGTACCGCTGCCGGGTCCCGGCGCCTCTGTCCTGTCTATGACAGAGAGCGCGGCAGCAGCCGGAACCGGTCAGAAAGACACTAATTCCGCAGTCGATGACGGTTACCTGTATATAAGGACCAGGCCTTCCGACGGTCAGGATCTCCTGTACCGGGTCTCCATGGAAACAGGAGAAGCGGAAACGATTGCTTATACAGGGGAAGCGCCGGAAGGAATCGTTGAACAGACACAGATCCTGGGCATGCAGGATCAAAAAGTCTATTACTGTACCAAAAGGACCATCCAGTTCAAGGCCTATACAGATCTGGGCGTGTATGATATAGAGACCGGTGACCACGTACGGTATGAAGCTCCCATGGAGAATCCCAATCTGACCTCCGCTTCTCTGCTGGAGAACGGACAGGTCCTTCTGATCCTGGACCGGAAAGACAGCAATGGCTCACCCTCCAGCGTTCCGTACCTTTGCAGTCCGGAGACAGACGACTGGCTGGAGATGGATCCTCTGACAGAACACTGCAGCGAAGGGGACCGCTTCCGTACCGTTCAGGATCCGAAACGGAATCGGATCTATGTCTATAACACTGCCCACAACCGGGTCTGGATCTACCAGTCCGGTGATACTGACGGATCTCTGATTGGTACACTGACACGCCCCGGTGATCCCATCGCGCAGGTCAGTCTGTATGAGGATTCGATCCTGGCTGTCTGTGACAGCGGAGATCTGTACATTTATGGGGCGGATGACCAGCGTATCCTGGATTCCGTGCACCTGCCTTCCTCCGAACCGCTTTCCGCCGACAGTATCACCATCACAGCATATGACGACAGTAATATCCTGATCCGGGACAGCAGGTCCGGATATATGGTCAATACCGACTACTGGTCCCTGCGCTCTGTGATTCCCGGCCTGATCGGATACGATCCTGTCAGCAGCTGTTTCATCACGGAAGCCTGGGAAAGCGGCCCGGCCGCCATTATTCCCGCCTACACAGAAAGCGGCCTGCTCCGCAAAGCCGGAGCACAGGAACCCCAAAGCGGGGAACCCTGATTTTCCTTTTCAATATCCGGAGACAGAAACACTACAAACGGCAGATTCATTAATTCCCGCTGAAATACGCATATCTGGATACTCATATCTGGATACTCATATCTGGATACTCATAACTGAATACTCATAACTGAAAAAGCAGGCAGTCCGAAATGAAATGCTTCATCTCTGGACTGCCTGCTCTTTTAAATCCACAGTATCCTTACGCTTTGATCTGATATAATCCGCAGCCGGACTATGTCCGCCGCGTTCTTTTTACTCATACCTTTCGTCAATCACGCGTTTTGTCTTCTTCTCGCTTCTGGGCAGGACGCCGATTTCAACGACTTTGACAAGAGGCGTGAAACCAATCACGGACTTGACCTTCTGGGCGATCCTGGACGCCAGGTTCTGGAAGTCGACATCTCCGGTGGTCTCCACATAGATACGCATGGTATCTTTGCCTTCCAGATGGGAAATACGGATCTGATATTCGCTGGAGACTTCGGGGAAGTAACGGAGCACTTCTTCGATCTGGGCCGGGAATACATTGACGCCCTTGATCTTCATCATGTCATCGGTACGGCCCTTAATGACATCGATGCGGGGCCAGCAGCGGCCGCAGGTGCACTTCTCCGGAATGATCCTGGACAGGTCATGGGTCCTGTATCGGATCAGGGGAGCGCCTTCTTTGACCAGGGTGGTAATGACGATTTCGCCCCACTCGCCGTCCGGCAGCGGCTTTAAGGTCACGGGATCGATGATTTCCAGATAGATATAATCATCCCAGTAATGCATGTATTCGCTCTCGCTGCAGTTGATACCGATGCCGGGACCGTAGATTTCTGTCAGTCCGTAGATATCATAGAGCTCGATGCCCAGGATGTTATGGATCCGCTCACGCATGGCCTTGCCCCAGCGTTCGGAACCGATCACGCCCTTTTTCAGCATGATCTTATCCTGAATGCCTCTCTTTTCAATCTCTTCCGCCAGAAGCAGGGCGTAGGAGGATGTAGAGCAGAGAACCGTAGATTTCATGTCCTGCATCATCTGGATCTGCTTGTTGGTATTGCCGGGGCCCATGGGAATGGCCATGGCGCCAAGCTTCTCACAGCCGTTCTGGAATCCGATGCCGGCGGTCCACAGACCGTAGCCGGGCGTGATATGGATCCTGTCCTTATTGGTGATGCCCGCCACTTCATAGCAGCGTTTGAACATTTCTCCCCAGTCGTCCACATCTTTGGCGGTATAGGGGATGATGACCGGCAGTCCGGTCGTACCGGAAGAAGAATGGATCCTGACGATCTCTTCCTCGGGAGCTGTCATCAATCCCAGGGGATAGGCGTCACGCAGATCATTTTTTTCGGAAAAAGGAAGCTTCTCAAACTCTTCCACCGAATTGACGCTGGTGATGTTCTTCTCCTTGAGCTTCTGACCGTAAAAGCTGCCGGCGCTGACCAGGGCTTTGATCCTGTCATTGACCTGGGCCAGCTGTTTCTCATTGATTCTCATACTCTGATTTCCCTCCTGCATATAGTAAGGAGCAGATTTTTATTTCTGCTGCTTCTTTTCTTTATGTTCCTTGTAGATCACGGCCAGACCGCCGTGGGCGGTCTCCCTGTACTTTTCATTCAGATCCAGGCCTGTCCGGTACATGGTGGCGACCACGTCATCGAAAGAGATCTTTCTGGTGGCGTACAGGAACCTGGACAGGTTGACCGCGCTCAATGCACGCATGGCGGCTACCGCGTTCCGTTCGATACAGGGAATCTGCACCAGTCCGCCGACCGGATCACAGGTCAGCCCCAGATTGTGCTCCATGGCGATCTCGGCCGCGTATTCAATCTGGTCGATGCTCAGCCCGTAAAGCTGGGCCACCGCGGCGGCAGCCATGGAACAGGCGCTGCCGATCTCGGCCTGACAGCCGCATTCCGCGCCGGAAATACTGGCGTTGGTCCGGATCACATTGCCGACCAGGCCGGCCACGGCCAGAGCGTCCAGGATCTCCTCCTCCGGAAATCCCCGGTCCTCCTGCATATAGTAGAGGATGGAAGGCAGGACGCCGCAGCTGCCGCAGGTGGGCGCCGTGACCACCAGATTCTCCGCCGCGTTCTCTTCACTGACCGCGTAGGCGTAGGCCGCGATCACGCGGTTCATTGTAACATCCGCGCTCTCATTATAACAGCGCTTTTCATAGAGATATTTGGCCTTTCTGCTCAGATTCAGGCCCCCGGGCAGAATCCCTTCTGTCTGCAGGCCCCGTTCCACCGCGCCGCGCATGGCCTGCCAGATGGTCCGCAGATAATCCCGCAGCTGATATCCCTCCAGGATATAGATCAGCTGGATGATGCTGATCTTCTCCTGATTGCAGAGCGATACAATTTCGGAGAAGGTGTTCTGGGGATATAATTCCTTATCTTCTTCCGAAGATTCATTTTCTATACGGATGGAACCGCCGCCGATACTGAAGATCCTGGTATTCGCGATTTCCTTACCGTCTTTGAAAGCCTTGAAGCGCATGGTATTGGGATGGGGCAGATCTCTGGCCTCCCGGTCAAATAAGATCTTCGCGCCGGGAAGTCCTTCCAGTATGGCCTTTCCGGTACCGTGCCCTTCGCCTGTAAAGGCCAGGGATCCGTACAGAGTCACCTCATAGGAATCCGCGTCCGGGTAGCGGCTGCCAAAGATCTGGGCGGCATGATAGGGACCGACCGTATGAGAGCTGGACGGACCGTTACCGATCTTATAAACACTCTTTATGGTCTTCATCAGAGAGGCAGCTCCTTTCCTTCCTTCTTCCACTCCAGGAATTCGGCGGTTGCCGTAAAGATAACATCACCGGAGGAATTGAGCGCTGTCTCCAGGGAATCCTGGATCACGCTGACAATGAAACCGACGCCGACGATCTGCATGGCGATATCATTGGAGATACCGAACAGGGAGCAGGCCAGAGGCACCAGAAGCAGGGATCCACCCGCTACACCGGATGTACCGCAGGCCGAGAAGGTGGAGACCACACTCAGCAGAATGGCCATGGGAAGTGATACCGCCGCACCTGTGGAATTGGCGGCTGTCAGGGCAAAAGTGGTAATGACCGCTGCCGCGCCGTCCATGTTGATGGTAGAGCCCAGGGGAATCGAAACAGAATACATATCTTCATCCAGGCCCAGTTCCTTGCAGAGTTCCATATTGACGGGGATATTGGCCGCGGAACTTCTGGTAAAGAAAGCAGTCACGCCGCTCTGACGGATGCACTTGAAGATCAGCGGATAAGGATTATGCCGGAGGGTAACGCCGACGATCAGAGGATTGACCACCAGGGCTACAATCAGCATGGTGATTACCAGGACGAGAACCAGTTCTCCGTAAGTGGTGAAGATTTCCAGACCGCTTGTGGATACAGCCTCAAAAACAAGGCCCAGAATACCGAACGGGGCGCAGTTGATGATCCAGCGGACGACCTTGGAGGTTCCCTCCGCCAGATCCTCCATATCCTGCCGCAGACCGGGACGGGCAGCCTTAAGCGCGATACCAAAGACCACAGCCCAGAACAGGATACCGATATAGTTGGCGTTGACCAAAGCATCCACAGGGTTGGCAATGACGCTCATCAGCAGATTCATCACGATTTCGCCCATGCTGCCGGGCGCGGTGTAACCCTCCGCTGCGTCAATTCCTGTCAGCGTAATGGAGACAGGATGGATGAAGTTGACCAGTACGGCTACAATTGCGGCACAGAGCGTGCTGAACAGATAAAGAAAGATGACCATACTGAACTTTTTCATGTTGCCTCCCCTGGCATTGGCCAGAGAGGAAGAGACCAGTACAAAGACCAGCAAAGGCGCGATCGCTTTCAAAGCGCCTACAAACAGCTTACCGAGGACCCCGATCCAGGTAAGGCCCGGAGCCAGCAGGCCCAGAATGGCGCCGATGACCAGGCCGATGCCGATCCGTATAACAAGACTTAGCGAGTTCCATTTTTTTATCATGTTATTTTTCCCTTTTCTAAAACTTAACAGCTGCTGTTTCCGGAAACAAATCGCCGGAGATTCCAGGCAGCTTCCGAAAACATTTCCAAAGCAGATTACTGGCGCGCGAAATCAAACGCTTTCAGGTTCAGTTCCATAAAAGCCGGCTTGATCAGCCTGCCCATGGCCTTTTTGATATCCTCCTCCGTCAGGCCGATCTGGCCGGTCCGGATGGCAGCGCCCAGCAGGACCATGTTCAGGACCCTGGGACTGCCCAGTTTGTCGATCGCTTCCTGACCGTCCACGACCAGGAGTCTGTCAGCCGCCAGATTCTCCCGCAGGTAAGCGATCATTTCACTGCCGTCATAAGAGGATCCTGTCAAAGTAGCTGTGGTAGGTTTGACCGGCCTGCAGTTTGTGATCACGGTGCCGCCCGGCTTCAGATAATGCAGCATACGGACCGTCTCACCGGGTTCGAACCCCAGAATCACATCCGCCTGTCCGCTCCGCAGCAGGGGCGCGTGCATGGAGTTGCCGATCCGGAGGTTACTGAAGACATTGCCGCCTCTCTGTGCCATGCCGATGGTCTCAGCGCTCATGACACGCAGGCCTTTTTCCATGGCAGCTGCGGCGATGAGCTTGGACGCCAGGACTGTGCCCTGACCGCCAACGCCGCATAGTACAATATTCTTGTTAACAATATTCTTGTTGTCAGTATTCCTGTTATCTATATTTTTCTTAACTGGATTAGTCATGGCAGCCACCTCCAATCGCGTGGACCGGGCAGAGCTGGGCGCAGAGGCCGCAGCCGGTGCAGAGACCGGGATCGATACAGACCTTACCGTCATTGATCACGATACCGGGACAGCCGATCTCCCGGATACAGCGTTTGCAGCCGATGCACTTGCTCTGGTCAACGGACAGGGGCTGATCAGGTTTGACCAGGGCAATACAGGGCGATTTAAAGATGATTGCCTTGACGCCCTTCTGGGCCGCGGCACGCCTGACGGCGTCCACCGCCTTGTCCAGCTCCAGCGGATTGACGGTTTCAACGAATTCAAGTCCGATGCCTCTGAGGACCGCTCCAATGGAGACCTTGCTGACCACCTCGCCCATCATGGTCCTGCCGGTACCGGGATGGGGCTGATGGCCGGTCATGGCCGTGGTGGAGTTATCCAGAATGATGACTGTCATCTCCGCCTGATTATAGACCGCGTTAATGATTCCTGTGATCGCGGACGCGAAGAATGTGGAATCCCCGACAAAAGCAAAAGCGTTGGTATCCGGTTCTGTCCGGAAGACGCCCTGGGCGATATTGATGCCGGCTCCCATGCAGAGGCATGTATCGACCATATCAAGGGGCATGGCGTTGCCCAGTGTATAGCAGCCGATATCTCCGCAGAAGATAGTCTTTTTGCCCTTCATGGCTGTTTTGACCGCATAGAAGGAAGCCCTGTGGGGACATCCGGCGCACAGGACCGGCGGCCGGACCGGGATTTGCGGAGGTTCGGGCATGGCGGCTGTTTCCGCAGCAGCCCTTCCCAGGAAACGGTCCAGGGCGGCAGCGATCAGGTTGGGAGAATTCTCTCCGGCATTCGCGGCGTCACCGGTCAGTTTGCCTTTGATCTCCACGTTCAGATGATATTTGCCGGCTATATAGGTCAGTTCCCTTTCAATCACCGGATCCAGTTCCTCCAGGACCAGAACCTCATCCAGATCCTGCAGGTAAGTCACTGCCAGCTGTTCCGGGAAAGGATGAGGCGTCGCCACTTTGAGAATTCTGGGCGCATCCTCCAGATTCTGCAGGTTATCCAGAGTCAGGGCCAGGCTGATACCGCCGGCCGCGACACCCTTTCTGGCGGCACCGCTGCCTGCAAAGGAACCCCGTTCCGGAATAATGGCGTTCCGGCTGTATTCGGAGAAGACTTTGGACAGTTCCACATTCCTGGCCTCGATCTTTTTATGATTGGCATAGGAAAGGCGGGGGAAAATGACCCAGCGGGAGGAATCCTTTTTGAATCCGTCCGCGCTGTGATGTACATACTCGTCCTCATCCTTTACTTCAATGGAAGCATAGGCGTGGCAGATCCGGGTCGTAGGCCGGAAGAATACGGGGGTGCCGTATTTCTCAGAAAACTCATAGGCCTCCTGAATCATGTCATAGGCTTCCTGAACGGAACTGGGATCAAAGCAGGGCAGCTTGCTGAAATAAGAATAGTGCCTTGTATCCTGCTCTGTCTGGGAGGAAATGGGACCCGGATCGTCAGCGACCAGGATGACCATACCGCCCTTGACGCCGATATATTCCAGGCTCATCAGCGGATCGGAGGCGACATTGAGACCTACCTGTTTCATGGTGACCAGAACTCTGGCACCCGCGTAGGCGGCGCCGGCTGCCACTTCCATCGCGGACTTTTCATTGACGGACCATTCTACATATGTATCCTGGTTCCGGTATTTTGCGATCGTTTCCAGGGTTTCGGTGGAAGGCGTCCCCGGATACCCCGCCGTCAGGTTCACACCTGCCGCGATGGCCCCGCGGGCTATGGCCGCATTTCCCATGAGGAACTCTGTATGCATGTTTACTTCCTTTCTCAGCTCAGACCGGGACCTTTGCATTCATCCGGACGGAGCGCGTTCGTTTTGTTCTTTCTTTTTCCATATCTGAAAACAGATACCGAAAAAAAGCATATGATTAGTATACTCCAGCGCTAAAATCCGTGCAATGCAGGAAATCAAACGGTCAATTATGCATCGAAAATCGGAAAATGCTAAAATCCAGCCTGCACAATCTTTTTTTGAAGAGTATAATGAATATAAGAAAACCGTAATCCACTGCAGAAACTGCTTAAACTGCAGCAAACAGGAGGTAAGATGAAAAGACAGGCTGGTGTATTGATGGCAGTCAGCAGCCTTCCGTCCAGATACGGAATAGGCTGTTTTTCTGTCGAAGCATATAAATTCATAGATTTCCTGGCGGCGTCGGGACAGTCCTGCTGGCAGATCCTTCCCCTCAGTCCCACCGGACACGGGGAGCCCTGTGATTCTCCCTACAAAGCTTATTCCGCCTTTGCGGGCAATCCCTATTATATAGATCTGCAGGCCCTCATTGAAGACGGCGCCCTGACGCAGGAGGAATGTGACGCGATCGACTGGGGCAGCGACCCCTCCACCGTTGACTACGACAAGATGGATCAGTACCGCATAAAACTGCTCCGGACCGCCTACGACAGGACCGATCTCAGCACGCATCCGGATTTTGTCCAGTTCTGCGCGGACAACGCCTGGTGGCTGGATGATTACGCCCTGTTCATGTCCCTGAAGGACTTCTTCGGAGATATCCCCCATCAGGAATGGCCCGAGGATATCCGCATGCGCTGGGGCTTCGCTCTGGATTACTATAACGAACATCTTTACTTCGACATCGAATTCCACAAATACCTGCAGTACTATTTCTTCCGCCAGTGGGAAGCGGTCAAGAAGTACGCCAATGAAAGGAATATCCGGATCGTGGGCGATATCCCGATCTATGTGGCGCCGGACAGCGCGGATGTATGGGTCCATCCCGAACTCTTCCAGCTGGATGAGGAACATCTGCCGCAGGCCATCGCCGGCTGTCCCCCGGATGCTTTTTCCGCCACCGGACAGATCTGGGGCAACCCTCTGTACAGATGGGATTACCATAAATCGACCGGCTACAGCTGGTGGATGTCCCGCCTCTATCAGAATTTCCGCCTCTATGACATCATCCGCATCGACCACTTCCGCGGCTTTGACCAGTATTATTCGGTCCCCGCGGACGCGGAGTCTGCCCTGGAAGGCCATTGGGAAGACGGTCCCGGTATTGACTTCTTCAACTGCATGAACTGGATGCTGGGCCATAAGGATATCATTGCCGAAGACCTGGGCACCATGACCCGGTCCGTACGCAAGCTTGTAAGGGAAAGCACTTTCCCCAATATGAAAGTCATCCAGTTCGCCTTCGATCCCGAAGATCAGGGCGCTGCCGGAGATTACCTGCCCCACAACTATAACCGCAACTGCGTGGTCTACACCGGTACCCATGACAATGATACCCTGGTGGGATGGTTTAAATCCGCCCCGGAGGAGGTCCGGCAGTTAGCCTGCGCTTATGTGGGCGTGCCGAACCTGAAGCCTTCCCAGGCCGCCGACGTATTTATCAGCCTGGCCATGACCAGCCACGCCAATATATGTATCATTCCCATACAGGACTGGCTGGGACTTGGTACGGAAGCCAGAATGAATGTACCTGCCCGGCAGGCAGGCAACTGGGCATGGCGGATGAAAGCCGGTGCCCTGACAAAGAAACTCGGTGAGAAGATGCTGCTCACTACCCAGGTTCACGGACGTCTGAACTGGGATAATTTCTGATGATCTGAATGTGAGAAAAAACAGGTCAAAACAGATCGGTCCAAACCGTGCGTCCCGGGACGCGCAGCATAAAAGGCCGGTGACTGTGACCGGCAGAACAGCGTTCTGCCCGGCGGTTTCAGTCACCGGCCTTTCCTTATGACCATTCAAAATAACAGCAAGAAGCGCACCCGGATCTGTCTGACATGGCCACTCAACATCTGAGCAGCATCTTCTCCCCAAGGATGACCGCTCTGGCATTGCCCTTATGTCCGACCCATTCCGTTTTCGCGACCGGAACGGAATCCGGTACGATTCCCAGCACCAGTTCTTCTATTGACGGTTCGAGCTTTTCTCTCTCCATTTCCGTGAAGGTGCCAAGCAGAACCCCCTGCACGCAGTCA
>ODAI011481981.1_pt1 | contig 10160 bp, 10 predicted proteins | sample 1539321 | NCBI WGS metagenome assembly ODAI01 (sample SAMN02144231, study PRJEB22623) | gut metagenome | biome: sheep rumen | host: Ovis aries | place: New Zealand | reverse complement strand
GTCTTACATTCAGCGCAGACTTAAAATCGGATACAACAGGGCGGCTCGTCTTGTGGAGGAAATGGAAGAACGCGGAATAGTGGGACCGGCAAATGGAAGCAAACCGCGTGAATTGATTCACATTCCATGATGTTGATTAGGAGGGATTATATGAAAAAAAATATCCGCACAGGATTTGCGCTCGCTCTTTTTTTTGCCGCAGGAATTGCTCCGCTTTATGCAGGAGGAAGAAAAGACAAACCCGCAGACGCAAATGACACAGCCGCTCCGGTTGAAACAGTCGAGGCTTCTCCTGAAGACAATATGCCTGAAGAAGAACCTCTCCCTGTGCCGCAGGACATTGACTGGTCGAAATCGCGACTTTCATATGTGCCTCCGAAGATTGAAGGAGAGCCTGTTGCATTCAAGGAAGTCTGGGGCTATGTGATGACGGACCGCGAAAGTGCATTTTCAAATGATATGCCCATAACCGACTTGTGCTATTTCAGTGCCGATGTGAACAGCTACGGAGAACTTTCGTTCATTCCGAATCCCGCCAGATTTTCAAGCTACAAAGGAAGACTTCATCTGGTGATTACATGCTCCGGTCGTGCGCTGACGCATTTCAGCATGGATCCGGCCGGAAAAGAAAGACGCGGAATCCTCGATGCAATAGCCGCGGCCGCAAAAAAATACGACGGCATTCAGGTGGATTATGAAACAATCGGTGGACGCGACGCGGAAAACTTCCTCCTTTTTCTGAAGGCAATCCGCGAGAGAATCGGTCCGAACAAAATCCTTTCAGTGGCACTCCCCGCACGCACACGGACTTTGCGGGATGATATTTTTGACTACAACAAAATTGCCCCGATTGTCGACCGCATAATTGTGATGGCATACGATGAGCATTGGTCTGGAAGCAAGCCCGGTCCTGTGGCAAGTATGGACTGGTGCAGGAGGGTCGCCGAATATTGCGTGAAGACTCTGCCGCGTGAAAAACTCGTGATGGGCCTTCCTTTTTACGGCAGGTCATGGCAGAACAACTCTTACGGCAGCGCATGGATTTACACAAGCATGAACCGCGTGATGAAGGAACAGGACGTGCATAGTGTTTCCAGAACCGGTTCAGTCGCACATTTCAGTTTCGATACAAAAGTCCACGTGGAAGCCTATTTCGACGATGCATATTCCCTCGTGGTGAGAAGCCGCATGTACAAAGATATGGGGGTCGCAAACGTAGGCTTCTGGAGAATCGGGCAGGAGGATGTTGATTACTGGCCCTGGCTCAAAATTGAAAAATGAATCACTCTGCGTCTTGTCCGACTTCTCCCTGCGGAGTAAAACTTTCGGGGAGCAGTTCTTCGAGAGTTTTCACTTTGTAATCCTCCGGTGATTTTGCCATAATCACTTTGAAATCAGGAGAGCAGAATTCCGCCATCACTTGACGGCACACTCCGCAGGGCGCACAGTATTTTTCCGTCTTTCCCTGTGGACCTCCCACAATCGCAATGGCTTTGAATTTTTTTTCACCTTCACTTACGGCTTTGAAAAATGCAGTCCTTTCCGCACAGTTGCTCGGACCGAATGAAACATTCTCAATATTGCATCCTGTGTAGATTTTTCCGTTTTCCGCAAGCAGGGCCGCACCCACAAAATAGCGTGAGTACGGGGCGTAGGAAAACTTCAACATGCCAAGAGCGTCTTTTATCAAATCTTCAAAAGGTATATTTTCTTCCATATAATTTATTCTACAAGATGGATGATTTTCATTCAAGTTGCAAAATGAATTTACAGGACGACTTTTTTCTCCGCAATCAGTTTTTCGATGAAATCAGCCATTACATCGGCACAGCGTTTTTGTGTCGCCTCTGACGGATGTGAGTCGCAGCCGAAGCCTTCTTCTTTGGTCTGAGGAACAAAATGCAATGTGCTGAGTCTGCTGTCACCGGTTTCCTTTGTGTAGAGTTTTGCGGCTTTTTCAATCCACGGAAAGAGTCTGTCTCCGCCGGTCATAATGCTCATGGCAAGAACGAAATGCGCATTCGGATTTTTTTCACGCACTGTCTTCAGGAATTTCACGTATTCCGCGGCGTATTCATTTTGTCTTTCTTCAATGTCCTGAGTGTAGCTGTCGTCATTTGTCCCCAGATTTATCACAATCACCTGCGGCTGAAAAGATGTGAAATCCCAGGTTCTGTCTTCAAACCTTTTGGAATTCCAACTGAATGCAAATTTTTCGTAGTGTGCCGGAACAAGCTGGATGGTGTTGATGTTTCCGTCGTTTGTCCATCCCGAGACGATTCCGAATCCGCTGAAACTTGTGAGAAGATAGTCGGCATCAAGTTTTTGTGCGGCAAGATACGCATAGGCTTTTGCTGCGTTTTCAGTCTGCGTTGAAAAAGGTTCTTCGGAGCATTTTCCTTCCACGCCGTAACCGCAGGTGATGCTGTCTCCAATGAATTCAATCTTCAGTTTTTTCTGCGGAGTGGGGGAGATTTTTCCATCTTCATCCGTGGTGATTTTTTTGATGCCCATAAAGGACTGTGTGCCTTCGCTGAGTTTCAGGATTTTCACAACCGCTTTTTTTGTGGTGCCGCCCTCGAATACTGTCACGGATTTTTCGCTTTTGTCCATGCTTCCGAGAATCACGGATTTTCCGTCAACAAAAATTTCGTAGCGTGCCCAGTTCATTTCGGGGGAGCCGTCTGCTTTTTGTGAAGGATGGGCGGTTTCGTCTCCCGTGAAATCCACGACAAGTTTTTTCGCCTCTATAGAAAATTCAATTCCGCTTGCAGAAAGAATGAGCCATCTTGTTCCGTCTTCCTGCAAAGTCCTTCCCAGAATCTTAACATTGTCTTCGTTCGCCAAAAAAGATTTCATAATCAATCCCCCGTTTTCCACATACTATCCCGACATTGAGCGTTTGGTCAATCGCATTTTTTATTCATTTTTTCTATAAATATCCATAGGATTTTCAGATTGTGGCACCCTCTTGAAAAAAAATCAGAAAAATCTTAATATGGCTCTATGAAAGATGATTTAATAGAAGAATTTGTTGCAAAAAGCTCTCTAGATGCCCTTTCTGTCCTTATTTCCGCTGATGACGTGAAAAAGGTTCGTGAATCAAGCGTTTTGGTCGCTGAAAGCTTCCAGTGTTCAGGAAATGGATTTGGTCCTGTCGCTTCGGGCGAAAACGATGCTGAAGAAAAACTCGTCAACAGTTTCTACAACAATCTGATTCTGCTTATCCAAAAGACTTGGGTGGAAAAATCGGATGAGGACCTCAAGGCTCAGGTGCTTTACCAGCTTCAGGAATTCGTTAAACAAATCTCCGTTAAATCATATTGTCAGTCTTACAGGCTTTTTCTGGATATTGTGGGAACGACCGTTTACCTGATGTTCGGAAGTCAGACCAAGTCAAAGGATTTTGCTGAATATGCCCTGCGCATCGATCCCGAGTTCGGAATCTTCTGGTGGTACATAAAATCTCTGCCGGGCGATGCTGAATGGTCGGAAGAAAAAACACGTGTTGCGATTCTGCTTGGAATGTATTTTTTGGCGAACTATTGATTTCAGAAAAAAGAGGCCCGTCTATGGACATCAATTCAATTTGTGCGGATTTGAAAAAAGGAGCCGCAGTTCTGGCACTGCACAACGAAGCAAAAAAAAATCACGCACTCCGCTGTGTCTCTGATTCAATCAAAAAGAATAAAACTGCCATTCTTGAGGCAAATGCCGCGGATGTGAAGAAGGCCCGCGAAAACGGAACGAGCGAGGCTTTGGTCGAACGCCTTGCCCTTGATGAAAAAAAGTTTTCTTCCATTTTACAGGGGCTTGAGGTAATCATTCAGCAGAACGATCCGATTGGAGAAGATGTGGCAGGATGGACAAGTCCCGGTGGAATGACAATCCGGCAGACACGTGTGCCGCTTGGTGTTGTGGCAATCATTTACGAAAGCCGCCCGAATGTTACGGTGGACGCTTTTTCCCTCGCATACAAAAGCGGAAATGCAATTTTGCTCAGGGGCTCATCCTCCGCACTTGCGTCAAACCGTGCGCTCACTTCCGCAATAAAAGAGGGACTCGCCGATGCCGGAGAAGACGGTGTTCCTTCCGCACTCTATTTGTGTGAAAGCACTGACCATTCCGATGTGACGCAGATTTTGAATGCGGTCGGATTGATTGATGTTGTGCTCCCCCGCGGCGGCGCGAAACTTATAAACACTGTTGTTGAAAATGCGAAGATTCCTGTGATTCAGACCGGTGCAGGAGTGTGCCATCTTTATGTTGACTCCGATGCGGATACTGATATGGCTGCGAATATTGCTCAGAATGCAAAGATGCAGAGACCGGGTGCATGCAACGCTGTTGAAACAATCCTCGTGAACAAAAAAATCGCGGAGGAATTCCTTCCGAAAATGGCAGCGAAATTTGACGGAAGGGTTCTGGTAAAGGCCGATGAGGCTTCATATTCAATTCTAAAAAAATTCATGCAGGAAGATAAACTGGTTAAGGCTGAGGATTCTGATTTCGGATTTGAATTTCTTGACTTTACAGTTGCCGTGAAAATTGTTGAAAGTGCGGAAGCGGCTGTTGACCACATCAACACACACAACACAAAGCACAGCGAATGTATTGTCACAAACAACAGGGCTGTTGCACGCGACTTCCAGAAGAGAGTTGATGCAGCCTGTGTCTACGTGAACGCAAGCACAAGATTTACCGACGGCGGCGAATTCGGTTTTGGAGCGGAACTCGGAATCAGCACGCAGAAACTTCATGCCCGCGGACCGATGGGAATCAAGGCACTGACCACAACGAAATTTCTGATTGACGGGGATGGACAGATTCGATGACAGTTCAAGAGACAATAAAGAACGCAAAAAAAATCGTCATAAAATTCGGAAGCAATTCTCTTGCGAAAGAAGACGGCACAATCAATGAGGATTTTTTGAACACACTCGCCGTAAGCTGCTCCTCACTCATTTCGCAGGGAAAGCAGCTCATCATAGTTTCGTCGGGAGCACAGGTTGCAGGTCTTTCTGCAATCAGCGGATGGGCGCACAAAAAAGACATGCTCTACCGTCAGGCACTTTGCGCAATCGGTCAGGTCGAGTTGATGGACAAGTGGCGCGCGGCTTTTGCAAAACAGAATGTTCACGTGGCACAGCTTCTTTTTACAAAGGAAGATTTTGAGGACTACCATCATACGCTCAATATGCGGAACACGCTTTTTACTCTGGTTGACGAAGGCGTGGTGCCGATTATAAACGAAAATGACAGCGTGTCATTTGAAGAATACAGCATCGGTGATAATGACAATCTTTCAGCCCTCACTGCAATTTTGTGGAGTGCGGATTTATTGATTTTGTTCAGCGACATCGACGGCGTTTATACTGATAATCCAAAGACAAATCCTGATGCCAGCCTTGTTGAAGAGGTAAAGGATATTCCTGAACTCTTGAAATCAATCACACTTGGAAACACCAACAGTTTCGGCACGGGAGGAATCAGGACGAAAATCCAGGCGGCGGAAAAAGTGACCAAGTCCGGCATCCCGATGATTCTTGCCAACAGCCGCCACGAAAAACCTCTCGCTTCTCTTATGGACGGAAGCAAAAAAGGCACTCTGTTTTTGGCAGACCAGAACACTTCGGTCCCGCATTGACATTGTGGAAATTAATTCAGAATTGAGGATATTATACTATGAAGGATTTTAACGACATAAAAATCGGCTGCATTGGAGCCGGAATGATGGGTGGAGCTTTGATGACCGCAGTTGCGAAAAATTTCAATGCGGCAAATGTGTCCATTACTGATGTTGATTTTTCCAAGGCGGAGGCTTTTGCAAAGAAGAACGCTTGCATTGCCGTAAAGACGAATGCAGGAATTGTTCAGAACTCCGAAGTGATTTTTCTTGCCGTGAAACCGCAGTTTATCAAGTCTGTGATTCAGGAAATCAGTCCGTTTTTCACGGAGACAAAACTGGTTGTTTCGATGGCTGCCGGAGTGACTCTTTCCACGCTCCACTCAGTGTTTGGCGGGGATCTTTCTGCTCCGAATCCTGATTTTGTGATGCCGCACATTATCCGCATTATGCCGAATCTTCCGGCAACAGTGGGAGAGGCGATGATTGCCCTGAGTCCGAGCAATGATGTGAGCGAAGAGGAGACCGCGCTTGTAAAGACGCTTTTGGATGCGGCCGGTAAAGCTGAGGTTGTTCCTGAAAAACTGATGGACGGAGTGACTGCCGTGAGCGGTTCCGGACCTGCGTATGCGTTTTTGTTTATTGAGGCACTTGCCGATGCCGCAGTCCGTTTCGGAATGCCGCGTGCACAGGCTTACACTTATGCCGCACAGACTTTGCGCGGAGCTGCGACTATGGCACTTGAAGACGGCAGGTCAATCAGTGAATTGAAAGATGCCGTCTGTTCGCCTGCCGGAACTACGATTGAGGGTGTGGTTGCATTGGAAAAGCACAATTTCCGTGCCGCAGTAATAGATGCCGCTACAGCCGCCTACAATAAATCAGTGGATTTGGGCAGAAAGTAGCGGTAAAAGTCTGTCGGGAATCTTGAAAAACTCCTGCTTTTCGAGATTCCTGATGCTGTTTAATAGCTGCTTACATCGTCATCGACAGGTTCCAGACTGCCCATCATGGACGGGGCTTCTTGACCGAGTCTTAAGGCTTCCTCGGCTTTTTTGAAGTAGTCTTCCACGGTCTGTGCAAGAATTGTGGGGGAAATGGGCTTCAGCAGATAGTTTGCGGGTTTTCCTTCGAGCACTTTCATAACGATGTTTTTGTCGTCTTTTGATGTGAGGAAAATCACCGGTGTTTTTTCTGTCTCCTGTTCACTGCGCAGAATTCTGAAGACTTCAAGTCCTGAAAGAACCGGCATTTCATAATCGAGCAGAATCAAATCAACAGGTCTCTCTTTGAGGAAAGAAACTGCATTCATGCCTGAGTTTGTGATGTAGACATTGAATTTCTTGGAAAGTCCGGTCTGCATGGAGCGGAGGAATGAAGTGTCGTCATCAACAATAAGAACGGTCTTTTTCTGAGTGTCCTCGCCTCCGACAAAGGCATGTTCCACCGACTTCTGTGCTTCATCAATGCTGTAGCCGGAAACTGCCAAATCAAGCTGGGTTATCAGATCCGTGGTGTTCACAGGCCTCTCGAAAGCCCCTGCAACAAGGTTTTTGTTTATTGCCCTGTATGCGCCTTCGATGTCTATGGGGTTTCCAATCAGAAAGACGTACTGCTCTGAATCTCTTACGGCGACTTGTTTTGCGGCAAATTTCAGAGTCTCATTGTATTTTGTTTCATCTCCATCAAGATAAAACATCATAATCTTAGGACGGTTCGGCATCTCATCAATTTCCTTTGGATGTGGCATGGAGAAAACCACCTCATATCCGGCTGTCTTAAGAGTCTTTTCCATGGCAGTGACTAAAAAACTTTCTACACTCTCACAAATGAATAAGATGCGTTTTTCCATATATTCTCCTTGTACTGCTATTCCGATAACAGTACCATAAGGGTGCTGCGGTCTCCCCCGCGGACACTCCGTTTTATTTTGTTATATCTCTCCATTTCAGTTGGCGGTATTACATAATTGTCTATGCTTTCTATTATACCGTCAATTGCATTAAAGTCAAATGCACTTGCAAATTCTTTTATTGCGGTGAGGGCCTCCTGATATTTCTCCATTGAAAGAGGTTCTTTGTTTGCCGTGTTTTCGTCATCGTCGAGGGCGGCGAGTTTCTCTGCGTAAGACCGGTAAAGGGTCAGAAGCTCCGGGGTTTTGGCGGTAATCTCTACGGTGTTTTCTTCATCTCCGCATTTTTCAAGATAGGCGGCTTTTTCTGAAAGTTCCAGTGCTCCTATAAGGCGGGAGGAACTCTTCAATGCGTGTACCTGTATGGTGTAATTTTTTATGTCTCCGGAGGCTGCAAAACCCTCGATTTCATCTGCGCGTGATTTGATTGTGGCGTAGTATTCTTTGAGTGCGACCATAAGAACATCAGGCGAACCGCAGTTCTGAAGTCCGACGTGGATGTTGAGTCCCTCCAGATTGCTGAAGTCTTCCGAAAGTTCTTCCGTCCGCTTTTCCTGCATTTCCATAGACGAGTCTGATTTGAGCTTGTCTTTCGGAATATAATATTTGAGCATTTTTTCGAGCTCTTTGCTGTCAATCGGTTTGGAAAGATAGTCGGAAAATCCTTCGCGGAGATAGTATTCCCTGGCCCCTGATACAACATTTGCGGTCAGGGCAATGCAGGGCACTCCGGCGCAAAGATTGTTCTCCAGCGTCTGCATTTTCTGATATGCCTCGACTCCGCTCATGCCAGGCATACGGTGGTCCAGGAGAATTACGTCGTATCTGCGTTTGGTCACCATTTCAAGCATTTCGTGGCCGCTCATTGCAGTGTCGATTTGTATTTCCGTCTTTTTAAGAAGGCCTTCAATCACCACGAGATTCATGCGGGTGTCGTCAACAACGAGGATATGTGCGGTGGGCGCATGGAATTCTTCCTTGTAACTGCTCGTTGAGTGGATGAGTTTGGTGTAACGCTCATTGAAGTTTCCGATTTTTTCCCACCAGATGACCTGCTGCTTGACCTTGAATGAAAAGACCGACCCTTTGCCGTATTCGCTCTGCACTTCAAGCTTTGAGTCCATTTTCTGAAGCATCATCTTCACGATGCTGAGTCCAAGTCCAGAGCCTTCGATTGTGCGGTTGCGTTTTTCGTCCACGCGCTCGAATTCGTTGAACATGCGGTCCAAATCTTCCTGACGGATGCCGATTCCGGTGTCTTTTACCTGAATGCAGAGGAAAATCTGCCCGGTGTCGATGCGTTCGAAGCCGACGTTGAGTGTGACGGAGCCTTTTTCGGTGTATTTCACGGCGTTGTTGAGCACGTTCAGAATGCACTGTTTTACGCGGAGTTCGTCGCCAAAAAGAAGATGGGGGATGTTTTCGTCCACGTTGATTACGAGCTCCAGTTTCTTTTCGAGGGCTTTCTGACTTGTCATGTTGATCAGGTCGGTGATTGTGGAGCTGAGTTCGTATTCGGCAGGCAGAATCTCCAGTTTTCCGGATTCGATTTTGGAGAAGTCCAGGATGTCGTTTATGATTTTGAGCAGAGTGGCCCCTGACATCTGTATGTCGTGAGCGTATTCCTTTATGTTCTGCTCGGTGGTTTCGCGCATGATGATTTCGTTGAGTCCCAGAATTGAGTTTACGGGAGTGCGGATTTCATGGGACATGTGCGCCAGAAATGCCGTTTTTGCCTCTCCCTTGGCCTTTTCAACTTCAACGGCCTGATTCACCTGTTCGTCATGTATCTGAAGGTATCTCACTCGGTTTGAGAGAGCCTCTCCACCTGCCATGGTGCCGAAAAAGGTCCCGATGCCGGCGAGTATGACATCCACGTAGAAGACGGAAATAGGCTTGTATACGTAGGAGAAATAGAATACGGCTATGGATATTACGATGTTGTTGCTTATATTCATGCGTATTCTGCGGTCAATTATCATAAGAGGACAAAGCACACGGAGCATTGTGAGCAGTGTAAACGGGTACGGATTCGGGGACATTATGTTCAGCAGAATGACCAGTACGTAAAGGGAAAAATACAGTATGTACAGAAATGGCAGTGAGATTTTCAGGATTACGGACTTGAATCCGTAGGCGATTAATACGGAAATTGCATAAAATCCTGTGGCGGCAACGTAAACGACTCGTGCATTTTCGGATGCATAGAAGCCGAGAAGGGGTGAAAAGGGCATGAAAGTGGATGCAAGACACAACGCGGCAAAAACGAATGCCGCAATGGACACAGTCGTGTACATCTTGCAGTTGAATTCATTGACCTGATCCGCTTTTTGAGTAAATATTTCGTTTTCGTTATTCACATCCTCGTGAAAGAAAAATGACCGCGCCATACTAATGTTCTAATATGATACCACGGATTTTGTGAAAAAACAAATTTTAAGGCTGGATTTTAGAAAAAATTAAAGACGGAAGATTTCAATGAAAGAAACTATTTGCCCGAATGTCGAGTTTCACATTTATTCGTGCGGAGGGTTCAATACCCCGACGCTCTGCGTCGAAATAAAGGGTATTGAATCCGACTGCAATACCTTATGAGAACACCATACCTCGACGCTCTGCGTC
>ODAI011186725.1_pt1 | contig 10160 bp, 7 predicted proteins | sample 1539321 | NCBI WGS metagenome assembly ODAI01 (sample SAMN02144231, study PRJEB22623) | gut metagenome | biome: sheep rumen | host: Ovis aries | place: New Zealand | reverse complement strand
GCCCTTTTTCGTGTCATCCACCGCAGTTTGGGGCCGTGTTTTCTCCCGCAAACGGCCCCGTCGGCCCCGGCACCCCCGGCAGCGGGCAAGGTGTAGAAATAAGGCCGACACCTTGCCCGTCCATGTGCCCCACAGGGCCTTCTGCGTCATATCGTCTGGCAAGGTCCCCCCGGAAACACACACTCCTCCCGCTTCCTTCTCGGCCCGGCCGCCACCACCCCGGCCGCCACCACCCCGGCCGCCACCACCCCGGCCGCCACCACCCAGGCCTCCTAACTATAATATGGGAATTTTCAGGGTATCCTGGCTTTTTTCCGGAAAATAATAATTATCTTTCGGGGAATTGTCCCATTATGACCAGGCCCAAACTCATACTAATACTGCTGCTTACCATCCTGTTCCCCTCGGTGCTCCGCGCCCAGGGATACACTTTGAGCGGTATCGTCATAGACAAAAGCACCGGAGAGCCCATAGAGTTTGCAACAATAGTCATCGAAGCCACGGAGCAATGGGCCGTCGCAGACATCAAGGGCCGTTTTTCCATCCCCAGGGTCTCGCCCGGCAAACATGTCCTGAGCGCCTCGTGCCTTGGCTATGTCACTGAGGGAAAGGAAGTTAATGTGTCCAAGAGCATAGACAACATCAGAATCGCCATGTCTTTGGACAACCTGGCCCTCGACGAAGCCGTGGTTACCGCCAAGGAGAATTCCAGCTCGGCCACCACCTCACGTACCATAGACAAAACGGCCCTGGAACACGTTCAGATGATGAACGTCTCCGACATCTCCAGCCTCCTCCCCGGCGGGGCGACACAGAACAACGTTCTCACCTCCGAGAAACAGTTCGACATACGGGCCGGGGGAGCCACGGAAGGCGGCAATTCGTCTTTCACAACTGCCGTCGAAGTGGATGGCGTGCGCCTATCCAACAATGCCTCTTACTCCGACGTTAAGGGCGTATCTACCAACAATATAGCTTCTGCAAACGTGGAGTCGGTGGAGGTCATAACCGGCGTCCCTTCCGTGGAATACGGCGACATGGGATCGGGCGTCGTGAAGATCAACACCAAAAAAGGCATGACCCAGTGGTACGCCACCATGTCCACCAGCCCCATGACCAAGCAACTGTCGGTCAGCAAAGGATTCGGCCTGGGCGCCTCCGAAAAAGGCCGGCCGCGCGGCATAGTGAACACCAGCCTGGAGTACACCCGTTCGGTCGCCGACCAGATGTCCCCGTACACATCTTATCTGAGACGGCAATTGTCGCTGTCATACACCAATATGTTCTCCCACGGGGCCTTTGCCTCCAAGCCCTTGCGCTACACGGTAGGCGTGAGCGGCAACCTCGGAGGTCTCGACAACACCGCCGATCCCGACAAGCTCACGGATACCTACCTCCGGCGGCGCGACAACTCGGTCCGCGGCAACCTCAATGCCAACTGGCTGCTGAGCCTTGACTGGATCACGAACGTAGAGCTCAACGCCTCCATTGTTTACTCAGACAAACTCTCTCGGGAAAACAAGAATTACCACGAAAGTGTGACCCAGGTGTCCTTGCATTCGGTAGAGAACGGCTACCTCATGTCGGAGCCTTACGCCCCAGGTGCTCCCAACGGTGCGGTGATGATTCCGGCCGGCTCATGGTACAACGTAATGGCAGTTGACGACCGGCCCCTGTCCTCCAAAGTCACTCTCAAAGCCAACTGGTCCAAGAAGATAGGGAAGGCGAACAACAAGGTCAAGATAGGCGGTGACTGGAACTTGGACACCGATTTCGGCGTGGGAGCCTACTCCGAAAATCTCGCCACGGCCCCGACCTTCCGGGAATACCGCTACTGCGACAACCCGGCCATGAACAATTTCGCGGCCTTCATCGAGGACAACCTGATGTTCCCGCTGGGAGGCGGCCGTCTCAATCTCATTGCAGGCCTGCGTTGCGACAACACCTACATCAAAGGCTCTGCCTACGGGCTCACCTCCTGCCTTTCGCCGCGCTTCAACGCCAAATATTCCTTCTTCGACGGCCAGGACCGGAGCAACCGCAGCCTTCGCGCCCTGTCGCTTCGCGGCAGCTGGGGAATAGCGGTTAAGCAACCCTCGTTCTCCATATTGTATCCGGTGCCCAGCTATCTGGACATCAATGTGTTCACCTCGACGGCATCGGCCGATAACGTGGTTTACAGGGCCTTCTACGTGAAGCCTCGCACCATAGAGTACAACAGCGGACTGCGCTGGCAGGAGAACCATCAGGCCGAGCTGGGTATCGACGCCGACCTGGCCGGCAACAAGCTCTCGCTGGTGGCCTTCTGCAACAAGACGGTCGGCTCATATCTTCTGGAATCGGACTATGAGCCCTTCAGTTATAATTACACCACGGCCGCCGATGTGCAGGGCCTTCCTATCCCGGCCGCCGACAGGCTGTACGTCCTCAATCCATCGACTGGTGTCGTGACCGTGCGGGACAAAACCGGCAAACTGCCGTCCGTAGATGCCGGCTACTCCACAAGGAAACAGTTCATAACCACCACCCTCGAGGCCAACGAAGACAGTCCAATATACCGATATGGCTTGGAATGGGTGTTGGAATTCAAAGAGATACGTCCTATCAACACCTCCATCCGGCTGGACGGCAACTTCTATTCATACTATGGCATGGATACCGAAGTCACGGCCTACTGCCCCTATCTGATCGCCGGCAAGGACGGCCAGCCGTTCCGCTATGTGGGCTATTATGTGGGCGGGAACAACATATCCAACGGGCGCGAGAGCCGTTCCATAAACAACAATCTCACCATCATAACCCGCATCCCCAAGGTTAGGATGATTGTGTCGGTGAAGCTCGAATCCAGCCTGCTGAATTACTCCAGAAGCTTGAGCTACAAGCCGGACGGCAAGCGCGCCTACGTTCTTGCCGACAGGTCGGACATTCTGGGTTACGACGAATCGGCGGCCCTCTACGACGGAGAGTCCTACGCAGTGCTGTTCCCCGACTACTATGTGACGTGGGACGACGCCACTCCGAGGCCATTCCTCGAAAAACTGAGGTGGGCCAAGGCCAACGACCCCGATCTTTTCGCCGACCTGTCGAGGCTCGTGGTCACTTCCAACTATCTTTACATATTCAGCAAAGATTATCTAACGCCCTATTTCAGCGCCAACTTCAGCGTGACCAAAGAAATAGGTGACCTGGCGTCCATTTCCTTCTACGCCAACAACTTCTTCAACAACATGGGGCAGGTGTGGAGCACCAAGACAAAGACCTACACTCCGCTGTCGCCCCGGTTCATTCCTTCTTTTTACTACGGACTTACTGTAAGATTTAAATTTTAACAGATATGAAAAATTCAGCCTTATTAGCCGGTTTGATTGTTTTCGCCTTGTGCCTGGCAGGGTGCAAGCCCGAGACTCCCAAGGTCGTATCCGTTGACATAAGCGTGCAACTCTATTCGGAAGGAGCCCCCCTGGCCATTGAGGGTGTTCCCGTGACCCTTTCCAACAGCGAGGCCACAGTGTCTTTCAACGGCATCACCGACGCTACGGGCAGCGCCTCTTTCAATGTCAGCCCTGGCAGCTATACAGCCTCCACAACATACAAGACCGTGGAAGATGGTATCCGCATTGTGCTCAACGGGTCCAATTCGCTGATACTAGTGACGGAAGCTCCTTCGGCACCCTTCCGTATAGATCTTCAGAAGGTGCAGTCCCAGCAGCTGATAATCAAAGAGTTGTACACTGGCGGATGTCCCCTGAACGACAATTCAAACTATACCCGCAACGACCACTATGTAGTCATCTACAATAATTCTGAATTCGAAGCGGACGCTTCCGACCTGGTGTTCGGCGCCTTCAGTCCCTACAACGCCCACTCCAACAACAATAAATATTATGTCTCAGGTGGCCTGGTGTATGAAAACGAGAACTGGTTGCCTGCCGGAGGCGCCATGTGGTATTTCCCCAACGAGGTAAAAATCCCCGCTTATTCACAGATAGTCATTGCGATTTTTGCCGCTATAGATCATACTGCAACCGTCTCGGCTTCAGTCAATCTGTCCGACCCTTCGTACTACTGGATGGCAAATACCAGCATCCCGGCGTTTACCCATCAAAAGCATGCTGTGTCGGAGTCGATCCCCAAGGACCACTATCTTTACGGATATCAGATCAACCAGCAGACGGCCTGGACCCTTTCCGATTCCAGCCCTGCGTTCTTCATTGCCAAAATGAAACACTCCGAGCTTGAGGCTCTGTGCACTAACACCTCGGCATATGACTTCACCGGCGGCGCTACTGCCATAGGCTGGGCTGTCAAATTGCCCAAGGCCAACGTGATAGGGGCAGTTGAGGTGTTTGCGGCCGCTAACCTTGCGACAAGCCATCCCCGCTTCACTTCCGATGTGAACACCGGCTATGTGGTAATGACCGTAGGCAAGGGCCGCTCCGTCTATCGTAACGTTGACAAGGAAGCCACGGAGGCCTTGCCCGAAAATGCAGGCAAACTGGTGTACAATTATTCCCTCGGAACTGCCGACGAAGGCGGGTCCACCGATCCGTCGGGCATAGACGCCGAGGCCTCCATCGCCGCCGGCGCCCACATCATCTACAGCCAGACCAACGATTCTGGCAAGGACTTCCACCAGCGTAAGATCGTGTCGCTCAAAAAATAATCCGACAGATGAAACTCCGCAGCCTGACCGTCTTCATGTTCTTCCTGACCGCCTGCCTTTCCGCGGCCGGCCAGGTGCAGAATGGCGATTTCCGCTTCAAGGTGGACACGGATCCTGTCTTCTTCGTGTCCAATCCTGCGGCCCTGTCCGCTTTCCGCGGGCATATATCGGTGGCCGAGGCGGCTTTCAGCAAAGAAAACGGTGGTTTGATCGCGCTTCATCAGTCCCCGGACAGCTATACGGCAGGCGCAAGCACGGAGTCGTACGTCAGCATCTCCGACCGTTTGAGCTTCCACGGGAAGCTGCGCTGGTCTTATTTTTCCGGTCAGCAGATGGGCGGCCCGGTGTTCATCGACCCTGACTTCAATCCGGTCTCCTTCCTGGAGAGCTCTACGGCCAACCTCGGGCGCAAGAACCATGAAACTTATGCCCTGACTGGCGCCATGGCCTATCGCTTCAGCGACAAATGGTCCGCCGGCCTTAGCCTGGATTATGAATCTGCCGACCAGACCAAAGTCAAAGACCCTCGCTTCAGCAGCATCCTCATGGATATGAAGGTCAAGGCCGGTTTGAGCTTCAGGCCTTCGGAAAGGCTGATGCTGGGCTTGGCGCTGCTCTACCGCAGCAACATCGAGCAGCTGCGCGGAGGCATCTACGGCACCACGGAGAAGCAGTACTTCATCTATGCCGACAAAGGCGGATACTACGGCACCATGGCGGAACTGACAGGTGAATACAACTACGTGCCCCTCAATAACTTCCGTCCCATGAACAATAGCTTCGCCGGTTTCGGGCTGCAGATTGCAGGCAAGTCTTTCAGCAGCGAACTCGAACTAATGTACCGCAGCGGATTCTGGGGCACCAAGTCATCTTCCAAGCCCATATTCTTTGAGTTCTCCGGTATCGTCGCGTCCTACAAGGGACGTTTCCTCAAAAGGCATGGAGACGGAATGCACAGACTGGCCCTGGACCTGGATTATGAGATGCTGGGGAACAATGAGAACATTTTCAGCTATGTGACTCCTCCCGGCCAGGACACCCGTGTGGAGTATTCCGGCAGCAATCATATCCTTGACCGGCACCGGGCTTCCGCCGAACTCTCTTATGTGTGGTATTCCGACCTGGACGGCTACCTGCCGCGCTTCAGAGCAGGCGCTACGGTGTCCGGCAAAATGGTCTCGCGCAGCACCGTGCTGTATCCTTTTACCAGAAAGTCCGACACGGAGTCGCTGCTGGCGGAGCTGTTCGCCGACAAGAGTATCTTTGCCGGCCGTTCTGTCTTTACAGTCAGTCTTTCAGGAGCTTTCCGCACCGGATTCGGAACGCCCAAAGAAGATGCCGTCCTGGTGCCAGGAGCCAGCTCCGGTTACATCAGCTTCGACGACTATCTCTATCGTCAGTTTGAGTACGACACGGCTTCTGCGCTGTCTGCCGGTGCAGGATTCAGATACTCGTATGTGGTCTCCGCGCGTTTTGTGCCGTACGTCAAGGTATCAGACAATTTCAGCGCCATGCTGCACAGTCCTGAATACCTTTCCGGCGGGACCCGCAACGTGGCGCTGATAACGCTTGGCTGTTCGTTCTAGCCTATTTTGCCCATTCCCAGGAGAAGAGTATAGATTCTACCTGACGGAGATACTGGCGCTTGTCGTATTTGGGGGCATAGACAAATGCCTCTGCAACAATTATTTCGCTGCCGTCGGGGGAGTAGAATGAGTGAGACACGAAGGGCCCTCCCATGTAGTCGTTCTCCACCTCCCAAAGGCCTCTGACCTGCGCGAATTCACGTCCCCTGAAGCGGATGAATTCCAGGCTCGGCGGCATGAAGGTGCCAGTAGTCATCCAGGTATTTTCGAACATGCCCGGCACATTGTTTTTGAGCACCTCGTTGCGCTTGGCGATTATCTTGTTCAGGGTAAGGTCGTTGCCGCTCACCGGATACTTATAGATCAGGACGCCCTGCAAGGTGTATTGCTTCTCGTCTGCAATCCAGCCGAAATCGGAGGTCAGCTTCTTGAGTTTGTATCCGGTAGGGAAGTGCGGAGAACCGCCGAAGACTTCAGCCACCTTGGGAGCAATCTCACGCTCTTCGTAGCGTATGGAATTACGTATCACCCTGTCTCTTTCTGCCTGCTCGATGAAGCTCACAATCTTGCTGCCGTTCTCTGTCAGCAGCTCGGCGGCACGCTCTGAGGTGGGGGCGTTGATCTGCACGAGGCACTGGGGCGCCGCCCAAACGTCTGAGCGGTAGCGCACTGCGGAACTGTCAACCTGGGGGTTGAGGTTGAAGTACACGATGTTGCGGTGTACTTTGAAAAGGTCGCCGAAGCCTCCCGGAGGTACATTCACCAGGGAGTAGAGAGGTTCGCGCTGGGCGAGGAACGGGCAGTCGCAGGCCAGCAGGTCGCGCACTTTCGTGCCCAGATTGCCTTCCCAGTCGTTCTTGTCTATGACAACTATTATCTCTCCTGCCTTGCCGCTCACGTTGGGCAGCAGAGCCTTTGTGCTCTTACAGGAGACCAGGGCCAGTACGGCCGCCAGAATAAACAGGGTGCGTTTCATATCGTCAGTGTATTAGTCTTGCAATGTCGTTTCCGAAAGCCAGCACCATCAGGGCCAGCAGCAGGACCATTCCAATCATCTGCATGATGATGAGGAATCGGTCGCTGGGCTTACGTCCTGTGATCATCTCGAACAGGGTAAATAAAATGTGTCCACCGTCCATCGCCGGAATGGGCAGCAGGTTCATGATGCCCAGCATGATGGAAAGCAGGGCGATGATGTTGAGGAAGCGGTACCAGTCCCAGGTCGCCGGGAATATCTGTCCTATGGCGATGAAACTGCCGACGGATTTGTAGGCGCCGGTGGAAGGCCTTGCCAGCAGTCCCAGGTCGCGGACGTATCCGCTCATGGTATCGCCGGTCAGGCGCAGCCCGGCAGGAATGGCTTCCAGGAAGCTGTACTGGCGCCTTTCTATTTGAGGCACTTGCAGATAGACCCCTATCTGTCCCAGGGTGTCCACTTTTATGGGCACCGACAGGGTGTCGGCACCACGGACCGCCAGGGCCTGGACCGTGCTGCCTGCGTGCGAGGCGAGCACAGGGCGGGCGTCCTGGATGAATGACACCTTTTCGCCTTCGAAAGCTATGACCCTGTCGCCAGCGGTAAGGCCGCAGTCGGCATTTCCCGAGTCGTAACGCATGGAATCGACGACGAAAGGCACTGCCAGGTCGAACATGCCGGGGCTGTTGAGCACCTCACCGATATATGACTGGTCTATGTACAGGTCCAGGGTATCGCCGTCGCGGAGTATTTTGGCGGAACTTACGTTGCGCCTGGCCAGGTCGGCCTGAAGCATGCCGAAGTTCTGCGGCTCGTAATCGTCGAAGCTGATTATGTGGTCGCCCAGCCGGAATCCCATCTCCTGCGCCAGCTCGTTGGGGGCAATTCGGGCGTTCTGGTTGCTGATGAACGCTTCCCCCCATATTCCTGCTATCAGGCAGTACACCAGAACGGCAAAAATGAAGTTGTTAATGACCCCTCCGGCCATCACCAGAAGGCGTTTCCAGGCTGCCTTGCTGCGGAATTCCCAGCTCTGGGGTTCCCTTTTCAGCTGGTCCAGGTCCATGGACTCGTCCACCATGCCGGCAATCTTGCAGTAACCGCCGAAAGGCACCCAGCCTATTCCGAACTCGGTCTCTCCCCAGTGCCAGCGGGCGAGGGCCTTGCCTCCCGCGTCAAAGAAAAGGTAAAACTTCTCTACACGGATGCCGAAGATCCGTGCCCATAAATAATGCCCGAACTCGTGGATAATAATCAGCAGCGAGAGGGCGAGAATAACTTGTAGAGTCTTAACTAATGCAACCATCTGCAATCCGTGCCACTTCGGCGTTCGTCTCGAAGATATCTTCGATGGACGGGTCAGCTACAAAATTCAAGCCACGGAGGCAGCTCTCGTTGATTCGTGAAATATCGTAAAAACCGATCTGCCCTTTGAGGTAGGCGGCCACGGCCACCTCGTTGGCGGCATTCAGGGCACATGGTGCGTTGCCGCCGCGTTCTATGGCTTCATAGGCCAGACGCAGGTTGGGGAAACGGTCCAGGTCGGGGGCCTCGAAATGCAGGGCCACGAGCGAAGCGAAATCGAGTTTCTTGTTGCCCACGGTGATGCGGGCGGGGAAGGCCAGGGCGAATCCTATCGGCTCGCGCATGTCCGGGCAGCCCATCTGGGCGATCACGGCTCCGTCTGCAAATTCCACCATGGAATGAATGATGGACTCGGGGTGTACGACCACGTTGATGTCTTTTGGCTGGACGTCAAAGAGCCACCTGGCCTCTATCAGCTCGAAACCTTTGTTCATCAAAGTGGCCGAATCGATGGTTACCTTGGCTCCCATGTCCCAGTTGGGGTGTTTGAGCGCGTCTGCGGCGGTGGCGCCGGCTATGCGTGTGCGGTCCCAGGTGCGGAAAGGGCCTCCGGAAGCGGTGAGATGTATCTTTTCTACGGTGTTGCCCTGCGCTCCGAGCAGGCACTGGAATATAGCGGAGTGCTCCGAATCTACCGGAAGGATCACGGCTCCGTGCTCGCGCATGGTGCGGGTCACCAGTGCTCCTGCGGCCACCAGGGTCTCCTTGTTTGCGAGAGCGACGATTTTTCCAGCTGCGAGGGCGGCGAGCGTGGGCCTCAGGCCGCTGAATCCCACCATGGCACCTACCACGATGTCAACATTTTCGGAGCGAACCAGGGAACAAAGGCTGTCAATTCCGGTCCAGACCGTGGAGTCGCTGTCTTCGAGCAGACTGCAAAGTTTTTCGTAGCGGGCTTCGTTGCACACCACAACCTGCCCGACTTCGAATTCGCGGGCCTGGGCGGCAAGCATTTCAATGTTGTTGTTGGCGGAAATCATTTCCACCTCGAAAAGGTCACGGTGCTGACGCACTACGTCCAGAGTTTGGGTACCTATCGATCCGGTGGACCCCAGAATGGCTATTCTTCGTTTATTCATTCTCCACGAGCAAACTGTCTATATTCAATGTGGTGTCGCCTGCCAGGACCCTGGAAAGGTTTTCGGAATAGAGCTTCCAGCGGGTGATGGCGCTTTCGAGTGAATCTATTTTAATGGCGTTGTCCACTGCCTGGCGGCGGAAATGGGCGTCGGGATATCCGGGGATGGTGGTGCGCAATGGGGTGAACGCTATCAGCGCATAGAGGCTGCCGAGCACGACTATGAATGCAGTGAAGCAGGTGAGGGCAAAGCCCAGGCGGCTGAAGCGGTAGGAACGTATAACGCGGTGGGAGTCATCCTCGGTCACGCTGAGGCGATAAACTTTGTTTAGATTTTTTTTCCCCATAATAATTGCTATTTTTGCAAATAGTGGACAGAATCATCGGAATAGACTACGGCAGTGCGCGCGTGGGGCTCGCTCAAAGCGACCCTCTGGGCATCATTGCGTCTCCTGTAGAAACCGTACCGTCTGCAAAGATAATAGATTATCT
>ODAI013317378.1_pt1 | contig 10161 bp, 8 predicted proteins | sample 1539321 | NCBI WGS metagenome assembly ODAI01 (sample SAMN02144231, study PRJEB22623) | gut metagenome | biome: sheep rumen | host: Ovis aries | place: New Zealand | reverse complement strand
ACCAAAGGTCTGGAAAGCAGCCGCCATTTCCAAGGTGGTGGCACCATGGGTCATAGAGCCGGTTGCCAACGGTGAATAGCTTTCATCACCGGGGTCAAGATGCTTTAAGCAAAACTTATCTTTTAAATATGTGTAGCTGTTATTTAAGCCTAAATCAGACAGAACGCGTGCAGAAATGGTATTATAAGACTGCGCAAGACCATATTGCACGGTGACATAGTTGCCCTCACCGTAGCCGCCCTGGTTCTTAGGCCAAGCCTGCCCGTTGATGGTAAGGCTCGCGCTGTTGGCGTAGGTTTTAGACCAATAGGTAGCGCCGGTGTCAATCGCAGGTCCGTAGACAGAAATCGGCTTGATGGTGGAACCGGGCTGCCTGGGAGAATCGGTCGCTCTGTTTAACTCACGCCTGCCGGTCTTCTCGCCGATACCGCCTTCAATACCGACCACTCTGCCATCGTAGTCCAAAATGGTCATGGCGGATTGCACGGAATCATCTGCCACATAGTCGCGCGATTCATAAACACTATCCATAGCGCTTTGAATATCCAAATCCACAGCGCTGTAGATTTTTAAGCCGCCGTAATTAATCTTATTGGAAGCAGTCTTTGCGGTATAGCCGTATTTCGACATCAAGTCCTGCTCAACCTGGTTAATCACAGCATCGGTATAGTAACTATACACAACGTTGCTGTCCTCTTGCGTTTGTTGATTTAATTGGAACTTGATTTCGTATTTCATCGCTTCATCATACTCTTTTTGGGTAATCAAGTCTTGATCAAGCATTAATTTCAAGCAGTACTCGCGCCGTTCTTTATTATTATCGGGATTCAAAATCGGGTCGTATTTTGAGGGAAACTGTGTAATCGCGGCAAGCGCTGCGCTTTCTGCCAGATTACACTTGGAAATATCCTTACCGAAATAGGTTTCCGCCGCTGTTTTAACACCGTAACAGCCGTGGCTCAGGTACACGGTATTGAGATAAGCTTCAATAATATCCTCTTTGGAATAGAAGCGCTCTAAATTCAGCGCATTTAAAATTTCTTTGTATTTTCTGACATAGGTTACCTCATCCTCCTCTGTCAGGTTTTTAATCAACTGCTGGGTTAAGGTGGAACCGCCCTGCTTGCCGCCGTATTTGACAACAGCTGCAATGGTTCTGGTCCAGTCAACCCCCTCATGCTCGTAAAAACGCTTGTCCTCCAAGCCGACATAGCACTTTGCGATATAGGGGTTGGTATCTTCAATATCTACCCAAACTCTGTTGATGGTACCAAACAAGCGAGTGACCTCAACCGGGTCACCGTTGGAGTCATAGGCATACACAAAGGAAGTTTGGTTTTGAGAATAGCGATATTCTTTTAAATCGATTTTCAAATCGCCGTGTATATAAGAAAAGGAATAAATAAATACATAAAGCGCAACCGCAATAATGGTGATTGCGATTGTTAACAAAGCGCCGATAATAATTAACGCCGCTTTGGATAAACCTTTCTTTTTGGTTTTTTTGGCTTTTGCTTTTGACATTTATTTTACCTCGAATTTATTAAGATACCGGGCCTCTTGTGCAGAGGCCCTTGGTCTTTTGCGGCTCACATGCCGCAATGGAGATTAAAGGCTCTTGTCTTTATTAAGCAATACCTTTAACTCAGCTGCTTCTTCATCGGACAATGTAACGCCCTTGCCCATCTTCTGATGCTCGGGAGACCACTCGCGAATATCATACTTGGGTGCGCGCTCATTCCAGCTGATTTTGTTAAGCTCTTTGGTCCAACCCTTGGGGGTTTCGGAAAGAACGCCAAGACTCTCAACAATTTCATATTTGAATTCTGCCGGCATATTTTTCTCCTCCTAAATATATTATTAGTAATATATTATATAATTTTTTAAAAAAAGTCAATACCTGTGCTATTATTTTTTTCTTTGAATATAATTATGGTAAGAAAAGGAGGCACTATGAAAGGTATTGTTGAAGACAGAGCGATAGAATTGGCAAAATATATTACCGATACCAACGCGACTGTAAGATTGACTGCTAAAAAATTCGGAATTTCAAAATCAACCGTACATACCGATGTTACAAAGCGATTAAAGCACATCAGCCCCTCTTTATATTCGGATGTCAGAAAAATTTTAGATGAAAACAAAAAACAAAGGCATATTCGAGGCGGCATTGCCACAAAAGAAAAATATAAACATTTGCATAATGACTAAAAATATGTATAATGGAGATATTAAAAGAAAGGTTTAATAAAATATGAAAATAGGATTTATCGGCTGCGGCAATATGGCAAAATCAATCATTGAAGGCATTTTGAGCACGGAATTATTTGAAAAGGACCGGATTTTTGCATCTGCCGCTGACCAAAGCAAGCTGCAAAAATACTGCGAAAATATCGGTATTCATGCATGCGAAAACGAAAAAATTGCGACTTTATGCGATGTTATACTACTTTGTGTAAAACCGCAAAAATTTCCTGTTGTTTTGCCGGAAATTGCCTCTTTGCTGCGCGAGGAGCAGGTCATTATTTCTATTGCAGCGGGTAAAACCATTGCATATATTCAAGAGCAAATCGGCAATCAAAAAATCATCCGTGTGATGCCGAATCTCAACGCAAAAATCAAGCAAAGCGCGTCCGCACTTTGTGCAAATGCACTTTGTAATAAGGAAGATATCAAAATCGGCGAAAAAATCTTCGACAGCATCGGCAAAGTATTTCGAGTGGATGAAGGTGATTTTTCCGCTTTCAGCGCTGTCGCCTGCTGTTCCCCTGCTTTCAGCTTTATGTATATGGATGCATTGGCAAAGGAAGGCATTGCCTGCGGATTGGATACGCAAACCGCCTATGCTGCTGCCTTATATTCGGTAAAAGCGAGCGCAAGCTTGCTTGATTTCTCCGATGAAAGCCCGCAAGTGCTGGTAGATAAGGTTTGCTCGCCGGGCGGCACCACCATTGAAGGTGTTAAAAAATTGGAAGAGTTCTCTTTTGAACAAACGGTTCGCGAGGCCGTGCACGCTTCCTATTTAAGAGATAAAGAGTTATAAATCTATCATAAAAAACACCCTGCGGCGGCAGGGTGTTTTTTTATCGTTATTCTTCGCTCGCAGCGGCTTTCTCGCTTTGAGCGCGGCGCTGCTGAAGTTCCTCTCTGATTTGCTCCATCTTGCCCTTTTTTGCAAGCTTATATTTAAACACAAACAGCAAAAGTCCTAAAAGCAGGAATGCAGGCGGCAAAATAAACATTAAAACATTTAAATTGGTTTTTAATGAATCGGGCACCACTTCCATTGCAACGGCGTTGTTATCAAACATACTGCCCTTGTAGCCGGAAAGATGCATGGAAACACCGATAATCACAAAGGAAATCGCACCCGCAAATTTCACCAGGAAGGTTTGCATGGAAAAGACAATATTTTCTGTCCTCTTGCCGAAGATATATTCGCCGTAATCAACACAGTCGCTCATAATCAGCGTTAAAAGAATCGTGACCGAGCCGAAGCCGATTAGCGAAACGAGCCCTATGCCGCAAAAGACATAGAAACGCACATGAAAGCTTGCATTTTTTAAAATCACATTATTAGATAGGAACATCAGCAAAAAGCCGATTATGGGCGAAGAGAGGGCAAATATGAAATGCCCGAGGCGCCCGGAGCGCTTATAAAGCAATTTGGAAAGCAGCGGGAAGGATAACAGCCCGATGCCGACACTTGCACCGAGAACGATCGCAAAGGTGGAATAGAGCTTATCATCACCCCAAACATATTTAAAATAGTATAGCGCGGCGCCTAAGGCTAAATTTTGCGCAATATTAATAAAGATAAAGACCACAACGGCAATCATCAGCTGGTCATTCTTGGTCAAAACACGAAATGCCTCTTTAAAGCTGATTTTTTGCTTTGCCTGCAAGGTGGAAACATTTCTTTCCTTTATCACGGAAATGGCGATGAGCATGGTAAATACAAAGGCACAAGAAACAATGATTGCCCAAATAAAGAAGCCCTTTTCCTTGTGCACCGAGCCGGTTGCGACATCTAAGCCGAGCTTTGCCACCACGCTGACAGTCAACACTTGGGTGGAGAGACTGCCGAGGCTTGTCAACAGCCTTGCGAGAGTGGAAACACTTTCGCGCTCCTTCCTGTCATCGGAAACATTGGAATTAAATGCCCAATACGGCACATCGACCATGGTATAGGTCATGCCCCAAATCACATAAAAGACAGCGATATATACCCGCGGTGCGTGAGACGCCAAGTAAGGATTAAAAAGCAGAATAACCGCAATCACATTGGAAATGGTACCAATCAGCATCCAAAAGCGATATCTGCCGAACTTAATATGCGTATTGTCCACAAAGGTGCCCATAATCGGGTCATTAATCGCATCCCAAAGGCGCGCAAAGAAAAACAGCACGCCCATAAACAATGCACTGATACCGAGGTTCTCCGTGCAATAATACATCAGGTAGTTGGAAACGAGCGCATAGCACATATCCTTACCGATGCCGCCAAAGGAGTAACCCCATTTTATTTTAGCAGGAACCTTTTGCGCACTCATTTTTGCTTCACCCCGCTTCTTTTTTTGTTTTTAAATAAATATGTCGTGATACTCAGCGCTGCTATTAAGGCTGCCCCGGCAGCGATAAGCAGCACATAAGCAATCGTATCACCCGTATCGGTTGCAGTGCCTCTATTTGCCTGTTCATTTTCGCTATCCTGCGCCAACGCACCCTTAAACGAAGTGGTCGGTGTATTCTCGAAAACATTACTTTGGAAGGAGCCTTGATAGGCAAAATCCTCTAAAGAGGGATAATCACCGACTTCCTCTTCATCAAAATCTTCGGCTTCTTCCTCTTCTTTTTCAATAAAGGAATCCGGGTTTTCAAGAAAATCATCCCACACATTGAAGATATCCTGGGTCGCCTTCACAACCTCACCCTCCTCGGTCAGCTTGGTTTGCACATAAGCCCTGCCGAGGTATTCAAAATAGCCCTTTACCGCCTCGGCGGAATAGCTGCTTTCATCGATTTTATACGCTTCATCAAGTGTTTTGTAATAGAGCTTGTAATCCACAATCGGTGTCACACTGCCGGGTTTTAAGCCGATTCCGGACACCGTGCTGCAATAGATGTTTTCGCCGTTGACTGTCACACCGTGGCCGCCGGTGTTGAAGGTAATGCGCACCTCGCCGTTTTCATCCACCTGCGAGCAGTCCATATTATCCAAACCGTCCACCAAAACCTCGGCAGCGGCATAATCTTCAAATTCCTTGTCAATTGTCGCCCAAGCATCACCATTCGGCTGCAGCTGCTCAATGCGCTTGAAGGTAATGCGGCTTTCCGTGCCCGGCGAAAGATAATATTCCTCCGATACATTCGAAGCAATCGCCGTGCGCACATAGTTGGTTAAGAAATCGCCGACATAGACCGGTGTCATTTTCACAAAGTTATCATAGCCTGCAAAGCCTTTGGCAAGCGACTCATTTAAACCGAGAAGGAACTTTTTATCATCATTTTTTTTGATGATAATTTCATCATCCCCATCCTTCATGTACATTTTTATGATTTTGCTGCCGGCTTTCGCCTGCGGGTCAACAAGCACATTGAAGCCGGAAATTTGCAAAAAGTATTCACAAGGATTGTAAACAAAATCGGTTTTTTTATCATATTTAATCTGCGAAACGCTTTGCTCCATCAGCTCGTAAAGGAGCTTTGCATCGCACTCGTAAAAATAAACATCCTCGGCAATGCCGCGGGAATCAAACACATCCTTGATGTTAATATCCCCGGCAGAAATATTTTCCTCGATGCAAGAGCCGTTGACTATGCCCGTGACATAGTGATTTTTGTATTTTGATTGCGATTCTTTTAGCTTATCGCCCGCTAAGGTGATGGCATCGGCAAACAAATCGCCCAAGGGTGTTTCTTCCAAAAGGGATATTTTTTCACTGTCGTGAACGCCGAAAATCGTTGTCTTATTTTGCGCCACTAAGGAATCGAGAGTTTCTTCAAATTCCTCTTGAATCACCTCATAGGCTGTATGATAAATCGGGCTGTCACCATATTTGCGGTAGGTGCCTGCCCTGTCCTTGATTTTCTCGCCCTTCGCATCATAGAAGTATTCGGGCATCAACTCGGCTTGCACACTGCCATCCTCATAAAAGCGAATTTCGCCCATTTCCGCAAGCTGTTCGGCGCAACTGAGCGCGCGTGTGGTACCATAGGTTTCATCTAATGATTTGTGCAAATTTGAGCAAATTAAAACATCAATCCCATCAACCGCTTTCGCAAGCTTTTCGGGTGTAAAATCCTCGTTATTTTCCATAAAGCTCGCAAGGCATACTACTTTATCGCATTTGCCGGATAAAGCCGCCACCTGCTCTTTGGCGAAAGCAATCTCTTCTTCAAACGCATAGCCTTCGCTTCTGGTGCTCGCTATATAATCCTTGCACTTGCCATCGACAAGTGAAAAGAAGCCGATTTTCAGCCCACCGACTGTTTTAATGACATTGCGGGCATATACATCGGCACTGCTGTAGGTCACATTGCCCGAAAGCACATTGCACTCGGTATAACCGCCGTAGCGCTTGAGCGCGCGAAAGCCATAGGCAAAATCATCGGTGCCTAAGCTGACCAAATCGTATTCCGCCGCCTTCATCAGCGCGCAGGAATACTTTGCGTTGGAAAGTGACGCTATCGCCGAGCCTTTGGTAAAATTGCCGCAATTCAAAAGCATCGAGTTCTTTGTCAGCTCCTTGTAGCGCTGAATATAGCCCAATTCATCGCACATACCGCGGGTATCATTTGTAAAAAGAACGGTTGCTAAGACTTCACTCTCCGCCACCGCGGGAAAAAGCGGCAACACCCCTATGCTGAGCACAAGGGCAAACAGTAAAATCTTAGCAATCGCTCTTTTCATTCTCATATCCTATCTATGACAAGCCTTTGGGATGGCTCCCAAAGGCTTGTCAAAATAACTTAGCAAATATTGGTTGCAACAATATTGATGCCGGTATCGCAAATGTTCTCCACGACCACATCGCCGATTTTTACCGGTGCTTTGATGGTAACGCCGTTTAAAACAGCCATGCAATCAAACATTTTCTCTTTCGGAATGGCATCTGCCGATTTGACCGGCACCACCGGGTGCTTGCCGCCCTCCACCTTCACGGTGGTGGTCAGCGGTCTGACCGGATGGGTACATTCTGTCTCGGCATACTTTTTGCCGCGCGGGCAAGTGTTGCCCGTAACGGATACAACTACTCCGTTTTCAATTGAAGCAGTCATTTGGCAGCCCATCGGGCAAGCCACACAAGTAAGTTCTCTAACTTCCATTTTTAACCCTCCACTTCAACATACAAGTAGTCGCCCTCGGAGAAGCCCTGCAAATCCTCCGGCTTCAAAACAATATTTTCCATTTCGCCCGGTGCTAACTTGCGCTTTTTCTTGGCATAAATCGCATTACCGTTTCTGGTTACCTTCACCGTGGCATTGGTATATACCTGACCGACTCTGAAATACAGCTTAACGGATTCCTCGCTGCCGTCAACACTGATGCGCTGCGGCACAACATATCTGACGCCGTTGATACCCTTGGTATGCACTTTAAACTCGGGGTATTCCTTTTTGCCGAGGATGTAGTTTGCCGCACCCTCGCCCGCTGTTTGCGCCTCTTGGGTAACAAAGTCAACCAAATCGTGCACGTGCAGCACATTACCGCAAGCGAAAACGCCCTCGTGGCTGGTTTCACGATATTGGTCCACAATAGCGCCGCCGGTGATGCGGTCAAGGTGAATACCGACAGAGCGGGAAAGCTCGTTTTCGGGAAGCAGACCGACAGAGAGCATCAAGGTATCACAAGGAATGTATTCCTCGGTGCCGGGAATGGGCTTCAGGTTGCCGTCTACTTTAGAAACGGTAACACCCTCTACCCTGTCTTTTCCCTTGATTTCGGTCACGGTATGGGATAATTTGAGCGGAATATCAAAATCCTCAAGGCACTGCACAATGTTTCTTGTCAAGCCGCCGGAATACGGCATCAGCTCGCAAACAGCCTTAACCTTGGCGCCTTCCAAAGTCATTCTCCTTGCCATAATCAAGCCGATATCGCCGGAGCCTAAAATAACAACCTCTTTACCGGGCAGGTAGCCCTCAATATTCGCAAATCTTTGTGCGGTACCGGCGGTCATCACGCCTGCCGGGCGCGTGCCGGGAATAGAGATAGCGCCTCTGGGTCTCTCGCGGCAGCCCATGGCGAGCACAATGGCGGTTGCGGAAATTTCCATCAACCCGTCTTGCTTATTAATGGCAATAACCACATTGTTGGTGGTGATATCAAGCACCATGGTGTTGACCTTGACATCGATATCGGTTTTTTCCACCTCGTCGATAAAGCGGGCTGCATATTCCGGGCCGGAAAGCTCCTCACCGAAATAGTGAAGACCGAAGCCGGTGTGGATACACTGCTCGAGGATACCGCCGAGCGTTTCATCTCTTTCGCAAATGAGGATTTTTTCAACACCGCATTCCTTTGCCTTCAGCGCTGCTGCCATACCGGCAGGACCTCCGCCTACTACAACTAAATCATATTTCATCATAAATCCTCACCTCACTTTGTTTTGCCGACGACAATGTTGGAGGTATCGCCGAACTTAGTTATTTCTAACATATCTTTACCGCGCTCTCTGGCGATAATCTCAGCCACCTTCGGGCCGCAGAAGCCGCTTTGGCACCTGCCCATGCCCGCGCGCGTTCTGCGCTTCACGCCATCCATATCCTCTGCGGGAATGGGACCGTGGCATGCGGCGATGATTTCGCCCTCGGTTACGGTTTCGCAACGGCAGACAATTTGACCGAAGGAAGGGTCTTTCTCAATTAATTCTCTGCGCTCTACTGTTGACAGCTCTCTAAAGCGAATCGGCTCGGGGCGTGTTCTGTGCCACTTCACCTTCTTGGGCAACCTGCCGCAGACATCCAGCATAATTTCCTCCACATACTCGGCAATTGCCGGTGCAGCGGAAAGACCGGGTGATTCAATACCGGCAACATTGACAAAGTGCGGGTTTGCCTTGGAGGGCTCGATAATGAAATCGCCCTTGGTGCTGTGCGCACGCAAACCTGCAAAGGAAGTAATCACCGCATTGAGCTTAACACTCGGAATAGAGTAGCTGGTGTACTTGCGCACCATTTCAAGCTCATCAGTCGTGGTGGATTTATCTTCCTTGCCCTCGATATCTTTTGCGGAGGGGCCTGTTAAGATGTTACCGTCAACCGTCGGGGTAACCAAAACGCCCTTGCCCATCTTGGTCGGGCATTGGAAAATAACATGGTTGACAACACCGCCCAGAGATTTATCCATCAGCAGGTATTCGCCCTTTCTGGCAATAATCTCAATCGAGTTATCACCAATTAAAGATGCGATGTAATCGGAATAGATACCTGCCGCATTAATCACATACTTCGCTTCAATCTGCTCACCGTTTTCGGCTTTTACGGTAAAGAGCTCGTTATCAAAATCAATGGCATTTACCGCAAAGTTTCTAAACAGGTCCACCCCGTTAAGAACCGCTACCTCGGCAGCTGCCAAGGTAAGCTCATAAGGGCAAACGATGGAAGCGGTTTTTGCCCACAGCGCACCCTGCGCTCTTTTGCTGACATTGGGCTCTAATTCATGCAGCCTGTCTTGCCCGATAATTTTCAACCCGGGAACATTGTTTTCAAGGCCTCTTTCATAGAGCTTATGCAGTGTTTCCATCTCCTCATCGCTAAAAGCGATAACCAAGGAGCCGATGTTTTTAAACGGCACCCCGAGCTCCTCGCACAGGTAGCTCATCAGTTTTGTACCCTTAACATTTAAATCCGCCTTTAAGGTGCCGGGGACAGCATCAAACCCTGCGTGAACAATTGCACTGTTTGCTTTGGAAGTACCCATCGCAACATCATTGCACTTCTCCACCAGGGCGATTTTGATATCGTACTTGCTGAGCTTGCGCGCAATCAGCGAGCCGACAACACCGGCACCGATAATGGCAATATCGTATGACATAATTCTACCTCCTGTCTATCTTTAGATAGATCGTTAGTTCAATTATAATAAATATATTATATAAAGTCAACAAAACAAAGAAAAAAATCCCAAAATTTTTGGGATTTTTGTCAATACAATTT